>TARA_R110002020_G_scaffold469794_1_pt1 | contig 11271 bp, 14 predicted proteins | sample TARA_R110002020 | Tara Oceans TARA_R110002020 (sample SAMEA4396489) | marine metagenome | biome: Westerlies Biome; feature: [MES] marine water layer (ENVO:01000295) within the mesopelagic zone...; material: water (ENVO:00002006), including particulate matter (ENVO:01000060) such...
CCGGAACGGTTTCCCGGCTGCCCGACGGGCGCGTTCTGCGCACCTTCCAGATTGACGCCGTCGACAAAGAAATCGAGATCGCGCCCGGCGTGATGTTCCCGGCCTGGACCTACAACGGCCGCGTGCCGGGTCCAGCACTCAGGGCGACCGAAGGAGAGCGGTTGAGGATCGTCTTCCGCAATTTCGGCTCTCACCCGCACTCGATCCACTTCCACGGCATCCATTCGGCGCGGATGGACGGCGTTCCCGGTGCCGGTGTGATCGATCCAGGTGATGAGTTCGTCTACGAGTTCGACGCCAAACCGTTCGGTTGCCATTTCTACCATTGCCATGCGCTGCCCCTGAAACGGCACATCCACAAGGGCCTTTACGGGCTTTTCGTCGTCGATCCCGACCCCGAGCGGCATCCAGATCAGATGCAAATCGCCCGCTCACGCCTGCTTGGCACGCCGGAAAATGCCGAGTGGCAGGAGTTCGCCATGGTGATGAACGCCTTCGACACCAATTTCGACGACGAGAACGAGATCTACGCGGTCAACACCGTCGCGCATACTTATATGAAACGCCCGATTCCCATCCTGCGCGATAGGCCAGTGCGCGTCTATCTCGTCAATGCCGTCGAGTTCGATCCGATCAACTCGTTCCACTTGCATGGCAACTTCTACGACTACTACGATCATGGCACGACGCTGACGCCGACACTGCGTACCGTCGACACGATCACCCAATGCCAGGCGCAGCGCGGCATTCTCGAGTTCTCCTTCAAGGAGCACGAACCCGGCCTCTACATGTTCCACGCGCACCAGTCGGAATTCGCCGAACTCGGCTGGATGAGCTTTTTCGATGTCAAGGAGGCCGTGGCATGAACGAGACTCGCCCTGTTGCCGAAGCCGGATCGGCTCCGGTCGAGCCGGCGCGGTCACGCGCGGTTCTCATCTGGCTTCTTCTACCTCTTGCCGTGCTGGCGCTTGCAATCGCCTGGCTTGTTACGGCCAATCCGTTGAGCCGTTTCGACAATGGCGCACCGCCGGTGGAGAATCTAACGTTCGAGCGCACTATCCTGTCAGACGGCGGCATCGACCTTCTCGTCCGCGCCGGTGGATCGGAGCCGATGACGATCTCTCAAGTGCAGGTCGACGACGCCTATTGGCAGTTTGTGCAGGAGCCGACCGGTCCCCTCGAACGCGGCGAAACTGCATGGATTCGCTTGCCCTACCCCTGGGTCCTTGGCGAGGCACATGCGGTGAAGATGATCACCAACACCGGCGCCACGTTCGAACATGAAATCGCCGTTGCCGTGCCGACCCCGGTCGCCAATGCCGCAACGCTTTGGAGCCAAATGCTTCTGGGCGCCTTTGTTGGCATCGTACCGGTCGCCATCGGATTGATGTTCTATCCAGCGCTGCGCGGTGTCGGCCGCGCCGGCATGAACTTCCTTCTCGCGATGACGGTGGGCCTGTTGGTGTTCCTGATGATCGACGCAGCGGGCGAGGCTTTCGAACTCGCTGGCGAGGCCGCCGCCATTTTCCAGGGTCAGGCTATGGTGGCGCTTGCCGCGGCGGCGAGTTTCCTGTTGCTCATGGCCGCCGGACGCCGCGGCGGCACGCCGGCCGGGTTGACGCTCGCGACATTCATCGCTCTCGGTATCGGCCTGCACAACCTCGGTGAGGGACTGGCGATCGGCGCCGCTTTCGCCGCGGGCGCGGCCGGGCTTGGCACCTACCTCGTGCTGGGCTTCACCATTCACAACATCACTGAGGGTATCGGCATCGCCGCGCCGATGCTGAAGAAGCGCCCGCCGCTGTGGACCTTCCCGGCGCTGACCCTGCTTGCCGGCGGACCGGCCGTCCTGGGCTTGTGGATCGGAAGCCTCGCCTATGCGCCGCAATGGTCGGCGCTGGCGCTGGCGATCGGAGCCGGCGCCATTCTGCAGGTGGTCGTCGAAGTCAGCGCCTATCTGGCGAGATCCGACGGCCGCGGGACAGCAGCTCTGCTGTCATGGCCGGTCATGGCCGGGCTCGCCTTCGGTGTCACCTTCATGTACGGCACGGCCATGCTGGTCAAAGTCTGAAGCCCTCGCGGACCGCGCTGGCTCGATCAGCGCGGCCAAGCATGCCTAGGTTGCCGCAGCGGTGGCGGCAGGGAGGCGGCGAACGCCCCAACCCAACAGGCGCATCGCGTTGAGGGTGACGAGCACCGTTGCACCGGTATCGGCCAGGATGGCCGGCCAGAGCCCGGTTACACCCACGATGGTGGTCACGAAAAAGGCGGCCTTGAGACCAAGGGAGACCGCGATGTTCTGCCAGATGTTGGCCATGGTCGCCTTGGACAGGTTGATCATTCCGGCGATGTCGAGCACGCGAGCATGCAGCACCGCGGCGTCGGCGGTTTCGAGCGCAACATCTGTGCCGCCGCCCATGGCGATGCCGATATCCGCCGCCGCCAGCGCTGGAGCGTCGTTGATACCGTCGCCGACCTTGGCCACCACCTTCCCTTCGGACTGCAACTCGCGAACGATGCGCTGCTTGTCCTCCGGCAACAGGCCGGCCCGAACCTCGATGCCGAGTCGCGAGCCGATTGCCCGAGCGGTCCGCGCATTGTCGCCGGTCAGCATGACGACACCGACGCCAGCGGCCTTGAGCGCATGAAGGCCGGCCTCGGCGTCGGCACGAGGTTCATCGCGTATCGCCAGTATGCCGGCGACTTCCGAACCGACAACGAGGACGGAAACAGTTTTGCCGGCGTCATTGAACCCGTCGATCACTGCCTGCAGTTCCGGTTCGATCATGACGCGTTCGGCCGCAGCCGCAGGCGATGCGAGGAATACGTCCTCGCCGCCAACCTTACCTGAGACACCCTTGCCGGCGATGGCCCTGGCCGATGCGGGAGGCGGAATCGGCGTTTTGTCGGCTTGTGCCCTGGCAAGAATCGCGATCGCCAGCGGATGGTTCGATCCCGTCTCGAGGGCAGCCGCAAGCGACAGCACTTTGCTCTGCGAACGACCGACCCCGACGATGTCTGTCACCTGTGGTTTGCCTTCGGTGAGCGTTCCAGTCTTGTCGAGCGCGACTATCGAAATCGAGCGCAGTCGTTCGAGCACCGCGCCGCCCTTGAGGAGCAGGCCCTGACGCGCGCCGGCCGATAGCGCGGCGGCGATCGCGGCCGGCGTCGAGATGACGAGGGCGCACGGACACCCGATCAGCAGGATCGCAAGGCCCTTGTAGACCCATTCGCCCCACGACTGCCCGAACAGGAGGGGAGGTACGATCGCCACCAGTGCACCGACGACGAGCACGCCGGGTGTGTAGTACGTCGAGAAGCGATCGATGAACCGCGCGGTCGGCGCCTTGCTCTCCTGGGCTTCCTCGACCAGCCGTACGACCCGCGCGATGGTGTTGTCGCTCGCGCTCGCCGTGACCCGTATTTTCAGCACGGCATCGGTATTGATCGTGCCGGCGAACACCTGGTCGCCCACCTGCTTGGATTTGGGCACGCTTTCGCCGGTGACAGGGGATTCGTCGATCGCGCTGTGCCCTTCGACGATGTCGCCATCGGCAGGTATCCGGTCTCCGGGGCGCACCATGACGATCGCGTTCACTGCGAGGCCTGCTGCCGGTACTTCACGGGTCTGATCGCCTTCAACCAGGAGCGCCGTTTTGGGCACCAGATCGGCCAGCCCCTTGATACTGGCGCGGGCGCGGCCCGCGGCCACGCCTTCGAGCAGTTCACCGACAAGGAACAACAGGATCACTATCGCCGCTTCCTCGGTCGCGCCGATGATGACGGCTCCGGTGGCGGCAATGGTCATCAGGGTTTCGATGGAGAACGGCGTGCCGGCCGTGGCGCCGGCCAGCGCTCGTCGCGCGACCGGTATCAGGCCGACGAGCAGCGCGGCTATGAATGCGAAATGACCGGCATCGGGCACAATCCGTCCTGCCAGATAGGCCACGATCAGCGCAAAGCCGCAGGCCAGGGTAAGTATCGCCTTGCGTGTCCGCCACCAAGGGCCGTCGCCAGGATCGAGATGACCGTTGGCGTGGTCATGGTCATGATCAATCTGGTCCAGCGTTTCATCGCCCGCCCGTGGTGCGGGACTGTCCGGCGAGATGTTGTAGCCCAGTGATTTGACGACGTTTTGAATGGCGCTGAACTGAACCGCGTCATGGACCACGTTCAACGTGCCGGCAGTATAACTGGCGCCGACTTCGGAAACGCCAGGGATCCGGCTTACCGCGGTCTCGATCTTGCTCGCGCAAGCCGCGCAGTCCATTCCTCCAACGCGGTACTTTGTCTTGGTTGGCTCTGCCATCTCGGTCCTTCCATTCGATACCGCGCGATGCTAAATCCTCTAGCGACTAGAGGATCAAGAGGGATTCCGTGGCTTTTTCGATTGGCGAGCTTTCGCGTCGCACCGCGGTTAAGGTGCCGACTATCCGGTATTATGAGCAGATCGGGTTGCTGCCCGCGGCACCGCGCACCGACAGCAACCGGCGCCTCTATGGGCAAGCCGAGGTCGATCGGCTCAATTTCATCCGGCATTCCCGCGAGCTGGGCTTCGAGATCGACGATATCCGGGAATTGCTGGCCATGTCCGAGCAGCCACAATCCTCGTGTCACACGGTCGACAGCATCGCCAACAGCCACCTGGCCGAAATCGACCGCCGGATCGCCAGCCTGACCACGTTGAAGGCCGAACTGGCGCGCATGATCAGCGAGTGCGGGCGCGGCCGCGTCTGCGATTGCCGAATCATCGAGGTGCTAGCTGACCACGGACAATGCCGGTCGGAACACCGCCAGTGACCGCTTCGCATTCGCAATGGCCTCACCATCAACCTTTGCGCCGCAGCCGCCCGCACTACCGCCACGGGCATAGCTGATGGTCCGCAGCGTTCTGCTGGCCTCAACACACGCGGCGTGAATTCGGCGCCGAATGGATCGGAACAGCCGGCACCGCGCGGCTACTGCCGCGAAGTGCCGATCCCTGCAATCTCCTGGTAGGCGTCGATCAAGGGGCCATGCTCCCGAGGAAAATCCGGCCCCTCGCAATCGAGCTTCTCCAATGCTGCGAGCATGAATTCGGCGATGTCAGGTCGATTTTGCCGGCAGGCACATCTGAATACGCGTAGGATATCCCGCTCCAATATTTCGGCTTTCGAGATCATCGCTGCTACCTCCCCAGAGATGCCAAAGCCTGCGCCTTCCAGCGCAGGGAAGGTCAAATCACAGTCTCTTCAACGAGCGTCGAACTCAGCCGATCGAAGACAGTATCGGAAACGTCTCCAGCAGCCAGAAGGCGAACGCGGAGAGATATCCCGTCATCATGGCGACGCCCATCGCGATCATGATCACTCCGGCCAGCACTCGCAGACCGCGCCCGAGGCGTCCGAACGCCTTCAACCTGGCGGATAGCGTATCGGTGAACAGCGCGGCAAGCAGGAATGGCACGCCGAGACCCAGCGAATAGATCGTGAGCAGCGCGATACCGTCGGCGAGCGTCGCCGACGCGGCGCCCACCGTCAGGATGGCGCCGAGGATCGGGCCGATGCACGGTGTCCAGCCAAAGGCGAAGGCCAGGCCGAGGACATAGGCCGAGACTGTCCGTCCGCCGGGCAGATCGACGTGGAAGCGCGCCTCGCGCATCATCCATGCCGGGCGGATCGTTCCGAGCATGAACAGCCCGAACAGCGTGACGATCCCGCCCCCGACGATGTTCAACTCGAACCGGTAACTGAGCAGCAACTGGCCAAGCGCCGAGGCGCTGGCTCCGAGGATCACGAAGACCGTGGTGAAACCGAGCACGAAGCAGAGGCTGAGACCCAGCGCCGCGCTTCGGGCGACAGCGATCTCGCCGGATGGCGAAGCAAAGGTCGACCGGCCGGCGACATAGGACACATATCCCGGCACCAGCGGCAGCACGCAAGGCGACAGGAACGAAATTATGCCGGCCAGGAAGGCGCTGAGGATCCCGATGTTGGAGAGCTCAGGCATTTGGGCAAACTTTCAGAGGCGGCTCCGGCTTCATCGATTCTGATCTTTCCGGGCTTGGTCGATCAGCCGCTGCATGGTTTGCAAGTCAGTAGCGCCGCGCAGGATCTCGTCTCCGATGACGAAGCCCGGCGTGCCGTTGATCCGCAGCGCCCGGGCGAGAGCGAGATTGCGCTCGATCTCGGCGTCGATCCCGGGGTCTTGCATGTCGATCCGGAGTTGTTCGACATCGAGGCCGATCTCTTCGGCGACAGCGACGACCTGCGCTTCGTCGGCGGCACCTGACACCTGCATCATCGCCTTGTGGAACTGCGGGTAGAGGTTCTGCCTGCGGGCGGCGAGCGCTGCCCTTGCCGCGAACACGGAATTCGGCCCCAGAATGGGAAACTCCTTGTAGACGATCCGCAATCGGGGATCGCCGTCTTCGGCTTCCACCATCGCTGGCGCGACCTGGCGGCAATAGGGGCAATTGTAGTCGAAGAACTCGACCATGGTCACGTCGCCTTGCGGATTGCCGCTGACCGGGCTGTCCGGGTTGTTGAGCAACTCGTCACGATGGGTGGCCAGGGCCGCCTGAGCTTCGGTCTGCTCCGCCTCCCGTTGCTTCCGTTCGAGGTTCTGCATGGCCTCGACGATGACCTCCGGGTTGGCGACAAGATAGTCGCGCACCCGCCGCTCGAACGCGTCCTGCGGCAGGTTCTCCGACGCGGTTGAGGGCTGCTGGCCTGCCCTGAATCCCGGATCAAGCAGATACCAGGCGCCCGCCGCGATGATCAGCAGCAGGGGAAGAACAAGATAGCCAAGGCGGCTGACTGTTGGTTTTACCTGTTGTGCCACGTCGATTACTCCTTAGAACCAGCCCGCGAGCCAGTCCCACCAGCTCTCGTTGGACGGCGGTCTGGGCGCGTGCGCATTGTTGATGAGCCCGTTGACGTAGAGGACCATGTTGACAGGCTCAAAGTGGAGCCCATGGAACTTGGCGGCAAGGCGGCCGCCACTGTCGATGACATGGGTCACGACGCCGTGCATCTGCTGGCTGTCTTCGGTCTCGGTGAATTCGAGCCCATAGGCGCGCGCCAGAATGCGGTTGGCGTCCTCCGGCTCACCCGGCTTCTTGGTCAGGAAGACCCAGTTGGCCGAATCGAACCCATGCGCCTTGCCGTAGCCTTCCATCACTTCTGCCGTGTCGCGCTCCGGGTCGGTGGTGACGGTGATGAACTGTACTTGTGTCTTCATCGGCGATTCGTTGAGCAGCCGGTGGATTTCGGCTACCTTTTCCGAATGCAACGGGCAGAAGTCGAGGCACCCTGCATAGATGAAGTTGAGGACGACAATCCTGTCGGCGAAGTCCGACAGGCGAACCGGATTTCCCTTGGCATCGACCAGATCGAAGCCGGGCGCCGGCTGATCGATGACCTGGAAGAACTTTTCCTTATCCCCCATCACCTCGTCGAGATTAGCGCCGGGATGATGCGCCAGAGCGGAGGCCGTGAAGCCCAAGAGGGCAATGCAAAAAGCGATGGCAAGTTGTGAAACGCGCATGATCTATCCGTTAATCTGGGTATCACGCCGTGCCGGAACCCTCCGCGTGTCCGGCGGAGGGGCTTCTGCGTGTTCGTTCTGCAATTCCATGTCGCTTGAATCCGGGTCCGCTGCCTGCTTCGCCGCACAGGATCCGCCAATCACCTTGTTCATGCACAGGCCCAGGGCGCACATGGCGAGGCAGGGCAACACGCTGATCAGGATCGGCGCGATGCCGGCAGCGGCTAGCCAACTCCAGTTCAACGCCAGGCCCGCCGCAATCGCCAGTCCGGCGAGCGCGAGCAGACCGCGTCGGCTGCCGAGGTAGTAGCGAAGCGCGTAGAGCACGTCGCGACCGAGCGAGCCGTCTTGAGATTGTGATTGTTGTGTATTGGCCATGGTGGCTTCCTTCTCAGTTTGATGTCTGATGGTTTTTGAGGAATGCGATCATCTCGGGCGTGTCCCACTCGGCCGGACCGACGAGCCTTCCCAATTCTCGGCCCTCGCTGTCGATGAGAAGCGTCGTCGGCAGTCCTGGCGCCTGGAGGTCGAACGAGGCCCGCATGGAGGCGTCGATGTAGAGGCCAAGGTGCTCGATGCCGATCTCGGCGTAGAACTTCCGCACCACCTCCGGTCCGGCCCGGTCGACCGAGAGGGCCACAACCTCGAAAGCAGGACCACCAAGTTCCGCCTCAAGCGCGTCGAGCGTCGGCATTTCCTCGCGGCAGGGCACGCACCACGTCGCCCAGATGTTGAGCAACACGGTCTTGCCCCTCAAATCGGCCAGCGTAAGACCCTCACCGTTCTCGTCCTCAAACTTGATTTCGGGGAGCGGCCGCGGCGCCTCGCGCATCACGAAGGACCGGGACGAGGCCGTCTCAGCCTGTCCTCCGCCTTGAGGCGCACGCAGTGGCGTGCCTCCGCTGAGATAGATCACGCCAACGATCGCGATCGCGGCCAGTGCGAGCGTGCCTGCCCCTAGAAATACGATTGTGCGCTGTCCCTGCAGGAGGTTCCTCATTGGCCATCTCCCAGGGCTTTATCGCCTTCCGCCTGACGGCGCAGTTCCTCCACGAGCGGCAGGATGGTGCCGTTGAGCGCCTCGTCGCTCACCGGGCCGATATGCTTGTAGGCAACACGTCCGTCGGCGCCGATGACGAAGGTCTCGGGCACGCCGTAGACACCCCAATCGATGGCCACGCGTCCGCTGATGTCGGCTCCGGTGCGCGTGTAGGGATCGCCAAGGCTGTCCAGCCATTTCGCCGCATCGTCCGGCTGATCCTTGTAGTTGAGGCCGTGCAGCGGCACGGTGCCTTGCGCCGCAAGCTTCATGAACAAGGGGTGCTCAGCGCGGCAGGCAACGCACCAGGAGGCGAAGACATTGACCAGCGAGACCTCGCCCTTGAGGTCGGTGCTCGACAGGCCAAGCGTCCGGCCCTTGACCGGCGGCAGCGCAAAGTCGGGCACCGGCTTGCTGATCAGCGTAGACGGCAGGTTGCCTGGATCGCGCGTGAGCCCCCAGGCCAGCACCACGCCGAGCACGGCCGCTACACCAAGCGGCAGGAAGGCCAGGACGTTGTGGCGGCGCATCGGGGCCGTGGAATATTCGTCGGTTCTGCTCATGAGCCGTCCCCGTCGCTGGCCGTTATTCGAGCCTGGACGTCCCGCTGGCGCTCAGGCCAAGTGCTCTTGATAAAGGCGAGCACGGCGGCGATCTCCTCGTCGCTCAGGATGTCCCCGAAGGCGAGCATGTCGCTCTCATAGCCCGGGACGACACCGCCGACACCGAGCTTGGTGATGGCGAACAGGTCCTGGTCCGAGTGGTGCCAGGTGTGACCGCTCTCGTCGTGCGGCGGCGCCGGCATGCGGCCGTTCTCCAGCCGACGTTTCCAGTCCGGTTGGCCTTCGAGCTTTGCGCCGTGGCAGGAGGCACAGTTCTCGGCATAGATCTCCTTGCCGCGGACAATTTGCTCCGCCGTCACGGGCTGGCCAAGGAAGGTCACGTCCGCCGCTCGCACATTGCCACCCTGCACTTGCGCAAACGAGGCGATGGCCGCCAGGCTCGCAACGGCGACAACGGAAAGGAGGATCACCTTGCGCCTCATCGCGGCCCCTGCAGATACTTCACGAGCGCGAAGAGGCCGAGGATCAGGATAGCGAGGACCAGAAGCGCCCCGATAATAATTCCGGCCATCATCAACATCATCATGGACTCGTCCGTCATCATTCCACCCACGGGATCACTCCTCGGAGTAGACGGTGACGCCGTCCTTGCCGAAGGCGTAAGTTTTCAACGTGCCGGACTTTTCGCGTGCCATGCCGGGAGCGTTGGCCGGCATGCCAGGCAGTGTGATCCCGGTGATGTCCGGGCGCTCACTAACCAGCCGCTCGATGATTTCCACAGGTACGAGGCCGCTCACAACATAGCCGTCGATCTCGGCCAGGTGGCACCCGATACCCCGCTCGGGAACGCCCATGTCAACCGAGCGCTTGTCGAAATCGCGATCATCGACACGCGTCACCGTGTAGCCGTTGCCTTCCAGATAGTCGGCATAGGCATCGCAACACCCGCAGCCCGGATCGCGCCAGATGGTGATCGTCTTGCTGTCCGAGGCTGCCGCGACGGCGGAACCCTGCAGAGGCGAGTTCGCCGAACCCAGCGTCCAGTAGGCGATACCGCCAATGGCGACCACGGCGACGACGGCTGCGGCAATTGTTTTCCTGTTCATGACATTCTCCATTATGCGCGCACGAGCGCGGTCCAGTTCGCGCCGCCGTCGCGACTTTCAATGAGGCCGTCTCGTGTGATGGCGACGACATGATCGGCATTTGTGGCGTGAACAGCGACGGCCAGCGCGCGCGCGTTCGACTTTTGCGACCACACCACTCCGGCGTCCTCCGACATCCAGATGCCCGAAGGCAGCGCGGCGTAAAGCCGAGTGGGCAGCGAAGACGCGCTGACCAGTGCGTTAATCGTCTCGCCTTCAGGAAGGGGCGCTTCCGATGGAGCCGGTTTCCCCGAGGCAAGCGCGTCCATCGCATCGCCCGGCTGCACATCCTGCCAGCGGCAGAAGCAATCCGGCACGCGCGTGAGACCCAGTTCGGTTCCGGCATAGATCCAGATGCCACCCATGCCCGTTGCCAGATCGACCGAGGCCAGTGCCGTCAGATCGCGCTCGGCGTCTGCGAGCCACGGCCGGTCCATCGCGAGGGCCCATGATCGACCGGCATTCTCGCTTTTCCATAGGCCGTCGCCGCGAATGGCGGCATAGATGGTATCCGGCTCGGCCGCTGCCACGGTGACCGCCGTCACCGGGGCGTCGGGCAAGCCCTGGCTCCTCGCCTCCCAACCGTGCCCGCCGTCTTCGGAGAGGGTGACGCCGCCGCCCGCTAGACCGGCCGCTATCCGGCCGGGACGACCCGGATGCGTCGCGAGCGAGCGGATGCCGCCCGCCGCCGGTCCGGACAGCCTTATCCAGCCGCCGTCGCCATCGCTGCGGGAAAGTGAGCCGTCGGCCAGGATCAACTCATCGCTATCGAAGGCGATTGCAGAGTCTGTTGCTCCGGGTGCGGCGCGAAGGCTGAACGGCAGGCCGATCAGCCCGGCGCCCGTCGCCATCGCGCCAAGGAAGGTTCGCCTGGAAAGGCGAGTGGAATGTCTGGGTGTGGTCGTCATGCTGGTGTCTTTCATGTTCAGCGCGCCTCACAGCGCTCCGTGACTGACCTGCCCCAACGAAGTGGTCCAGTTTCAGTCTTAGTGCATGA
>TARA_R110002020_G_scaffold7330_9_pt1 | contig 11266 bp, 25 predicted proteins | sample TARA_R110002020 | Tara Oceans TARA_R110002020 (sample SAMEA4396489) | marine metagenome | biome: Westerlies Biome; feature: [MES] marine water layer (ENVO:01000295) within the mesopelagic zone...; material: water (ENVO:00002006), including particulate matter (ENVO:01000060) such...
CTTTTTATCAGTCGTATTGTTTAGAGTCTGGGGGTATACTTTCAGGTATAACACAGAATGTAAGTTATCGTAGGACCAATATGGATAGAGAGGCTATGACAGCAGTATTTAGCGGTTTAGGAAACGCTAGTAAAACTATAAATATTAATGAAACCCCAGCTGAAGGTAATCTTACAGACCAAGATAAAGCAATAGCAACAAACAAAGGGTGGACGATTGCAACATAATGGAAGAAGAATATTACACAGAAGGATTTTATAAGTATGATAGCGGAGATCTGTTGTTCGCTGGTAAAGCTGTCTTCAACAAAAACTTTACTTTGCTTAAAGAACAGAAAGATAGTTACAGTTATCCTGTAGACGGCTGGAGCTGGTTTGACACATTACAACAAGCTTGTGACGCATTCAATTTAGATATTAACGATTACACAAAAGAAGAGGAGGAACCACATGTCATTTAAACCAATACCAACTTTAGACGGAACTCAGGCCAATTTTACAGGTAACATTACTAGTGCTGGTGATTTAACTGTAAATGGTGGCGATATAACATTAGATGGGGCAGCGACATCCACTTTCACGATAGACACTTCTAATAGTTTTGGAAGGGAACTCACTCTTTCAACAAACGGTATTCTACCAACTATATCTGCTAATTCTGATTTATTGATTGAGACTAGCAATAGTGATACGCAAGTTAAACTTGAAGGTGGTGGTAGCACAGACAATATTCAATTCGTTGCGAATGAAGTTGAGCAAGTCAGAATAACTACGAGCGGTGTTGCTATAGGAACAACAAGTCCAGACTATCTATTAGATATAGGAGGTGATACAAGTAGCGCTAATAACACAATCAGAATGGTTCAAGCTAATAATGGAACCGCTATAAGAATAGGCGCTGGAGGAGATAGTAACGATGTAAACCTTTTGAGGGTCGATGGAGGCACTAGCGTTAACAAGGGGGAAAGCGACTCTGCTAATTTCGGATTCTCTCTAAGATACAAAGGTTCAGGATCAGGAGCTAATAATTCTCTAGCATTTTTTGCTGATAATTCAACTGCTGGTTCTCAAATTGAAGCTCTTACCATTTTAAATGATGGTAAAGTAGGTATAGGAATAGCGAGTCCAGAACAGAAACTCCATGTATATCAAGGAACCGCTAAATTCGAATCAACAGATGGTAATGATGTTTCATTGCAGCTTGGTCGCAGTGATGTCGCTAACTTGTGGCAGTTTAACCATGCTGGCAACGATTTAAGAATACGCAATGATGGAGGGTCGGGTTACGATATCATGTTTGGAGTTAATTCGGGCGGGGGAACTGTAGCTAATAAAGTGGGTATACTCACAGCGAGTCCATCTCATCAGCTAGATGTTAATGGCACATTTAGGTCTGTTGGAGACGCGACCTTTGATGCAAATGTTAATGCGGCTGGAGTCATAACTACTGGTGGAAATACCGCAGCCGAAGTAAAGAGTTGGCTCCATGCGGGAAGACAGTGGTCATTCTCTGGACTACCATACTTTAACAAAACTTCAGGGTCTACAGCGCAAAGACTTGATGGGGCATTTATGACAGATCTCAATACAGGATCTGCTGCTAGTAGAAGGGCGCAAGCGGTATTTGGAGCAGGATTTAACGACATATCTGGTTATAGTGGAGCTGGTACTGATTATAGTAGAGCTATAGGAGCATCTATTAAAGCTGGTTTCTTCATTTCTGGTCAGAATTCCGCTAGCGTTATATTTGCAGTTGGTTTAGCTTCCACTTCAGGTGTTTTTGCTGATGCTGATCCAATTTCTAACTATGGCTTTGGTGTAGAGTTCAGAAGAGGTTCTGGAAGTGCTTATGAATGGAGGGTATTCGCGCATGATGGGACATCATTTAGTGCTTCTACTTTTACTAGCACTGGTATCACATATTCCGTTGATCCTCGTACTATTGCTATCTACAGCGATGGAGCTGGTAACATCACAGCTTACACAGCAATGTATGGATCTACAAGTTACACAACAGCGACAACAACAGGAGGTCCAACAGCAACTTCTGGCACAAGCACATCAACCAATATGCTTGGTCTTCGATGTAACACTAACGCTAGCAGTTATGTAACTGGCGCTCATGCAAAAGTTAGAGCAATGGCCGTTAACCTCTACGCAGAATAATTAAAAAATGAATATTAACAATAAAACTCAATTACAATCAGATCTCAATTACATTCAAGCGGGTATAGATAAAAGCGAAGAAGTGGTGGGGATAGCCATTGATCGCTTGAATCAAGCTCATAAAGAGTTTTGGGGTTTTCCCGATGATCGTTTAGAAGCGGTATTGCAGCAATTATATGATGATAACTCTCTTAATGATTTATTCGTTAATCATAGTGGCTATGCTGTTGATTTAAATTCTCTAGCTGAGAACCATACTGATATCGTCAAAAGAGCAAAGGTAGGCGCAAATAGAGAGTTCACCATTAGTGATGATGTTGTTACACTAACTCCAGAACCTGTTGATCCATTACCCCCGGAGCCGACTGGCTCACCAGATATTGACTCACCAAATGTTTAAAAAAACCGTTGAAAATTTTGTTGGTATTTATATTATTAAATAACAATGAACGAAATTAAACTCTCTCTACAGGAAAACGAAACCAACGTACTTCTACAACTTATTGATATCGCAGTTAAGGCTCAAGGTCTTCAAGTTGCTGAAGCGGGATCATTTCTCGCTACTAAAATTCAAGAGCAAACCAAAGAGCAAATCGTCCCACAAGAAGAAGAGGGGCAATAAACAAGCAAGCTTAGTAAATTTTTTTCAAAAAACATTGACAGCCCAGCCATAGATCGTTATGGTTGGGCTGTTACGCTAAATATGAGTCAAGAAATCGTAAATATCTCAGTCAATAAATCCGACATATTTAATTATGTTGTGGGCAAAGCTTCTTATGATCCAATTGAGAAGTGCATCGACCCAACACTTTATGAAACATATTCTGATTTCATCTTGCGTCATGATGGAGACCAGCAGGAATACATCTACCAAGATAGGGATTATGAACTCTTCTATAAGGAGATGAGTAAACTAAAAAAATTATCCAAAGGCATGAGTGGGGGCGAAATCATTCGCATCTGTGAAGAACTACAAGAGATGGCTCCAAAAACAATTAGCTTATGAGACCTTTTGAGAAAGCTGTATACAACATGCTAAAACAACAAGAATCTATGGAACACGAAGAACTAAGTAACTTAGTGATTAAACTAAGAGTAGATATGGAACACGAAGAACTAAGTAAATTAGTGATTGAGTGGGGAGAGAGTAAAGGAATTTTAGATTCTTCTACCCCACTTCGACAACTAGACAAGACGCAAGAAGAGCTTGATGAAACAAGAGCAGCTTTAAAAAAGCTAAATGATTTTGATTATCAGCGAGATTTAATGGAAGATCTTGGGATTCCTCCTGAAAATAAAGAGGATATTCTTGCAGAAGTTAAGGATGGTATTGGAGATATGTTAGTTACTATTGTTTTACTCGCTAAGATGGTGGATCTGGACACTACAGACTGTTTAAATGCAGCTTATGATGTAATTAAAGGTCGCACTGGTAAAATGGTAGATGGGCAATTTGTTAAAGATAATTAAAAAGCATTTAAAATGAGAAAAGCAGCAGTTTTTGAGAAAAAAAAGAAGATTAAGAGGAAAGGTATTCATGCTAAAAGCAAGACATCCACCACTAAAACGTCTACAAATTACAAAAAACCCTATAGGGGCCAAGGAAAAATTTGATTTTTGGCGGTTTTAGGTGTAATATAATATATGGACGCTATTATTTCGCTTGTTGAGGACGAAGCTTGGTTTAGTTGGGTTACTGCTATTATTGCAGCAGCATCAATCATTGCCGCCGCCTCCCCAACCCCACAAAAAGGTTCTTGGTTATCTAAGGTCTACTCCGTTATTGATTTTCTGGCCGTAAATGTCGGAAAAGCGAAGGAAAAATCTGAAGATAAGTAATACTTTTTAGTATATTATAAACCTTAAGTTCCCTCACTCTGAATATTCGGGGTGAGGGACTTTTTGTATAAAAATCTTTTCACCAAGGGGAAATATTCTCTTGACAATCCGAGGGTAAATAGTGTAATACATACACATGAAGATTACAGGTAAGCAGGAAGTCGAAATTGAGATCTCTGAGGGTCAAAGACACTTGATTGCTCTTGATTACATTTCAGAGTTATTTGAATGGGACACCGACTATTTTATTGAAGATGGCTGGGTGATTAAAAGAGAGATTGCCCATACATCACATTCATTTGAAATGAAGACTAAAGTAAGAAAAGCTGGCAAGCAGGATCAATACCTGTATGACATGTTTAAAACTTTAAAGAGACAGTCTTTTTAACCGTTAAAAACGGAACCATCCCCAGTGTAACGCAAACCAGCATCGTAAGGGGAAATGTATAGAGATTCATTCTGACTTAAGTCTCTGATCTTTTTATTGAATTCTCTAGTAATGTGGTCATTCAGTTCGTTATCAATGTAGTCATTGTAAAACCCAGTGACTTCTGCTCTGTAGCCAGTCCAAGTTCCTGATACAAAAGAGAAGTCTGAATGTATTTTTGATTGAGTTAATCGTGGCATATCTTATTCTCCTTTAGCTTTTTTGATTTGATCTGGGGTGGGCGCTCCCTTATCACCCTTCTTCCTCATTTTCTCACCAGAGCCGCTCTTGATTCGATCCCTCTTCTTTTTGATGTTTTCCCACAGGCTACTGTCAGATTTTTCTTTTTCTTTTAGGATCTCGTCATGACGCTTCATGAACGTTTTGTGGTCTGGCCCAGCCATATATAAAGTCTTACCGTCTTTTGTTTTGTGAGGGTGGATGCCTTTAAGACCTAACTTCTTAGCATCCTTCAGAGCCTCTTCTTTTGTTTCGAAGTAGTGCTGCATTACATTAGGTGCTGCGCTAGAGAAAAACAAAATCTTATCCTCTTCTCCAAGAATTACGGAAGCTTTGCTCTCAGCATCTTCAAATTGAGAAGAACATACAGCGGCCCTTTGCTTGATATCTTTGAACTCATCCTTAGCTGCGAGATCAACCATGCAACGGCTCATAAATTTAGACCTTTTTTCTGCGTTTCTGGGTGTTGGTAATGGCATACTACTTATTACACCTAAAATGTTTTATTTTTTCACTTTTTTTAAGTGCATGTTTTCAAGAACCCAAGGAATCACAAGGTTCTCAACACACCTTACATAAGCTTCTTCGTCGTTTATTTCCATGAAGGCTAGACCCGTCATCTCAAAAATCATATGAGTCACTTCATGAACTAAGGTCCACCAGTGCTGTTCTGGATCTTCTAGGCATTTTTTATTCAATTTAATTACCTTATCATCCATCAAACATTCTCCCCAGTCCTCCATTTCCTCATAAATTATTTTAATCTTTTTACAAAGAACGTTTACGGAAGAAATCCTCTTCATGTTTATAGTTACACTTAATTCTTGACATTTTAGCGTTTTTAATTAAAATAAAAAGCATGAGCCTACAAGAAGAATTAGATTTGATTAAGAAAGCTAAAGCGTCCGTAGCGGAGCTAGACCTAAAAAAACGAAAGGTTTTTGATGATTTAGTTCAAGAAATTGAGCCTTCTGGTAGATTAGAAAGCACAATGTGGGACTATGTGATGCTTGGGGTGAACTGTTACGAATACGATCTAGAACCCCTACTAAAAAATAGGGCAAAAACTCTTGACGCTGAGTAGCTACCCGATATACTCACGGAGTTATGAACATATTTTGCCTCAACAAAGACCCTGAGATTGCAGCTCAAGAGCATTGCGACAAGCACTGCGTCAAGATGATCCTTGAATGCAATCAACTCCTCTGCACCACATTTTGGATGCAAGATATTGAAGCTCCATACAAGAAGACTCATTACAACCACCCATCTGCGATCTGGGCTAGAGAATCCCGTGGTAACTTTGAGTGGCTTACCCAGCATACTGCGGCCCTTCTCAAAGAATACACCAGTCGATACAAGAAGATCCACAAAAGTACAGAGACTTTTATTTGGGTTTTAGAGAACAAGCATCGTTTACAATTTGACAAGCAAGAGCAGACAGAGTTTGCTGTAGCTATCGCTCAAGATCAAAGATGCAGACAACTACCAAACTTCGAAACACTTTCTGTTGTAGAAAAGTATCGCGAGTATTATAATCACGACAAATCTTACATGGCAAAATGGGCATACAGCGAAACTCCAAAGTGGTATACCGCAAAATAAAAAAAATAATATTTGGGACTACATTTTTTTGTTTAATCACGGGATATGCTATTGGAATTTGGGTTTCAGTTTTGCTGATTTATATAAAAGAATACTTTAATTTATGAGGTCATCTAATAATACTAAAGTAGCTTTTCTAAATCTTAGTTTAGACTCCTTCAATCATAAAAACATTTGGAAGAAGTTCTTTAATAGCGGGGACAAAGAAACCTTCAACCTTTATATCCACTCTAAAAATAAAAAGTGTTCTGTATTCAAAGACCACTTCATTAAGAATACCGTTCCTACGAAGTGGGGACAGTTCTCTCTAGTCGAGGCTACCATAGAGCTAATGAAATCTGCGCTAGTGGACGAACAGAACGAATACTTTACACTGATTAGTGATTCCCACTTACCTTTATACAGTCTAAATGAGACTGTGGATTTGATAAAACAAAGATATAATATCTTAACATTCACAAAACACTTTAGTTTTCATACCAAAGTGAAGAGTCAAAAGATTTTTAAAGAGGGGATAAAAGGGTACGATTTTGGTGAGTATAATGCTGTTTGTCAGTTTTTTGTCTGCCGAAGAAGAGATGTGGAAACATTTATTGAGACTTTTGAACATTGGTCTCAGTTCTTTGTGAAAGAAAAAGTTGTATTCGCTGATGAGTTTTATTTTTGGGGGATAGCTGAACAGTTGGGGATGCACTTTAAAATGGACCAAGCGACAACTTATTCTGATTGGAGTTTTAGAAAATTACCTGATGGTAAATTAGAGAGAAACCCAAGAGCATTTAATACATTCAACAAAGCTATGCTTGAAAGCTACAGAAATCAAGGCTTCTTGTATGCTAGAAAAGCAATGCCAAACACTTTAATAACATTTTGATTTAAAAACATGATAAATACAGTAGAATTACTTGGACACTATGGATCTGATGAGGTCATCGCTTGCAGCGCGTGGACTTCAACGAGTAGAGAGTTAGATGAAAACAAAAGAGAGAGAATTCCGAAGCTCATCGACATGCTTTGGAGTAACGGACACGAAACACCCTTTGAGAAGGGTAGCGTTCACTTTCTTGTTGACTGTGATATCGCTTCTCACATTCATTTACTCAAACATAGGATTAGTTCTCTCAACGCTGAGTCGGCTCGCTACAAAGAGCTTAAAGAAAATAAAATGTTTATTCCTGAAGATTGGCCAGCGTTTTGGCAGAGGATCTTAGAAGAGTATACCGAAGATGGCAATAGACTTTACCACAAGTGCATTGCTGACCTTGAGCCAGAGTTAGGGCGCAAACGAGCAAAAGAATCCGCACGGTTCTTTAAGACTTACAATAGTCGCATTCAAGCAGACGTTCAGTTCAACATGAGAAGCTTTGCCAACTTCCTCAAACTCAGGAATAGTGAACACGCTCAAAAAGAAATTAGAGAAATTGCTCAAAAAATGCTTGACTTGGTTGAGAGTATCGAAGAGAATCCGTTTAGACATACCTTAAATAGTTGGGGTTATTAAATTATGCAAATTAAAAAAATTGAACTTAGCTCTCTTCAGCAAGTTCGCACTTACGAGTTGGAAGACGGAGATATCATTGATAATTTTGGTTCTATAGAAAGATTTCAGAAGATTCTTGATGACTCTGAACAGCCTACAGAAGAAGAAGATGAAATGTTATCTAACATTCTGAGCGAATGCCCAGTAGAAGTAGATAATATCATGGGTGGCATTGAAGAGTCGTTTTTTGAATACGAATAAAAATGAATACTGAAGCAGTGTGGTTGTTTGTCGCACTGATTGCGATGTTAATATTACTCATTAATTGTTTTAATCAATGAAGATAAAGAAAAAGAAATTAATTAAATACCTCAAAGAATGGGCTAAGTCCAAAGAGAGAGACGCTGAAGTTTACAGCGAGGACGGCGATTATGCACTGGCTTACGAGGCCATTATTATTGCGGATTTCATGAGGGACGTTCTCATTGAGAGTATTGATCATGATTTCAAGTAATTGTTTTAATAAATAGAAGAGGGTGCATAGTCCAATGTAGAGACGGGGCGATATAAAGCTTGACAACGTGTGAGTTCGAATCTCACTGCACCACCAATAATATGATAAATAGAGAAATTAAATTTAGAGTGTGGAACTGTGTGGACAGAAGGTGGCATGGACTTCACCATAAAAAACCCACAATGACTGGGGAGTTGTGCTGTTTAGAGGGTATTTATCTTGTGCCTGAATCCTGTAGTCGGAATCAGGTCGTAGAACAATATACAGGCTTGAAGGACAAAAACGGGGTGGAGATTTATGAGGGGGATATTTTACAAACCTCTGAATCAGATGGCGTTTGGTCAGATCAAAAAAATGGGGTTGTTGTAAGCGATATTAGACACCCTTTCGGAAACGCTCATTTATTTGAGGTTATTGGTAACGTTCACAAAGGAATTTTTAAGGATAAATCAACAACCAATGAATAAAAAATTAATAAAAATGGATGGCTACGATGACTGTATTGTCGGGGTAGTAGAGAGGGCTGGTGAATGGCCAATCCTCTGCTATGATAAAGAAAAAGTTCTTTCTAAATTAGAGCGTGGGACAACCTGTCCTCTCTGCGAGGGTTCTGGCGATCTCGACGGATTTGGCGGTGGAGGAAAAACAAAATGTCACAGGTGCGAAGGGACGGGTGGGCGAATGAGCAGGTCCGAGGCAGAAGAGTTTTTTTATTATAATCAAATGGGAGCGTGGATGGGTGACTCTACTCCATGTTTTTTATCAAAGGAGCTTGACAAGTATGAGCTTCTATCTTAGAGTCCTGAAAAGAGCGAAGACTTCGCATTAAAACAAAAGAAAATGAAAACGAAATTATTACTAGTTACATCTCTAACACTTTGCGCGTTTGCAACTTGGAGTTGCTTTAGGAGTCCTGAAGTCAAAACAGTCACTGAAGAAAAGATTGTTTATCCAGAAAAGGTTGAGGCTTGTGTGTCTCTTACTAAATTTCAATTAGAGAAGATGCTTGGGCATTTCAATGAGGATGATCATCCTTCTGAAATGAAGCGTTTTAAAAGTTTGGTTAAGAGAGAGGGGGATAGATGGAGGATCTCTTCGACTCACTTAGCAAAGGGTGCAGAAAAATATTCTCTTCCAGATGGTAAGTTTTTTGTGGTCGATGCTTCCTTTATTGATTATCATGGAGACTTCAAGGATTGTGTTACTTATGCTCATAGCTATCAAGATAATCACGAATATATTGTGGTATCAGTCAAGTAAATTTAGGCTCTGTGGCGGAATTGGTAGACGCTGCGGATTTAAAATCCGTTGATCCTAGATCGTGAGGGTTCGATCCCCTCCAGAGCTATTATTAATTTATTGTATGGAGAATCTTAAAAGAGAGTCTGGTAAGTGGATTATAACTTTTGGCAAATATAAAAATTATTGTTTAAAAAAAGTTCCTACCCATTATCTTGAATGGGTTCTTGAAAATTTTAAAGATCTATCTATTAAGGAATTGAATGTTATTAGAGGAACCGTTTCAGGCAGGAAAGGGCAAATTGAAAAGCATAAAAGAAAGTGAGACCCGTTCGTCTAATGGTTAGGACTCCAGATTTTCATTCTGGCAATAGGGGTTCGATCCCCCTACGGGTTGCCAACTTTAAAAAATACTAATAAAAAATACTAATAAAAAATGAGATTAATTAAAGCATTATTCGCGCTTGTAGCTTTAGTGAGCTTGACAACAGCAGCAATTGCGGAGACAAAATATACTTCAATAATGACTGGAGTATCAGTTGGCGAGGGTAGAACCCATGTCTGGGAGGTATTGACAAAAACATTTAAAGCGTCTCAAATCCGTATTAAAAAAGGAGAAGAGCATAAGCCTATTAGATGGGCTACAATTCCGAGCTATGTGATCGTAACGTTTACATCTAAAAATGATAAGATCACAAGATCACAAGTAGAGAAAGCAGTTAAAGCCCCTCCTGAATCTAAAGAGCGCTATCTTGTATGGAAGTTAGAGGAAGTGAAGTAAAAAGAATTTGTATTTAACAACTAAGAAAGGATAAAAATGACACTACTCATCGCATTGCTATTACTAGAACTGACAGGGAACTTAACACTCTGGCCTATCGTGGGGACAGTGTGCCTCTGGATAGCGCACCTATCCACTAAGGGCTAACGCCTCTGTGGAGGCATCACCCAAAAACGAAAATCTATGAAAACACCAAACACCGAGGCCGAGGTTGCCTCCCACGAATTGTTCGCCGTTATCCACGATGAGCACCCCGAAGGCGAGCGTGAGCAAGCGGTCTGCATGGCCATGCTGGTCCCTGCCCCTGAATTGCCTGATGGCGCGAAATGGGGAGCCAACACGGAACCCTTCATGATTGCCTGTGTGCGCCACGCTGGAGAGCCGGACTTCTGGGAATGGGCAGCATACGACCACGATAACTGGCGCGAGATGATAGGAGACGCGCTCTTGTCGGCCAACGTCCCGCCGGGCGTGTGGCGATGGGTCACGATTCATCCGGCGAACGCCGAAGTGTCGCACGGCGATAGCCGTTGTGACCACTGACTTGTTATCTTTTTATTATGACACACACAGAACGAGAAACTAAGCGAACCTACATTGTCGCAGACTACGGAGGGATTGAGGGCGAATTTGATAAGCTCAAGGAAGCCAGAAAGTGCCTCAAGGAATTGGGTGAAGGTCGATTCGCTACTATTACCGCAAAGACGGTTGAGGTCATCACCATCAATACCGAGCAGATAATTCAATCATTAAGATAACGCCTAATGCGCTTGTAGCTCAGTGGTTAGAGCAGGGGTCTCATAAACCCTTGGTCGTGAGTTCGAATCTCACCGGGCGCACCATTTTTAATTAGATAAATCCATACAAAAACGTGTGCCACCTGTGGACACAACCAAAGACTTAAAATGAGAGAAGAAAATCACGAATCAGAATCAGCGCCAACAACTCCCAGCGGGGAGCAGGTTGGCAGCACCGC
>TARA_R110002020_G_scaffold20957_5_pt1 | contig 11265 bp, 20 predicted proteins | sample TARA_R110002020 | Tara Oceans TARA_R110002020 (sample SAMEA4396489) | marine metagenome | biome: Westerlies Biome; feature: [MES] marine water layer (ENVO:01000295) within the mesopelagic zone...; material: water (ENVO:00002006), including particulate matter (ENVO:01000060) such...
GAAGACTTAGAATTTTCTCCATAACAAGCACCAAGAATAACTACATCCAATTCAATTCTAGGAGGTTTATATTTAGCCCAACCTGCTGAACGCTTTGCCGGTTCATATTTCATATTAGCATCCTTGACAATGATTCCTTCAAAACCATCACTTATTGCTTGGTTATAGAATGCCATAGTGTTACTACCTTCGGGCATTCTATGTGCTTGGTCGGGTAAGTCTTTGAAAACTTCAAGTCTTTCTTTATATGGTAAATCCATAATTACTTTGTTGTCAAACTTTAGACAATCGAATATTACCCATTTGACTGCAACCTTTCTTACTGCTTCTTCTTTATTCTTTGAGTGGACTCTTGTAGCCATTAACTTATGTGGTGCGGGAGAGCCGTCACTATTGATAGGGTAGATTTCGCCGTCAAGAATGCAATTGAATCCTGTTGGATAGCCGTTCTCTCTGTTGTAGCCTGTAACTTGTTTAACAACATCGGGGAATTGACTTGTTACTACTTTCCCACTTCTGTTAAAAATAATTACAGAAGGGCCGACAATAGTATAGTTTAAGTGAATTTGATACCTGTTTCCGTCATATTTGTAGTCCACTATTCTTTCATCGGGCCACTTATCCATAGGCACTTCTTTAGCCAACATGGGTTTTACAAAGTTACCATGTGTTAAATTCAGTGGAGGTTTTTCTCCCTTCTCATAGAATGTGAGAACAACTTCAATGCTGTTCATTGACATGTCTTTCTTTACTACACTTACAGGCTTACTGTAGTGGCTAGCAATAGACTTAGTGACTTGTCCTAAACCTATTCCGTTGTTTGGGTTTCTTAACCAATAGCGGACAAACCACTTTCGTTCAAGTGAAGAAAGAGAGAGCAGTATATCTTTTATTACAAGGAAAGAATCGGCATGACCCATACAATCATACTCAAGTAAAGTTACTATTTGTTTTAGAGTGTAGTCTTGGTCTTTTTCTTTGTCGCTTTCTAAGTATTGAGTCGCTGTTCCTATGTCTTCAAAGGTAGAATACAAGCCCTCTAATTCTTCATCGAATATATCGAATGCTTTAGCAATCCACTTTTTACCCTTAACCATTCCAATATTATTATTGCGTAGTTCTAAGGTCAGTATTTTACTTAGTAGTATGGGGTCAAAATTATCCCATGCTCTATCAATCACTGCTATTTGTCCGGTCGGGGTCAAGTCTTGTATTGTTTCCATTAGTCGTGCTAGTCTGCTTATTGTCATCTTTAATTACCTCATTGTATATTTTTTTATTTACCATAACCACTAAATCTTTAAGTGGTTGAGAATACTTACTTTTCATCATAGAAAGTTTCCATAAATACTTAGAAAGTTCATCCCATTCATTCTTCTTCATCCATCATTCCTCCTTCGATTTCATGACGGATTCTAGGAATGTTGGCAATCATACTGTTCAAGGTTTCTACTAAGTCACCTCTACCAACATGATGTGCCGCTAATTGTAGATATGTCAGCGTTCCTATTGTAATAGGCATAGCCACTTCATTCATATCTCCACCCATAACCATACTCCAATGAGTAATAAAAGAACCCCTCACTACATCATTTGTATTTTGAATAGTCGGCCATATCTCCTTGAAGGCTTCTCTATGGACTTCGGGTATTTTCTTTTCTGTTGTTATGCACCAATTAGCAAAGTGCTTTGGGCTTAGTTTCTTTTTAAATTGCTTCATTTTATTCACCTAATATTTCCTCAAGAACATTCAAGAGAATCTTTGCTTCTTTTTTATTTAGACGAATACCTTTCCTAGTGGGCTTATCATCTTTATACCAACGGATGTCTACTACTTCTATTGAATAGTATTCCCCCGAATGAATCTTGACCGCATCTATTTCATTACGGACAATTTGATTATTGAATTTTAAACCTTCACTCAATGAAGTTCCCCTCCTTGAATTTACTTAAGTCTCTTCTATTCATAAAATATCTAGGTATTTCTAATTGGGTTAAGCAATTAACTACCCAACAAGCCCCACCTAAACTTGATATTTGAACAACTTCATATTGAGAAGCATTTACTTCAATTACTTCTTTGGTATTTATTTCGGGAACAAGACCATACATTCTAGTCATTTCGGATGCAACATCGGCCAAGTTATCCATTACATATTTTATGATGTGCGCTCTTTGAATAGGTATTTTAGGTGCTACCTTTATTTTTAATTTTCCTGTCATTTCGCACACTCTACATTTATTGCCATCACATATAGGACATACAATCTCTGCCGCATAAGGGGCAGGTAGTGTTACTGTGACGGCTCTTTTCATAATTATTCCTCAATGAGAACTGCCACTTCTGTAGTTAAAAACATTAGCGCAATAGAGAAGGCCGCACTTAGACTACTCTTTGTTACATTTGTTGGGTCAATGATTCCCGCATCAAGTAGATTTTCTTTTTTACCATTCTGTGCATTGAAACCAATGTCTTGTTGTATTTCGTGTATCATGTCTCCAAAGACTTCATCCACATCAACACTACTGTTTTCTAGTAGCGTCTTTAGAGGTGCGAACATTGTTGCCTTTATCCAATTAGGGTCGGACAAATCTTTGGTTGCTTTGATTATAGACAATCCTCCCCCAACAATATATCCTCCGTCTAGTGCCGCCTTTGTTGCATTGAGGGCATCATCAAGCCTTTCTTTAGTCTCTCTCATTTCAACTGCTGAACCTGCACCGACTTTAATCACTGCAACTCCGCCTTTCAATTTACTGATTCGATTAGAGATACTTTCTTTCACCCAATCATTAGAACCTAATTCGTATAATGTTCTTAGAGTTTCTATTCTCTCTTCTACATTACCTCCTTCTCCACCAACAATAGTTGTCTTTAGTTGGTCTATTACCACTCGGTCACATGAACCAAAGGATTCTTCATTGACAATTCTCAAGTCGTCATCAGCCTCATCGGAATAGACTCGGCCACCAATTACTGCTGTAATGTCTTTCAGTTCATCTAATTGACTATCACCGTAATTAGGTGCTTGGATTACTCCGATGTTTAATCTCCCTTGAATTACATTGGCTAGAACATTTTGTAGTGCTAGGTTTTGTAAGTCTCTACAAATTAAGAACAGAGGTCTACCCTCCTTAGCCGCATATTCACAAGCAGGTAGAATGTCTTGAAACTTTCTTATTACCTTGTTTGTTACAAATACCAAAGGTTTCTCTAGCAAACAATCTCCGTTATCTTGGTTGGCAAAAAGATGTGTTAAGAATCCTTTATCTAATTCTAGACCTTCTCTAATTTCATATTCTGTATGAAGCCCATGACTTTCTTCAACACTAATTACTCCATTACGGCCAACCGCTTCAAAGACCTCGGCAATAATTTTACCAAGCGTCTCATCATTGTTTGATGCAATAGTGGCAATTTTACCAATGTCTTCATCTTCTACAGGTTTGGATAATTTATCTAAGTTATTGAGAATTGAGTCTCTTGACGCTGTAAGCAAACCTCTAGTTCTTGTTATGTTTTGTAGTGCTTCTTCGGACATGTTGTTACAAAGAGCCTGTGCTAAAACACATGCTGTAGTTGTTCCATCACCTGCTTTAGACTGTGCTTTACTCGCTAAGTTTTGAACAAGTTGAACACCCATTTGAACATAAGGGTCTGTGCTAGACACATACTTAGATATAGTAACTCCGTCGTTGATAACTACAGGTGGATTACCTTGAAGTATCGCTGTTCTAGCCTGTGGCCCTAGAGTTGGCTTAACTGTATTAGCCACTAGATTGATACCTTCAAGGATTTTCTTTCGTGCTTCTTCACCATGTAGAATCAAGGAACCACCCCATACACTCTAGAATAATCTACAAAGGTATATTCTTCATAGGTAAAGTGTTTGTCTTCGGCATTGAATACAACCTTCTTTCCTATCAAAGTTTTATCAACAGAACAATCATGCACTACTCCAATATTATCTCCAATAGAAATAATACCGGATGCACTCGTTGTCTTATCTTTCTTAATTACTACCCATGTTCCGACTGACTTCATGTTTTTATCATCGAAGTTATGAGTATTTAAACCATCTACTTTCATTCTTCTTCACCTGCTCTCATCTGTATTCGATAATTACCATCCTTTTGCTTAATCTCTAATTGCTTAGGTTTAGTATTCTCCCAAAAACCGTAGTGGTCGTCTCCACCGATAACATAGGCAGTTTTCATTACAGGTTCCCAAATAGCAACAGTAGTCCAATCAGTGCCACTGAAATATGCTGAACCAAATGGATGAGTATGAAACCAACACTTGATAGGTAATTTCATCTTCTTTGGTTCTACTTTGAAACTTACATATCCCGATGAACCGGATGAAATGTGCGCTCTGTTATTAGCATCAATTACTACTTGAACTTCAAGACATGGTAGCATTTCAGTAGAGGCTTTCCATATTGCATCTTGTAGTGCTTTAGTGTGTATTGCGTCGTCTCCCCATTCTTGATGTAGATTAACCCAAACTCCCTGTAAGAAAGGAATTATTTCACTTCTAGCACTAGCAATTGTTTCTTGATATTCCCAATACTCTTCTGCTTCTCTAATACTTTTTTCTTCTTCTCTAGAAAACCATTCTCCGCTTTTACCCATTTAAGCCACCATCCCATCTTCTGCATTCATAGCGATTTTAAATTCCCATGCGTGAAATGATTCATGTCCTGCAATAAATCCACCGGCTTGTCTAATTGGGCCAATGAACCTAGCACTGCAAATACCACAAAACACTTCTACAATTCTTTCATCATAGTAAGAGCCGCTATCGTCATCATAATCTATTTTATTCCCTAAGTCTTTTTCTGTATGTTTCATTTATATTCCTCCAAATGGTTTTCTATTTTTTATCATATTGTATCGGTGGTTTTCGGGCCACCAGTCCGGTTCTTTTCTTTTACTCCAAAAGGCAAAATCCCATTTACCTCTCAAGTAATAATGTTGGTAAGACCTTATTACAAAATCCCAACAATGTTTTTCTTTTGGTAATCTATACATGTCATCCATAGCAATAGATACAGGGGTCAAGTCATCTTCTTCATAAGAAAAAGTAAAACTATCTCCAATTCTTTTTTCTGTTCCATGAACTTTACCGTATCTAAATGTATATTCTTTACAAAGAGCCATAGCATGATTGTATAGCCACATGTAATTTGCTTTAGTTTGTCTAGCCCAAATAGTGCTAGGATGATTAAGCATAGCAGGTTTCATCAAGTAGTTGAAGTGCGACTCTTTATGAAACTCTTTCAGTTCTCTCAAAGAAGGCTCTCTACCATGAGATTCCCAAAACAAAAAGTAAAGGGAATTGGTGTGTAGCATTTGACAACTTTCAGTTGGCATCTTGACTACATGTTTGTCTAGCATTTGTTGGGCTGATTCTACGGGGTCTTTTGATAGTGCAAATATATTCATTCTTCTTCCTCTTTTATTCTGTATTTTATTTCTACTGAATCTCGGTATTCTTTACCATACCTTACCGACTTCCATTCAAACTCCGGTATTTGTTTCCTTAGCCAATTTAGAACTTGGCCTGTTCCTGTGAACTCTTTGTCTTCTATTTTCCAAGTCCAATGTTCATTAGGCGCATAGTCTATTTTGAAAGTGTGCCAAGTCTTCATACATTCACTACCATAAAGTCATTTACTGATTCACCATTAAACCAACGCTGAATCCATTCAGCCGCCATACCTGCAATTGCTATGTGCATGAAATGTAGTCCTTTACTAGAACCATCCCAAGAATCACCTTGACAACTAAAAGAACCATCCGGCCCTGCCAACATAGTATCATACATTGATGGGTCAGCCTTGTATGAAATAAAGGCCGCATTACGCCCTTGAGAGCGAAGGTCTAGCCATTTAACCTGTGAGCGATACAAGAGCCTTCTAGCGTCTAAATTATCTACACAACATACTACCAAATCATATCCTTTCAACTGTGTTTCAGTCAATATTGGATATGGGTTTGCACCATTTACTTGACTGTGTTTTTTCATACAGGTAACTTTCTTTTTACCTATGTCTTCTTTCTTGAAGTCTTGGTATGTCAAATTCTTTTCTTCTACAGTGTCGGGGTCGGAGACATTTATGCTATACAATCCTTCTTTAGTTCCGTCTCCAACAACACTTTCAAGAATACGAATCAAATGACTCCCTATTCCTCCTGCGCCTATAATCAATATGTTTCTATCCATTCTATTCCTCTCCCTTCTATTTCTTCTTTATTTGTATTTTTTATTTTTAGTAGTCTTTTGGTTTCATCGTAAATTGCTCTTGTCGTGAAACCTGTGTGTTCGGAAATAATCTTTTGAGTTATTCCCATGTTTTCCAATAACGAAACAATCCAACAGAATGCTACAGGCGACGATGGCCGTAAGTTATCTCCTGTTAATTTTACTAAGTTATCATAGTGGTTTGCTACTCGACCAACCTTTGAAACATATGTTTGGTTGCCAAGACCCACTGCGTATTTCTCTGCGAAAGGACTACTATCTCTCATTAGAAATACTGATGTATTGTTTAATTCATTTGCTATCTTCTTAGCGAGTTTGAATACTCTTCTCTCAACGCAATCATATTCCTTACACACTTCTTTCAAAGTGAAAGGCAGGTTTGCTTCTTTGAGAATATAATATACTACTGCCGCCGCCCTATCTTCTAGAATAGTTGTAGTGAAGACATGCTTTCGATACAGCGACCTGTAAAGTTGGTCTACTCTATCCGATAAAGATTTGGCACTGTTTATTGTCGAAAGTAAAACCTTACACATTGTAATTCCTGTGTGTATTGCTCTATCACTTCTACCCCACTGTCTCATACCTTTGACAAGTGTTGGGTTGTTTTTCCAAGCCTCTCTAATTCTTTCACCATTAGCGTCATAGGCATAGGAGGTTTGTTCAAAAGGCTCGGTTACTAAAACCAAACCACATTCATTACAAACCAATTCTCCTAGCCTAGTATCTAGGCTAAAATCATTGGATTGACATTCCAAGCATTTCATCGTATTTGTATTGTTTCTGTTCATTTGTAAAACACTCCTTTAGTGGTATTCTTATTCTATCCTTTTGATTTATCATGTAGTCACCTATAGTATTAACTCTTAACGATACCGAAGAGTCATTCATTAGTGAAAATATTCTAGATGCGAATTGGTCGCCCAATGATGGGTTTTTTCCACCTGTGTTAATACATATGGGGCCATTCCAATTAGTTACTTTATATTCGTCATCTTCTCCTTGATTTTCAATTTGTGTCATTAAACAATGAGTGTGAACTCTTTGAGGGTTGTTTTGATTACCATAACTGTAGACACTTTCTACCAAAAGCCAATCTGTTTTTTGACCCTTGACTAAGACTTTCATAGGTGTTCTTACTACTCCTTTACTGTCTCTTTGACCTTTTTCGCATTCTACCGAAGGAATAACTAAAATCCTATCTTTGAATTGTATAGCCATATCTTCAATCAATTCTTTGGCTCTCTTCTCAACAATATCTTGGGTTCTATTTTGTTGAAGAAAAGCAATCATTACTTTTAATTGAGATTCCATTGGGTCTTTACCCATGATTCTAGAATAGAGTTTTGAAGGACTTAAGAACTTCCAACTACCTCTGTTATGCCCATGCAAATAATGACCTAGATATGTAGTTAAATCACTTTCTTTAATTTCACCCCATTTGCCATCGGATATTTCAAGAGCGTAATTTGATGTTCCTATTTGTTTAAGATTTAATCGAACATTTTCTTTTTTTCCTATGGTGAAAAAGTAGAAGGGAACTCTATTTTCCAAACAATAAAGGATGTCTTCGGGAGTTTTCATTATTCTCCGTATTGCTTTCTTTGTTTCAGATTTATGTTCTTCACTTTCGTGTCTATTAAATATATTACCATAGGCTTGAATAATTCTACTCAACTTAAATGATAATTCTTTCAAGGACATTTTAATTCCGTTAATGGCGTATGGTTTTTCTATCCATAGTTCATTACCTCCAATGACTAAAACAACTTCAGTATTGAGGTTTTCTTGATTAAAATAAGTCTGCAATCTTTTAGAAATTGCTTTTGCTAAATTAGATGTGATAGCATCGGCCCTGCCTACACTCCCATCCATAATGTTAATTCTAGAGCGACCTCCTAGTAATTCGTTTCTCGTATAATGAGGATAGCGATAAACATTTGATTCATCCCAAATATGGTCTTTTTCTGTGCTTATCCAAACTTCTCCATCGTGCATGTATGATGGCATGATAACTTTATTATCATCTACATCAAAAAAGAACCCGTTAATTTGTATTTCTTCTCGCCCTTGTCCTGTTCTATTTATTACAATTTTATTCATTTTATTCACATCATGTATTGTTTTGATTTGTATTTTTTAACACATATTTCATGTGCTTCTATTTTAAATTCCTGTGGTGTTGTTAATTGCCCTCCACATATTCGGCATCGAGTTGCTATTGGTTTTCCTCTTGTATTAGGAACATATTCGGGATTATTCATCGTCGTTCACCTTTTTGTATTCAATAAGTATTTTCAATTCATTCACCCTGTCAATTAGATACTCTATAAAGCCTGTATCTACTGCTACGGGAATATCCCATAATTCCTTTTTTACGGAATGTGTTAATGCAAAGCGTTTATCGGCATCATCTTCTAGATGCTCGCAATATTTGATAGTGTCTTCTATACGCTTTTGGCCCTCTTCCGAGAAGTCTTTGAGCATAAGAGAGACGATTCCCTTACACTCATTAAAATCCCGAAAAAGGGCCATAGAATACACCTTGAGATAATCTTAGGACTATCAAGAAACTTAGTAGTTTCCTCCAACAATTGCGGGAGTCAATGTTACATCAGCAACTTCATCCCAGTTAATCTCATTTACTTCGCTTCGACTTACCATCTCGCCATCAACGAAAAGCCAATGGGTCGGGTGTTGGTCTATCTGTTCAATAACTTCGGATGAAGCCATCTCTAATTGCGTGTGTCCTGTCTCGTTTAAAATTCGTAGTGTTACCATAATTTTCACCTTGTCTATTTTTCCTCATGTCCTATGACTATTTAAGCCATCTGTTTTTATCTCGTTTATTGCGTTTGATGCTTGTCGCTTTGATAATGTTGTATCGCCTTCAAAGCCTAGTGCAATCAAATAATTGATTTGTTTTTCAGTAGCAGGAACCAAAAGGTTCTGTAAAGTTTCTAATTGATTATTGGATAGTGTCTTGAACTTAGAAAGTTGTTGTTTGATACTAGTGAAAAAGGTCTTTTCCCAATCACTCAAATAACTACTGCTAAACTTATTGAAGTTCTTCAAATCATAAAACTCTACCATGCTATTTATCGCATCTTCATCAGTCCGTCGAACTAATGTATTCTTGTTTGAGTTAATCATCTTGATTCTATCAGCAAATATTTGGTCTTCTTTCTGTAGTCTTTCAAGAAGAGGGGCTGACATTTCGTGAAACTCGTCTAAATCATCAAGTAGTTTCTTGTTTGGATAACCATGCACTTCTTGTTGGTTTCTTCTGTTGTCGGGGTGATTCCACCTCCATACAATAGAAGCCATGTTACCACCACTAGAACGCTTACGGATAACTGTTCTAGGTCTATACATCCCTAGTTGGTTATCCCAATATGTTCCCTTCTCATTCACATTGATTCTCAAGTCCAATTCTCTAATGTCTTCAAACTTATCAATAAAATCATCTCCTTGTTCTTCCCACCACTTTTCACATTTCATGGATTTAATCTTAACAGTTATCCATTCTTCAATCATTTCATCAGTAATTTGGTCTTCTCTTAGACCTGTTCTGTTCTTGATTTCATTGAGAACAAGATAGGAGTTAATGTGGTCGCTACCGACACATTCTCTAGTCTTGGTTTCTTCATTAAGAATCTCAAAGTGATATACGATTTTATGACCGCATAGACATTTACCATATCCATTAGTAGAATTAGAAACCCAATCGGGTGCTTGTCCTCTACCCATGTTCCACCAAATCTCTCCGGTAGCAGTCCATTCATACTTTGCTTCTTCATAGTTATCAGCAACGGAAAGTCGAACCATCTCTTGTTTTAGTTTTCTATCCCATCGGCCTTCGCCTAGTCCTCTCTTAAATTTTCTTTCTTCATTCATTTTTCTTCACCTCATAATACTTCGTTTGAAACTTCTTAGGCATACACTGAATATGTTTAATTTCAATGTCACCATTAACTCTGTTTGGTGTAATAATTACAGAACACTTTCTACAGAGAGGTTGGTTACAGTGGTCGCAGGTCGTTGTTACTGCATCTCCTGTTGTTCCGCACATACAAATTTTCATTCCCAACCCTCTAAGTCCATGTTTTCATTCGCTCGTTGTTCTCTTAAGAAACCTGTGAGTATTTCATCCATCTTTTCTTGAAGTGATTCAATTACTCCGGCAATAGTTCTCCTGTGCAAACTAATCCAAATACGGTGATGAGTGTTAATCACTACCTTTGGGTCATCTTGTTCATTCATACTAATTACCAATGGTGGCAATTCTTCGTCGTCTATCAATCTAAATTCTACTTTCATTTTTATTCCTCGTTTTTATTTAGGCTTTGCACCCTATTGGTAGTCATTACAGATACTACTAAACTGTTTAAGTTGGCGAACATAACAGGAGTCGAACCCGTATCACCGGCTTAGAAGGCCAGTATGCTATCCATTACACCATATGTTCATTTAATGCCCATACCTTTACTCGGTATGTGTTTGCGATATATTCGTGGTTTCCACCCGATGTTGTATTGCTTATTATCGCTTCTCCTACATCTCTAAATTGTTTATATCTAGATAATAAATTAGACAATCTCGACATTGAAGGTTGCGACTTAGGCCATCGTTGTTTGTATTCATCCATTATTTGATGTGGGTTCAAAGGCCCATTTTCTAAAATAATTACTAGTCTCTTAATCGTATTTTTGCTCATAATATCACTCATGTAAATCTACTATTTCAAAGCAACGCCCAATTCATTAAGTATTGAGCATTCTTGTTATCGCTGATGTTGTTTAAAGCCCTTACTGATTCTTCATTGTCACTGTGTTTCTCAACAATTAGAGAAGCCAAACATAGTGAAAGTCTTTCTTTGGTTATCTTACTAGATAGGACATCAGCAATCTTAATCGCTAATTCTTCTTTGAGTCTTTCTTCCCAAAGCAAACAATAGCAGGGTTCTTTGTAGACTACATCATGGTTGCGACATTCTA
>TARA_R110002020_G_scaffold28269_4_pt1 | contig 11255 bp, 14 predicted proteins | sample TARA_R110002020 | Tara Oceans TARA_R110002020 (sample SAMEA4396489) | marine metagenome | biome: Westerlies Biome; feature: [MES] marine water layer (ENVO:01000295) within the mesopelagic zone...; material: water (ENVO:00002006), including particulate matter (ENVO:01000060) such...
GGTTGCATGGTTTATAGGAGAACCATTCAAATGAATAAACACGAAAAAGAAGTCGAAGCAACTCAGAAAAGAATTGAAGCAGGAATTGCTGACGAGAAAAGACGAAAAGAAAAATCATTGGAAAGTTTTAAATGCTATTTAGCTTACATGAGATTACGCAAAAAACTTTGAATAAGGTCAATGCGAGAGTACCTAAGTTATTAATTCCTTTCAATAGGCGAAGTCTGGTGAGTCCAAAATAATGAAAATTCTTGAATCAATAGTCAAAAAGGACGAATTTACTGCAAGAGCATCAGAAGCATTTGATTTTGAGTTTGATGGAAAAACTATTTTCAAGTGCTTCGATAAACCTCCTGTTCCAGAAGAATTCACAGTAGGATTGATAATGGGTCCTTCTGGTTCAGGAAAGTCTTCTCTGCTGAAAGAATTTGGTGACGAAAAAGTTCCTCAATGGAATCCTGAACTTGCTATCGTTTCTCATTTTGAGACACCAGATGATGCAATGGATAAATTGTCTGCTGTTGGTTTCAATTCAATACCATCTTGGTTACGACCATATCATGCACTCTCCACTGGAGAAAAGTTCCGAGCAGATTTAGCAAGGAAGTTAGTTGATGGTGCAGTCATAGATGAGTTCACTTCTGTTGTCAATCGTGATGTTGCTAAGTCTGCTTCTTATGCAATCAGTAAATATATAAAGAGGAACAATCTCAAGAACATTGTGTTTGCATCTTGCCATGATGATATTGAAGAATGGCTAAATCCTGAATGGACATTCGATACATCAGATGGTTCTTTTACCATCGGGAGGTGGCTTCAACGGATGTCTATTCGACTTAAAATCTATAAGTCCACAAGATCAGCATGGAAAACCTTTAGTCACCATCACTATCTAAGTAACAACCTAAACAATACTGCAAAATGCTATCTCTGTTACTGGAACGATAAGATGGTTGGATTCAATGCAACTCTCTACTTTCCGGGCTATTTTCCTCCATTATATGAAGGTGATAAAAGACCATCAGTACGAGCATCAAGGACTGTTGTACTTCCAGATTTTCAAGGTCTTGGAATTGGAGTCAGGTTCTCAGATGCACTTGCACAACTTCATTTGGATCAAGGATATAGATTTTTTTCCAAGACTGCACACTTCAGGTTTGGTGAGTATCGACAAAAGGTGGATTGGTGGAGAGCAACTTCAACGAATCTTAAAAAGATCAACATAGGTAACAAGATAGAGTTCAATCATTGGCTACCAGATTCGGAGAGAGTCTGTTACTCACATGAATACATAGGAAAACGGGGTGACAAATATAGAGAGTTGTATGAATTAGCAAAGTTAAACTAGGAGAGAGATGAACATCAGTTTTTTCAAATCAGCATTGTCAAAGAATCATGTGCTGGTGGATACAGAGGAGTTTTTTGAGAACATACGAGTAGGTAGATGGAAGAGTGAGATAAATGCTCTCAGAGAGTGTTTAGAGAACGATGGAAAGGAAGCATACAATAAGAAGAAGAAACTTTTATTTGCAGTCACACTTTCAGGAAATTTCAATGGTCGCACAGAACTTGTAGAATACTCTGGACTTCTGCAAGGTGATATAGATAATGTCGAGAATCCAGAATTACTGCGAGATGAATTAAGTCTCGATCCGCACGTTAGAGCAAGTTTTATTTCCCCAAGTGGACACGGAGTAAAGCTCGCAATCAAAGTTCCTCACGATCCTGCATTCCATAGAGAGTATTTTAATTATGCACAGAATTACTTCCGACAAAATTACAACGTAAAAATTGATACATCATGTAAAGATATTACGCGTCTTTTATTTGTTTCTTATGATGCAGACATTAAAGGTAACGAAAATGCTGTTCCTCTTACTTCAGCTAACAACGCACAAATCGAAAGTGATGAACATACCGAAGACCTAACGAATACTATATCCAGTACCAGTGCTGACGACATCTTTTTTGACAGTACCAAAGTGTTCGATGATCCAGATAAAAGCGAATACGAGAAAGCAGAGGTTGCACTCAAGGAGATTTCTCCAGAAGAATATGCAATCTGGTTCAAGGTTGGATGCTCGCTCAAAGCACTGCTAGGAGAATCTGGTTTCACTCTTTGGGACTCATGGTCATCGCAAAGTTCCAAGTATAATGCTTCTGAAATGAGGTACAAGTGGAACTCTATATCGCAGGATGGAGGTGTCACTGGTGGAACTGTGATGCAACATTTCGTTGCTGATAACAAGAGTGTTTTTCACAGCAAGACAGCCGCTCAAGCAGTTGCGGATCAGCCGCTGGAGCCAAGACCGAAAAAGGTTAAGGAAAAGGTGTCAGAAGACGCAATAGTTCCTCTGGATTCTTCCATGTGCTATCCAACAGGTCTGGTTGGAAACATGGTAAAATTCATCTGCGAAAATTCACGCTATCCTCAGCCGAACCTTGCACTGTCTGCATCTCTGACGTTTGTTGCAACTCTGATTGGAAGGAAAGTATGTACCGAAGATGACATACGACCTAACCTTTTCACAGTGGGTCTTGGACGTACTGGAATTGGTAAAGAATCAGCTCGAAGCATCATCAAAAAGATATACTCTCAACTCGAAGTACAGGGTTTTGGCGCAGAAAAAGTCACATCCAGAACAGCCATTGAGAGAGTTTTGTCTGCAACTCCGTCTGCACTTTTCCTCTTTGATGAGTTTGGAAAGTACATTCAGTCGATTCTTGGAGAGAAGAGTTCAGGTCATGTTCGTGATGTTATGACAACACTCATGGAACTGTATAGTTCCTCTGCAACTACCTTCTTTGGAACAGACAAAGCAAATGCGAGAGAGAATCCACGCTTCGTCATCAGCCAGCCACACGCAAACATATATGCTACATCAGTACCAGAAACATTCTGGGACGGACTCACACACACTGCTGTCCGAGATGGATCTCTCAACAGGTTCTTGATTTTCTCTGCTGAAGATAGATCTGCACGACAACTTACTCAACGTATCAAGGAGATTCCTCACATACTTAAAGACGACATACTGAGACTCTATAACCTCTCTGAGAACGTCCGAATCTCCTCCAGAGGAAAGATATATGATCCAAAGACATTCATTGACCATCATGGAGAAGTAGTTACTCCTTCCACGAAATATCTGCATCCAATCTTACGAGACTTTGGAGAGATCACTTGCGATCCCGATCCGATGACAATTGGATACTCTAAAGATAGTCTTGAAGTGTTTGATAGATTTGAAGATATAACTCTGGAGAGAAGTGACAAGAAAAACTCAACTTCTTCTATGTGGGTAAGGTCATCAGAACATTCAAAGAAGATTGCTCTGGTCTTGACTGCATCAAATTTCCTCAATGAAATTCCTCTGGAGATTGCACTATATTCCACAAACTTAATTGAAATCCTCATGAAGAATGCAATTCATGAAATTGCAGGTCACTTGTCAGATAACTTTGCAGAGAAAGAAAGCAAGAGAGTTGAAAGAATTATTGCAGAGTATGGTGAAAAAGGTGTGACAATGAGTGTGTTGACTCAGAGAACAAGGTTTATTAAATCAAGACAACAACGGAAGAATATTCTGGAAGATTTGTTTGAAGCAGAGTTGATAAACTTTGAAAGTCGTACCTCTAAGTCTGGTAAAGATACGACTTTCTATTTCTGCGAGTAGGACTACTTTTTAAATGCTTCTATATCTCTTTTAATCCGCTCCTCAACAGCAGAAGATAAAAAAGAGATACTGGTGAACTTCATACCAGTTTCTTTTTGCATACGCTTAATATGCTTGTCCATTTTTTTCTTCGTTTTCACTTCGATTGCGACAAAATCCCGATCCATTTTTTTCCTTTCATTTCTTGGTTGTTTTTTGGAATATTCCAAAAACGGATTCTCTAAATTGGAAAAATCCGTATTTTCGTCAATTACGAGGACTCTTTGCGACCCAAATACATGAGTTAGGTCTTCTACCAATTCCTTGACGTTAAGCTCATTACCCATTGTGATCTCCTTTCTTGGTGATTTTATATCCAACTGGTTTGTAAATCTCTGAAAATTCAGTTCCACAATCATCACAAATTCTTTCATATTCAAACGCACCAAGTGTAGTTCCTGAAGAAATATTTGTTCCTCTACAAACTGGACAACAAAATATACTGTACAACCATTCTTTCTGTTTCATGCGTTTCATTCTTCACCTTTTTCTGTATCAATTTCTGAAGATAATACTGTGAACATTTCAGCAAAATCTTCAACATTTAAAACGATTGATTCAATACCTTTTTCTTTCATTTCATCAATCTTTGGAACACCATTCCAATCGCAATTTGTCGGAATAATGATTGCTTCGACTTGTTTCTTACTAATTTTGATTTTTTCTATCCAGTGCTTATTCATAACTCTCCTTTCTCTTTTACAATTTCTTGGTCAATATCATGCTCTGAAATAGCAGGATCATATTTTGCGAATGTAACTAAAGACTTTGCAACCATTTTATCTAACCATTTTTTTGCACTTTCCTTAGTTTTAAATCTTTCAGTCAAAGAATGGTACTCATCTGTATCTTCCAACTTAATTTTATATCCTACTTTTGCTTTATATATCATAACTCTCCTTTCTGTGATAATGCTTCTTCACTTTCAAAAGTAATATCATCGCAATCAAATAATCCACCTTTTACAGCATCTTGGTATTTTGCAAGTGCAATTTCTTTTTCACGCTCTTCCTCAATTGAAGCAATATTTTCAAGTAATTCTTGAGCTTCCTCACATTCCTCAAGTAAAATTATAATATCATCTACATGATCTCCGCATTCTCCACGCTCTTCCATTTTATCAAAAATTAATTGATAGCGTAAACGCTCCAAATTGATTTTTTTTATTTTTTCTTCCAGTTCTGCTTTATTCATCTTTGATGTAAGAATCAAAATTAAATCCTTATTCATAACTCTCCTTTCAATGAAAACACCAAATCTGAATCTGCAAAAAGGACAGTCGGTGAAATATCCAGTGTTATTGCTAATAATCTTAATGCTTCAAGACCTTTATTGTATCTTGACATTTCTCCACCTTCTGGATACCTAGTGTTTTCTTCTCCAAATAAATCTTCATAGTCAGAAAAAACAATTGAGATTTTCTGAAGTAAATCTTTTCTTATTTTTTCTACAAGTGTAATTTCAATTTTATCTATCATAACTCTCCTTTTTCTGTTAGTGAATTAACGATTCCATAATCCTGAGAAAGATAATCATAACTTAATTCAGGTTCATAGTATTTTGTATCATCAAGCTCTAAATTTTCTTGCTGATACACTCTAGAGAAAGATTGAACTTTCTCATACTCTCCAGATTCAACTTGATCACTCTTGGAGAATAATTTTTTTGAACCAGAAACAATATATATCCAACATGGTTCTGGTTCAAAGTCCTTTGAATCATCCGGAACACAAGTTGTTAATACTCTTGTGTAATGGTTGCTTTCAAAGATTGCATCAAGGTTGCTCTGCATGAATGTTGGATTGAATCCTTCCAAACTATCAAGAGTCTTTAAAACAGACCAATCACTGAAGGTCAATAACTCACCATGTACGCATTCTTCTTTTAACTCTGGAAGATCATCACAGTCTAAAGAATTGAAATTCTTTATATCTGTATCAAGACTTGCTGTTCCTATTTTAGAATAATCTTCTCGCTCCATTGTGACATAAGGAAGACCTGTATTGTAAAGCTTACCATTGACAGTTGCTTTCTGAATCTTGGTTGCAGATTCTACTTTGCGATGGTTTCCGAATCCTTTTTTCAATGTTCCATAAACAAAGACTTTTAAGTCTTCATTGAATGCAGTTTGAAAAGACTTCAAGAATGAAACATAATCTGGTGACAAATATTTTTCACCTTTTAATAAGTGTGACAAATATTCCTCGCATGGTTTCAAGTTTTTCTGAGTCAAAATTGCAGTATATAAGAAAGCAGTGATAATCTTTCCATCAGAGCGTCTAATCTTTTTTTCTACTCTGTTATAATGTGTTCCTGCACATTCAAACTTGTCTAGCTGTTTATACAGATGTGCATCTTCCAAGCGATATAAAACACCTTCGACTTGATGTTGCTTGGACTTGATGATATTAGCAAAACCTTGTCCATGTTTCTTAGATTTCTTGTTGAAGACTAACTTGAAATTTTTCAATGTTCCAGCAGTGCAATAATTCCATACTGCTTTACGTTGAAACATTCTTGCACGATCCATGTTGGAACCAAATGCAAAATACCATACTGTTGTTGGTGCAGGAATTACTTGCTTGTATGGTGCTTTCAGGTTGTGAAGATGCTCACCTTTTTTATATTTCAATTGTTTCATTTTCTTTTCTCCAGTTTGAGAGTTCAAATTGTGCTTCTTGTAGTTCGCTTCTTGCGTCTTCCAATACTTCAAGATGTTCAAACATTTCTTCAAGTTTTTCTTCCAGCAGTATTAATTCATTTGGAACTTGTTGTTCTTCAGACAAACTTTCTCTCCAAGTATTGATTTTATCTTCAAGTTTGTTCATTTTAATATAGCTAAACATTTTATTTTCTCCAGTTTGTTAGCGCATCCTAAGATGCGCTGATTAAATTAAAATATCATTGACCACAAAGTAGGATATCTTTCGTTCAATGCGTTAAGATCTGCTTGCGTAAAGTATGGTTGTCTTGTTGGTTGCACTTCGACTACTTCTGGTACTTCGATTTCTGAAACTTGAAATCTTTTCCAGCAGTTTCTTCCATCAAACTTGTCAAACAAGTAAATATATTCAAGATCTTCTTCCATATCCGCATTGATGAATTGATCAAGTGATGTGAACAGAAGTGAACTTGCTTGATTTTCTTTCTCCAAATCTGTTAAAGTGCAACCTGCATTTATGTACAGGTCAAGTGATGAAATGTGACCAGAAAAACAGAGGTCAAATGCTTGTTTCTTGGAAAAAAATTGCTCGTTCAATGTATCCAGTAATGAATCACCATCCATATGGACATAAGTTGAAATAACCAGACCATTGTATTTCTGGTTGTTGTTTCTTGTCTTGTATCCTATTCTTGCTCTAGTACTCATTTGATTTCTCCAGTTTAAGTTAAGCGCATCTTTCGATGCGCTGATTAGATTAATTTGCGATTCCAAAAATTTGATCATTTTCCATGTCCACAAGATTATATTCTGCTTGTTGTTCTGGAGTAATGATTTCATCTTCAAAATCACCTTCACATTCAGGATTTTGACTTGCAAGATACCGATTGAATGTTCCATTACTTGCTGAATCAAGGAAACATCTTGAACCATTTCCACGTGGTCTTGATCTTGGATAGAATCCTTCCTCAAATTTGGTGCATCCAGAAGTAAAAGAAAAATATCTATCTCTCAGGACTAATCTTCTGAAAGAATAAAATTTTTCAATTTCTTTTGAAACTTCCAAAAGTTTGAACATCTTTGAAAATGATGGTTTATGCTTCTTTGAAAGTTTCTTTCGATTGTTTGAAGCAAATACCATCATGGATTGTGTTAGTACAATCCAGTTTTTCAGTTTCAAGAATTCAGTGCTTGAAGAATGATGTCTGAATTCAATGGTTGTATGTGAGTTATAAGCTGAAAGAATATTCAACTTACAGTTTCTTGCAAATTGTCCAGAGAATGCTCTGTACATATTGTTGCTCTTATGTTCAACTGTTCTTTCTCTTGCAATCCATGAATGCAGAGATTTTTTGGACTCCATTTCATCAAATAAGGTCAATGCAGTATCTGTTCGATGTTTCATTGGATAGTTATATGAATTTCTTGCTCTTCTGCTCATAGGTTGCAGTCCATCAAGTACAGTTTCGTAAAATGCATAGAATTGTGACAGTTTAATCATTTGCTCTGTATTGAGCATCAATGCGTCATGATGGACATGGATTCCACAAGACTTATTTACTGTCACTCCAACTTCGTTCATCGCATCAAGCACTTTCTCCAGTTTGTTGAGACCATCTTGTCCTTTTAATATAGGACTAACAATCTCTGCTTGATGCGGATGTGATCCTGTAGTTCTTATAGTTGAATCAGAAACAATCTTCCATTTGTTTTCAGTTGTGTCTCTATGGTTGTATCCTTCTGCTTTCACTTGGAAAGTATCACCAAGTATTTCTTGCATTCGTTCTGCAAGTCTTTCTCTACTTACTGGACTTGCAGTTTCAATCTCAATTCCGAATGTGTTTTCCTCTAATATTAAATCACTCATTTAAACTCTCTAGTTTAAGACTTCGATTTAAGTGTTGCGAAAGTTGAATTACTTTCAAGTACGATTCTATAGAGTTGTTAAACAATTGTCAAACAAAAATAAACACTTGTTATCATTGACTATTTAACTATGCTGGTACTGATATCATTGACTTTTTTAGACCAATTCATGAAAAAGCGTTTTTTTTCACTTTTATGTCGATTAGTGGATATATAACTGTAATCATTAGGTAAAATAAATGCTTTTTTTTGTCTTTTTTTTCTCTTTTTCTGAAAAAAGGTGAAAAAAGGTGAAGATTTCACAGTGTTTTGACATGAAATAAAGTGCTTTTTGTGCTTGAAATGAGCAATTAAAAAAATTTACACTTATGTACGACTTATGTACGACTGTTTCATCTTGGATGTGTCTGTTATTACTATAGAAAATAGTCTTTTTTGTGTGTAATATGTATATGTATGTATCCAAAAAAGTGTAATTAGTGTTTCATCTTGGATATATCTGAAATTGTTGTTGTTTATCTTGTCTTGAAAGTATGATTAGATGATATAAGACTCTGCACTTTTTTGTCACTCTAAATTTACATAAGTGACCTGTTTTTGAGTGTTTTGTTCAATGATTTCAGGACTATCCACGATGAAAAAAGCGTACATAAGTGCTACATAAGTGTAAATCATGATAAAACGAAAAAAGACCATAAAAAACCAGATCGTTCAGGAAAAGCTTCAGGATGAAAAGTTTTGGTCAAGACTGTTTACTGCTATTGGTGAAGAAGGACTTTCTCTTGTTGAGTTTTGTGCTATGGAAGATGTGCATTATAATAAGGTGTCTTGGAAACTGAAAAGTGACACAAATTTGTCACAGCAGTATGCACATACGCGAGAAATGAGAGCATTGAAAAATGCGGACAAGATCGAATCACTTGCAAATCGAGTAGAACGAGAAGAAATCAAACCGGATGCTGGTCGAGTTGCGATAGATGCTCGCAAATGGTTAGCGTCAAGACTTGATCCTGCTCAATTTGGTGACAAGATACAATCTACAGTGCAAGTCATTGACATGAATCAAACATACTTGAATGAATTGAAAGTCTTGATGAGTAGCAACAAGCAGATCAGATCGGGATCTGAAATCGAACACGAATCAAAGTAAAATACTAAACATCTTGCGCTGTAAGTCACTGATATAACTGATTGGGTTCCTGTCTATCAAGCAGGAAACCAGAACGGCAAGCGCTGTAATCCGTTCCAACAGCTACGGCTACAGGTTTTTCCGGTTTTTTTGACCCCCTTCGCTCGCACGCGCGGGGTCTTAGGATGAGAGGTTCTACATCCAGAAATGGTTATAGTTTAAAAAATTTTTATTTTTTTCTGAAAAACTTTTATGAATGAAGAATCAATAGTTCAGGTTTTAAAAGAGTTCCAGCAGAGATACGTCAATGATCCAGAACTATTTGTCAAAGAAATCCTCAAACTGACTCCAGACGAATGGCAGTCAAAAGTCCTGACATGGGTAGCACAAGGAGAACGCAGAATCTCGATCCGTTCCGGACATGGAGTGGGGAAAAGTTCGTTAGCATCGTGGTTAATGATCTGGCATCAGCTTACGAGGTTTCCACAGAAGACAGTTGTCACAGCACCATCGCATTCTCAGTTGCATGACGCATTAGGATCAGAAGTTCGTGGTTGGATCAATGTTTTACCAGATGTCATAAAGGATCAACTGGAGGTATTGAGTGAACAGATCAGATTAGTAGCCGCTCCGTCAGAAAGTTTCATTTCGTTCCGCGTTTCTCGTCCAGAATCGGCCGAGACCCTACAAGGAGTGCATTCTGACCATGTTTTACTTTGTGTGGATGAAGCAAGCGGAATAAGTTCGGCAATTTTTGAAGCGAGTGCTGGGTCGATGTCGGGTGACAATGCCGTCACTTTACTTTTAGGAAACCCAGTTCGGGGGCAAGGATTCTTTTATGACACTCACAACAAGCTGAGTAAGGATTGGAAGACTTTGCGTGTAAACTGCGAGGATTCCAAGAGAGTCAGCAAGGATTTCGTAGATGAAATTGCAAGCCGATACGGAAAATCGAGCAATCAGTATCGTGTTCGGGTGCTTGGAGAGTTTCCATTAGCAGATGATGACGCAATCATACCAAGACATTTAGTTGAGTCTGCAGTTGCTCGTGATGTTGATGGAGTTGGAGGAGCAGTTACAGTTGGAGTGGACGTTGCTCGCTTTGGTTCGGACGCATCAGCGATATGTTTGCGACAAGGAAACAAGATATTAGGAGATCGAGTCAAGACTAAGCGTGGTCTGGACACGATGCAAGTAGTTGGATGGATAAGGAGTGAGTTAGAGGAGTTAAAGAGCAAGAATTTAGAGATTGGAGATGTCTGCATAGACAGTATAGGTCTGGGAGCAGGAGTGGTGGATCGTTTATTGGAGGAAGGAGTCGATGTTCGTGGAATTAATGTTGGAGAGTCACCTTCTATAGCAGGAAACAACTTAAATCTCCGGACTGAGTTATGGGAGAAGTGTCGCTTGTGGTTTGAAGGACGAGATGTAGTAATTCCGAATGATGAAGGACTTATAATGGAGTTATGTTCAGTAAACTATGGTTTTTCTTCCACAGGAAAGACGAAAGTTGAGAGCAAGGATGATATACGGAGGAGATTAGGAAATAATGCTTCTCCCGATTCTGCGGATGCACTAATATTAACATTTGCGAGTTACGCGAGTAGGAACGCATCGAAGTCATGGTCAAAGCCATTAATTCGTGAAATGAGGGGCATTGTTTGATTTTTAGTCTTGATCCTGTCTTGTTTTTCAGAGAATTTTACTATAAATACAGGAATCTAAGGAAATAGATGCTACCACCAAAGTATTTTAAATGGAGATCGGAACAGGAGTACGTCACTTTGCACACATATAAGACCTCAGATGGTTACAGGGGTTATGTGGTGCAGTTAAGGAAGATTTACGACCTCCAAAATCCTAAAAAGAAGATTAATGGCAC
>TARA_R110002020_G_scaffold446010_1_pt1 | contig 11239 bp, 10 predicted proteins | sample TARA_R110002020 | Tara Oceans TARA_R110002020 (sample SAMEA4396489) | marine metagenome | biome: Westerlies Biome; feature: [MES] marine water layer (ENVO:01000295) within the mesopelagic zone...; material: water (ENVO:00002006), including particulate matter (ENVO:01000060) such...
GCAAGATTGTAGGACCCATTATGGCATCCTATAAGTATTATATAATGTTTTTTAAGTAAAAGTCAAGAGCTTTCATAAATCTTTCACCGGCTCTTATAAAATTATCACCTTTTAATTCAAATTTTTGAAAAGTTAAATCACGAGAACACATAAAGATAACACCTTGATCAATTTCTGTATTAAATATCTCATTATGAGCCATGGCATAAGCCGAAAGTTGCATAAGGTAGTCTTGTATCCATTCACGTTTTTTAGGTTTATTAGCCTGCTTAAAATCAATAATTGTAGGTCTCCCTTGGTAAAGAGCAATCATATCTGCTGTGCCAGCATATTTGCCAGGATAATATAAGTGTACTTCTGACCCCCATATGTCAGTGATATCTTTCATGCCTTCTTTTACAATAACATTTGCCATTTTTTGTGCTATTTGACCAATTTTTGTAAGATCTTTGTATCCTTTTTTGTTCACTAAACGTTCTATATATAGGTGGAGCGCCGTTCCAATTTGGCCAGATTCACGCATTATTTTTTCAGCTTCTTTCTCTCCAACACGTTTACGCCATTGTCTTAGCCCACTTTTGTCTTTTGCCTTAGATAGAATAGATGTTACAGATGGTAAGCTTTCACCATCTGGTGTAAGATAAAGCCTAGTTTCTCCATCTTTTCTTGTTAATGCTGCGTAATCATATTTCTTTATTAATTTCACAAATTCTTATAACACAAAAAACCTAAGAAATCAAGCTAATTATACCACCTCTGTATTTTTCAGGTCTTTTAAACGGAATAATTTTCGCGTTCTCTTTTTCTTTTTCTTCTTTTAAAGCTTTTTCATATCTTTCTCTAGATAATATATTATTAGCTAATTCTTCCTGAAGTTTTTGATCCTCCAGTGCCATATCATATTTAAATTCATCTGTTTCTTTATACTTTAAAAAATTTTCATCAAAAGCACTAATAAAATTAGGAGGTTTTTTCCTATTTCCTTCTCTAATAGTAAAATCTAAAAGTTTAGGCCAACCAATCTTAACATCTTCTCTTCCAGCGGCGTGGTCAACATTTGCAAATATCCATTTATTTAGTTCTCTTTCAGCTTTATTTTTTTTAACTCCCATTTTATTATAAATAGAATCTTTTGTAAAATATGAATTTGCCATATCATATATTAATCTATCCGCATAAATTGGGTGAAGTTTCTTCATGAATTTTAATAAAGGAAGTTGCATGGAAGGAGAAAGGTAATCGAATATAGATCCAAGACCCTTTGCAAACCGTTCACCTATTCTTAACTTAGGTTTAATTTTAAATGAACTACCCATTTACTAAGCTTATTAAACCACCATTTTTCTTTTCAAAAAGATCAGGTTGAAAAGGAGGAATATCTTCTTCATCAAATTGTCTACTAAGCATTTTATTAACTTTGGATTGCGAGTAAGGTTGTTGCGCTAATTCTGGATTAGCTTTTAAAAGAAGCCATTCTAATCCTTTATCACTTCCAGTTTTTAAACTATCGTCTGTTATACCATATTGTTCTTTTAATTTATCCGATACATCCCAATTAAATTTTATTGCCATTTCTAATAATTCTTTTTCAGAGTAACCCATGGTTGTCCCTAATCTTAATAATGATTTCATTAAATCTTTATTATGCATTTTAGGGAATCTAGGTCCTTTTATTCCACCACCAGCAAAATTATCTTCATCTTTTCCACCTTCTAATAATGTAAATATACCTTTCTTTTTTTCTTTTTCCATTTGTTCTTTAACAGCTTTATCATATCCTTCTGCTTTTTCTTGAAATTCTACGGGTCTATATTCATCAGGTATTTGTGACCAATCTTCTGTAAATTCTATTTTTTGCCATTTGTTTTCTGCTTCGTTCCAAGTATACCCTTCTTTCTTAAATTCTGTTTCATAATCCTTCCCCTTATATTGCTGCATGTATTCCCAATCTGATTTTTTGTAACCATATTTTTGAGCCTCTTCCCAGCTCATCTTAGAGAGATCATCAAGGGTAATTTTATCAGGAATTGTTCCTTCAGGAAAAACTAAATCTGATTTATAAGGGTATAATTCGTCTGCTTCCATGTCTTTTAAAAAATCCTCAGATTTTTTCATCATTTTTTCACTTTCTTCTAATTTTTTAAGAGCCTCTTCTAATCTCAAATTAGTATCTTCCATTTTTTTTGTTGATTGGTTGGCCATATCATTTAGCATATCAAATAATTTGTCGTTGCCTCTAAATGTTTCTTGATACGGTTGAGTAATTTTATCTACAGTTTCTTCAGCTCCTTTGGTGTTACTTATTAAATCAGTAAGCCATTTAGGAGTCATGTTTGAAAACAAACTTAAAATACCTTGAAGGTTAAATTTTTTAGGTCCTCTAGGCACAGTTTTTCATGTGCTCCGCCATTTCCTGGGCACGATTTGGAGTTTGTTTTGCCCAACGTGAATCTAACATTTCAATACTCGCCACATTATAATTAGGTGGGTCCTCTGCAAGAGCTTTCCACATATTACGAAATTTTGAAACTCCCGTTTTTCCAAGTTGAAAAATCATTTCTATAATTAATATTTTTGCATCATCAGAAATTTTAAAGTCTTTACACATGTCATCTGCTTGATCTATCGCTAATTGCAGATCACGTTCTAATATTTCCATTAAAAAATCTTCTTCATATTCTTTACCATCTTCCCAGAAATCTTCGACGCAGAGGTGCCCTACCCCAACTGTTCTCTTTCCTAGCGAGTCAAGATACACCTTGTTTCTGTATCCCTCGTGTTTTTTTACTGATTCTAAGAGTTTATCGTTTGCCATCTAATTTTTTATTTAAATTTTTTAATTCAGTTTCTATCACAGCAATACGAACTTCTATTTTACCTAATGTAATAAGAGCTGATTCTATTCTATCCATATCATTTTCCATTGCTGTTACACGTTGTGATGTCATACCCCATGTTACACCAAGTGCTACAAATACTCCAACTAACCAAACTGTGTCTTTAAAAGTAAAACTCATAATGATGCAATGCCTCCTCTACTTAATCCAAATGCTTTTACTTGTCCTGTATCTGGATTAAAACGACTTAAAGTTCTTTCCATGTTCCTTGGTGTTTCAACCGCTTGATTATAAGCTTGATTAAAATTATCTCTTCTTCCAAAACCGAGTTCATTTCTAACAAATTGACCCGCACCTTTCATTCTATTCCAAGCTTGAGGAAAAGGATTTTGATCAGCGATATAAGAAGTAAATGACCCCTTAGAACCTTTATCAATTCCATGATCTAAGTATGCTTGAAAAGGATCATATCCCATAGAGGCTGCGCCACTAAAAGGAATTGATGCCACGCCACCGAGCATCCTAAGAAATTTATTATTAGGTAATTTTTTATCCAACATATTATACATCGCCATTTGATGATACATATCTGTTGAGGGGGCATTTGGTTTTATATAATTTTCCCACTCGTACGCATGTGTACCTGGTGTATTAGCAGCATCATTATCCATTGTATCTAAATATGTTCTGTATAAATTTGTTAACATGTCTGCCATATCAACTCACCAATGAAATGATGCCTCTTTTATCCATGCTCCTAGGAGCATTTAAAGGTTCAATCATTCCTCCATCTGCTTGACCACCATATTGTGATGCAAGAGCACTATCTAAATTTCCTTGATATAAAGCACCTGCTGTATTAGGACTAAAATTTGTATTTTGGTTTATGACTGATCCAGTCACACCGGTATCTCCAATATCATCACCAGCAGCTAATCCTACCTGATCAGCATATTGTGCAACAGGTTCTGATTGTTCACCTTTCATATAACTAAATGGTAAATTAGCTGGTTCAAATGCTTTAGGAACATAAGGTGTTTCACCACCCAATATTTTTTCACCAATATCATATGCAGAATTAATTAAACGCTCACCCATACCAGCAGCACGATTACCCCAAGCATCAACCATATCTTTATTAGCACCTGATTTTATAAGTTGTTTATTTGCTTCTTCCATTTCAGCTAAATCTTGATCAAATGATTCCCACTCTTCCGGCATGTTTCTCATTAAACGTGTTAAATTTAATGCACGCACACTCTCTGGTAAATTTGTATCAATGGCATTTCTATAAGCACGCATATTAACTGGTGAAGTTATAACTTTTCCACCATATCGTAGTGTCCAAGCACCCATAAGAGGCCAGAACCATTGTCCACCAATTAAACTTAAAGCACCAGATGTACCAGCAAATGTTTGTGTTCCACCTCCTAATACTTGAGTTGGTAGAGCTGCATTCAAACCTGCACGAACACCACCAATAGTTGCACGACGTGCCATAAAGACACTCATAGAAGGTATGCCATTTTTGAAAACTTTTTCCATTACATCTAAAAGTTGTCTAAAATCATCTAGTTGAGGAAGTTTACGAAGTTCAGTGCTTTTCATTGTTCCTTCAGGAAAACCAGATTTAAATAACACTTCATCAAACTCTTTTCCATCAATTTTAGTTATAGGTGATGTTGAACTTTCAAGTGCTTTATCCCAGAAAGGTTTTATTTCAATGGCTTTTGCTTTTCTTGAAATTCCTAATGCATCGCGAATTGCTCCGTAGTTTGGTTTCATTATGCCATCAACTTCTTTAATATTTTTATCAAATATATCTTTTACATGCATACCTACACCACGATAATATGCCTCATCGCCAACAATATTTTTAAGTTTTAAAATTGATGAAGGATCACCACTTTTAATCGCTGTTCTAAATAAAGACTGTGCTGCGCGTGTTGGATCATTTTTTAAAGCTAACTCATATCCAAATTTACCTATCTTACCAGCCACAGCTCCAGCGTCTGTTCCATACATTAATAAACCATTAGAAACAAAACGATCATAATCTGTAAGCGCTCTTACAACTTGAGGTGCATCATATTCACTACCTAAACGTCCTATATCCGTATCCCATGCTTTAATAAGATCTACAACATCATCCTTACTTCCTTTTTCCGCATAATTCATTAGCTTTGTTAGATCTTTTAAAGATTCAGGGTCACGAGCCACACTTCCAAGACCTCCCTTTCCTACAAAAAAATCAAGTTCTTTTCGCATGTTAAACATTTGACGAACACTTTTGCCGCTGCTGTCTGATGATAATTGTTCTAACAATTTAATCCATTTTGCATTAGCAGCGTTTGGTTTAATTCTACCAGTGGGACTTTTTGCCCACGTACTTTTCATTGAATTAAGAATGCTTCTTGCCATAACACGAACGGCTTGATCATTCATTATATCACCATATGAATCACCTGCTTCTAATACTTTTTTCTCTAATTCTTTTGATTCTGTTTGAAACCATTTAAATCTTTTTTGCCCTAAAATTTTATACGCTTCATCCATTTCACCCATGGATGCATACGGATTTAGTCTTCCAAGCATATTATCTGATAATCTTCCATATAATTCTCCACGTTGACCAAGATGATCTTTAATAAATTTTCCAATCCAAGGAATTCTTCCAAGCATAGGTTCCACACCACCTACAAAACCAGCAGCACTTATGTGATGTTTTCCTAATCCTGTTCCTTGAACAAATCCTGAACCAGTAATTTGTGGACCTAGTATATTACCAAATCTACTTCTTAATAGATCTGTTAAAACTCCACCTACAACGGGTATGTTTAAATTTTCTTTTTGTTGAACTGTTTTTAATAATTCATCTCCACCAAATTTCTGTAGTAATTTTGCTTCTTCTTCAATTAATTCTTTTGGGTCTATTGCACCAGCTCCTGGTCCTTTCTTGCCCATTCCAAATACGCCAGTACCAATACCTCTTTTTAATCCATAATAAAGTGGACGTGCTCCAAAAAAAACTGATGAAATGGATGCATCTAAAATAGCATCTTTCTTTACACTTTCCCATCTCTCATCCATACCAGGACGATTAATTCCACGTGGACCAAATGTTAATGCGTCAGGAACTACATCATAAACCATTTTTTTTAATGAAGTAGGATCATCTTTTAAATTTTCTTTTGCTTTTCCAGCTTGGTTCATTAAATCAAGCATAAGTTCATAACCAAAATCAGCTGCTCCAACAGCTGCTGCACCCCCAATCACTGATCCTGCAACTTTAGCCCACCAAGGTCCTTGGGCACGAGCAAATCCAGCTGCTGCACCCTTACTCATATTCCTAATGAATTTTTTAGTTAGTAAAGCTTCACCAAAAGCATAGCCTTTATTCATTCCAAATAATCCACCTACTGCTTCTGATAAATATTCTATTTGTGGATAAGGATTAGGAGCAGATTTCCATAGACCTGAATCATCACGAAGAATATATGCCTCAGAACTTATTTGTGGATTCATATCAAAATCTGTTAAGTTAGATGCTTGTAGTATTTCATCTTTTGTTTGTAATGCTAGTTGTAATATTTCTTCATTTCCTGATTTTGCATAAGCATCATTTGCTTTATGAAAAATATCAACAAGTTCATTTTTTACAGCATCTCTTTTATTTCTCCACACAACTGCTTTTTGTGTTTGAGCTATACGTTTTTGTTCTGCTTCTTCATTAGTATCAATTTCAAATTTTTCAGGAAGAAGGGGATTAACATATACTTGTGATAGTGATCTAAAAATTTTTCCAATTGGTCCTGTAACCACGGACATTCTTTCTTGGTTTTTTCGTATAAGTCTTTCTGCTTCACTTATAGGTATGCCACCCTGAGTTTTAGATGTAAATTCTTTATCTGCAGGTTCCACACTACCTGCTGGAACATCTCCTTGTAACCAATTTTTTACTGCATCAACCATTAATTACCTATTAAATTATTAAGTGTATCATTAAATTTATTTTTTATATTATCGACAGTGTTACTTTGTTTATTATCACTTTGAATTACACTGTTTTGAACTTGAATTTCTCCGTCATTTTTCCAATCTTCATATGAATAGAATGTTAATGATGGTAAATCAGGAAGAATAGTTTCTTTTAAACCATAATATTTATTTGCATATTGTTTTAATCCTTTAATATTCCACATGTGTGTTCCGTCTTTACGTTTACCACCATCAAATTCTTGTATATATCTTAATCCTTGAGTATATTTTTTTGATTGTGGATTAACTTTATCAGGGTCATTAGTTATACCTGCATTTCCATAAGCTGTAGAAATTTTTTCGTACATTTCATTTATAATACGCATATGCGCAGAAAGAACACCAACTCTACTTGCTTTTTGGCTTGTTCCAAAACCTGTAAATTTAGCATCTTCCAATGATCCTTGAAGAACGTCTGCCAACATACGACCAGTAGGCTGACGAGATCTTGCATAACCTGTACCAATTGTTCGTGATATAAGATCCATGGATCCAATAACTTCAGCATTGAAGAATTTATCAAAACCCTCTTTAACCATGTAACTACGAATTCCTTTTTCACTAACAAGACGCATATCATGACTAGCAGAAGTCATTCCCCCTCCATTCATTTCTAAATCATTATTCCAATCAATAAATACTGGAATTTTTTGTCCACCCATATCCATTGTACTATTTGCATTTCTAGCTGTAAGACCAAATTCTTTTTCAAAATCATCTGCCATTGCATAAAGACTTTTTGACATAGTTGATTCCCAATCAGGAAACTCTCCTTGTAACACTTCCATTACATCACTAAAAGATGATGTAACTCCTAAACCTTTTTCTGCCAACGCTCCTGAAGCACCTAATAAATGTGGGTAATCCAGTAATGTGGTTAAGAAAGGAACTTGTATATCGAGAATATCGTTCATGTAAGTACCAGTTTGTTTAAAAGCATCTTTTGAAGACTCAGTAAGTTGTGCTCCAGCGTCATCACCAGTTCCTATTACACTTCCAAACATAGCACCTGTATTTGGATCTCCTGGAGATCCAAAGTAATACTTAGGTCTATTGAACTGATCAAAGTAAGCATTATCTTCCGCCATCGCACTTCTAAAATCATCACTATTCAATTGTACTTGTCTAACTGATTTAACTCCTGCAGCGTATGGATTACCTGCTTCATTCGTTTGCCAATCAATTTCAGAAATCATATAAGGCGCACCACTTGGTTTTCCTTCTTTAATTTTATCCATATACATTTGTAACGCAGCTGCTGCCAATGATTGTTTTTGTTGCTCATTCATGGAACCAAGTTTCATAAGTTCTGGTGCAATTTCTGCGCCTGCTTGTCCTGCAGCTTGTAAAAATCCTGAAAGTCCTCTTTCTGTTGTAGGTGCATTCATAAGAGATGTTCCTAGTTTTAATAATAATCCTGCACTAACCATAGGATCTCTTTTTCCCATAATAGATTTTAAAAATCCAATGTAATTAGCTATTTCACTCATGTCACTAGAATCCACATCCATTAATCCTTTTGCCAATTGTGCATTGTAATTAACATTGTCTCGATGAGGAGAATGTATTATTCCTTCATCTTCAATTTTTTTATCTTTTTTCTTTTCTGCATCAAACTCTTCTTTATATTGTTTTAAATTAACAACATCACCAGATTCAGCTTCGTTTTCACTTATTGGAGTATTGAAATCTTCAACATTATTACTTCCTGCTGACAATGCTGCTTTACTATCTACAACATCTGCACTATCAATTACATTTTTATTCGTTTCGCTAGTATCAAATTCTTCATTTACTGTAGCATTTCCAGTTTGATAGTCATTATCCATAATGGATTTATCGCCCATTTCTATGTTAGATAAATCTTCCAAAACAGTATTCTTCATAGTTTTTACTGGGAGATTTTCATCAGCCCACGCGGGATTAATATTTTTTTCTTGTAATTCTTTTTGAGTTTTTTCTTGTGCTTTTACTTCGTCAGATTTAATTGCTTCTTTCGCCCAGTTAACACCACCGTAAGCTGTTGCAAGTTTTAATCCTTTTCCACCTATTTCTTTTACTGCTCCACCAAGAGTTTCTTTAGTTCTTAAAGGTCTAAAAGGAAGAGGCCCTACTTTTGGGATATAACCTAATGGATTAATCCATCCTTCATTACCCCATTTTAATGCATCAACTAAATTATTTGCACTATAATTTTTTGTATTTAATTCTTTTGGATCTATTTTAGTTCTTGTTTCTATATCAGAAAATGTATTTTCTGCCGCACCTTTTCCGTAGTTAACTTCTAATTCTTTTTTCTTTTGATTTAATGCTCTTTGTGCCCACGAATCTGGAATATAAGATCCACCATAAATTTTACGTTGAAGCCACTCTAATCCTTGAAGACCAAATTTTTCCAATATTTCTTGTGGATTTAAATCTACACCTTTTACTTTTGGTTTAAATTTAATACCACCACCAAAATAACCTGGAAGTTTTTGATTACCTTGAGAAAACATGGGTCTGTTTAATACATTTTTAGCCATGTTTATGCCTGTCCAAACGCGTTCTGGTATCCTTGATAAGCTCCTAATCCTGTAATTCCTGCACCTACTGCTTGTGCCATAGGATTAGTCATCGGCGATGAACCCATTGTTAATGCAGAAGAACTACTAGGCATTCCTTGATAGATGTCAGAAACAAAACCAATCCTTTGATATGGTTCATACATTTGTTGTATTTGTTGTCTATATCCAGCGTCTGCAATTTGTTGTTGTCTTTGTTGTTGCTGTGAACCAGCTGCAAAAAGAGTAGATAAATCACCTTGTCCTAATTGTTGTCTTTGTGTTGCTTGATTTCCATATCCTTGTGATACGCCTGATAAACGATTCATTCTTTCATCAAAACGACCCATGGATGCTTGTTGTGCTTGTGCATAATTTTGTGCTTGTGCTTGACCAACAGCTTGTGCTCGTTGTTTACCTAGCTCTGCTGTCTGTATTCCTTGTCTTGCTCCACCAAAAGCACCTGCATCTACTGCTTGTTTATCTGCTCCAATTTGAGCTTTATCAAATTGTTGTTCTATTCCTGATATAACTTCATCTTGATATGGATTCATGTATTGTTGATAACTCATTGGATCATATTGAGCGCCACCAGCAACATTTAATGCGTCAGTAGCAGCGCTCATGTACGGCATAAAGCTTCCAAGCCCTTGCGTCGTTCCTTGAAAACCCAATTCTTGCATTGGGTCAAAACCTGCAATCTGTTGTTGAGGAACTGTTAATGAACCAGGAGTAGTAACAGCACCTTCACCAGCAAGTTTACTAGCTACATCCATTAATTGTAGCTTACGTGCTTCTACCTGTGGTGCTTCTCTTTCGAATTGTTGATAGATCTGCGGATCTGAAGGTACATCTGGTGAAGGATCACCAATTCCTGGAATTCCACTCATTATAAATCTCCTCTAAATATTTTTCCTACTTCTTTCATTCCTAATCTTTTAGCCATGCCATCAAATTTACCTGTGTTATCAACACCGCCGGGTTCAAAAATAATTTCTTTAGCATTTTTTGTTTTAGCCCATGCTTTAAACATTTTCATCATCAACATGCCAGCCATTTTTCCACGGTATTTTTTCTTAACATATAAATCAATTTCCCTTGCAAATTTTTCAGTTCCAAAACTGTATTCCATTATGATTCCAGTCATAAAACCAATATTATTATCTTCGTATTGTGCTATAATTCCAAACATTTCTGGATTTGTAAGCACTGCATGAAAATATTTTTTTACTTTATCTTCACGAAACTTTACTTTTTTAGACCAATTTGATTCAGCATGCATCTCTTTTGCTGTATCCATGATCCAATCGAAATCAATGTCTCCAATGAATTTCCATTTCATTAAACTATTGCCGGTTCCTCTCCTGGTCTTGCTGAACTTGGATCAAGAGAATTCATCATTGAATACATTTTTCTTGCTCCTTCCATTCGATCCCCACCGCCAGCATTCTCCACTGCTTTTGCTGTCATAACAAATTCACCATCTGAAAGCCTAGCATTTATACTATCTGTTTTTGGTCCACCTGGGCCCATGACGTGCGCACCACGTGTGTAATCTCCACCACCATACATCCCTAGATCACCCATCTCTTCTTCACCCATCTCTGAGGCTGCTCCAAGATAATCACCCATCTCGCCCATTACTTCTGGACCCATTATAGGCATTTCTTCACCACCCATTGTTGGAGCAATCATACTCATAATCATTTCCATTATTTTTTGCATTAATGGATCACGTTGATTAATAATTCCTTCTAATATTTCAGATGGTATTCCTTCTTCACACATCATCATTTCTTCTGGTGTGCTTAAAGTTTGTTC
>TARA_R110002020_G_scaffold353150_1_pt1 | contig 11232 bp, 13 predicted proteins | sample TARA_R110002020 | Tara Oceans TARA_R110002020 (sample SAMEA4396489) | marine metagenome | biome: Westerlies Biome; feature: [MES] marine water layer (ENVO:01000295) within the mesopelagic zone...; material: water (ENVO:00002006), including particulate matter (ENVO:01000060) such...
CATACTGCCTCCTTTTAAATGAATGGCGTGGTAATGAGCTACGCTGTTGTATCGTTACCACTTTAATGACCCATAAAACTAGTATTAGCTCGCGGCCAACCAATTTAAATAACCCCGAAAGTTACCAGTACACACAAAAGCTTTCGTTAATAGCCATTCCATCATGTCCTCTAACATGGTGTACTTGGACTAGCTAATGGGCTATAACCTCTGCTAAATCTGCCCAAGTCTTAGGGCTCTTAGCAGTCGGTTAATTATAAAGTTAATCTTCCATTTGCCAGCATAGTTTCTGCTTGAGTACACACAGCAACTACTGGGCAATAACGGCATGCTTTAACTTCTCCTGGAACAGTTTTAATTGTTCCTACATCACCGTCATCAGATTTACGTATTAATGCTTCATGCATTGATTTAAAATTTTTAGTAGCTCTGTCTAATTTAGAAGGATTTTTGTAATATTTATAGGTTGTTTCTGAAGCCCATAATTCTTCATCTGTGCATTCTGGTAGTCCTTCTTGTGGAGTATTAGAATATAACGTATAAGATTCTAATTTATTCTTGATCCAATTTTCAGTTTCTTCTGGGCTCCATAGGTTGTATTTTTTAGTTAATACTTTTTGTTGTGGGTAAGTTTTATCTGCTCTAGCTTTAGCCGCTGACCAATCTGTAAATATATAATTAATATTAATATAGTCTTCAGTAATTTTATCAGGACTTAACCATTTGTAAATACTTCCCTGTTTTATATAACTGTCAGCATTACTGTCAAAAATATACGTCCATACGCTTGTAGATTTATAATCATTTAATGTACCGTCTACAACTAGGTCATATTGACCTGATATAATAAAATCTATAATTTCTTTTTCTACTCGTTGTTCTACGTATACTGGAATATCTCCTTCATTAACAACTTCTGGGTTTATTTTAATACTATCTATAATGTCTTCAGATGCTCCTGATGCCATTAAAGCGTTTCTCACATTATCAGGATCTGTCCAAGCTTCCTCACATCCTTTATGTATAGCTGAGCCCATACGACTGGATACTAAATCTGCTATGTCTACAGTTTTAGATACAGTAGGATTCTGTTTAGATAATACTAACTGTCTAAGAGGTTTAATGAGTCCTGTAGCACTAATAGCATTTGACCTGTCATCGTATTTATACTCGTCATACATTAAAAATACAGCTAGAGCTAATGAAACATTATTTTTATTTGTGTATTCAAATGCCATCTAATAACCTCTCTGTTTTAAGTATTTTAAAATGTTGTTTATAATTAGTACCTTTAGGTAAATCTGTTAGTAATATTAGATTTAAACTTTTACAAACATTATCCCAATCTTGGCAATCGTTATTATTTTTTCTTTCTTCTGAATAAAATAAACAGTCTTTAAATGGTACTCCATACCATCTAGGAAGCCATTTATCTCTTATATTGGGATTATGAATTCCACTTACACAATAATATTTATAGTATTTAGCCTTACTAATATCTATATCTGATTCCCAGTCATCTGGAAGCATGCTTTTAACGTAACCCATTATTCCTCCTAACTATTTATATATACGTTTTCACTGGCTCTAGTTAAAGCAACATAAAATAACCGTGCTCTAGTAGCAGGATTTTTGCATTTATTTATGTTTAATTTATCTATGAACACAGCCGGAAATGTACCTCCTTGTGCTTTATGTGTAGTACCTGCAAATGGTGGGCGTAAATCTGCTAAAGAATTCTTTACTTTATAGTAATATTGCCAGTCTTTAGTAGATTTAGTTAATAGAGCTTCTTTTTTATGCTCATTAAGAATTTTATCTGCGATTGATTTAGTCTTCGGAGAAAACACTGTTTTTTTATTTGATTTAGTATATTCGTTGTAATTACCTTTTAAATTTACATAATAACCAGGAATATTATACAATTCTCCATCCTGATAATCACTAACGTGTACTATTTCATTATTAGTTAAAATAGTTTTGTCTTCTTGAATTACTACATTATTAGTAATTAATCGTTCTCCTGGATAAAAAGGTTCAATAGTATCTTCTAGAAAATACGCAGATTTGCGAACCATATTATTATAATTAATGGATGATTCGTTTGTATATGTACACAAAGGAGCATCTATCTCTGCTCCAGTAGAATAGTTTATATATTTTTGTACAAATTTAGTAATAAAATCCGTATGAGGAAGCACATGAATACCTTCACCTTTAGAATTAATATCAGTTTTCAACGTAGGTTCAATATTCCGAATCCCTTCAATATACTCACGAAATTCGTTAGCTTTTTCGAGAACAGGATTACCTCCTAATTGTCGGTGAACCTGGGTAAGTGTAAATGTGGGCAGTGAACCATCAAAGATACTACATATATCTGTTGGTGGTGGAAGTTGGAAGGGATCTCCTACAAATAATAATTTTAACTTTCTTTCTTTAACTGTTTCTACAATAGCTTGTAAAAATTGGTTTCCTATCATAGAAGCTTCATCTATAATTACTACAGAATTGTTTATAATATTGCAGCCGCTAATTCTTTTAAGAGCTTCTTTTCCATATTTAGTAACTGTAGGACGTAATTTAAATAATGCATGCCCAGTAGTTACTACTTTTCCTGTAATATTTTCCAATACAATAGCGGCTCTGTTAGTTGTTGCACATAGCTCTATATTGGCAAAGGAAGATCTTAATTTAATTTGATTTATAATTTCAGCAACTACCGTCGTTTTACCGGTACCTGCTGATCCTGTAAGGACTGCTATTGTATGTGTTTTAATATTTGGATCTAATAAGGTATTACAAATACCATTTACTGCATCAATTTGATCCTGAGAGAATTGGAAAGACATTTATGATCTCCTCTAATGTTGCATTGTTATGTAATTGGGTTAGTTTATCCCAAGATCTACCTACTTCGAGTGAAGCTCTCATTGGAACATGTTTAGACTTTATTTTAGCATCGTCGTTCCACTCCATTTCGCTAATAAGTACATCGTTTAAAAATTTTATACACTCAGGGGTATTTCTTACCAGAAAATATCCAGCATCATGGATCATGTTACACGGAAGAATATCTGTGCTGTACCCAGCTTCTTCGATCCGTGCATTTGTAGCATTCATAGCTCTATTGAGTAGCATTCCCCATGATTGAGTTATTGCATTATTAGCACTACGAGCTTCCTTATCTGCTTCATATGGAGTTTTAGAATTACCTAGAATACACTGCGAGATTATTGGAGTTCTTAGTTTTAAACCAAATGCACACTCTACATATCCATGCTTTTCCATGAATTGTTTATTCTTTTCATTAAATTCTTGGGATACTTTATATAATTCGTGAAATGCTTTCTCTATTTCAGTAGCTTGATCCATAGGAAAGCCGGTTCTTTTGTGAAGAGTATAGGCTGTGCCCATATACTGTAGAGCAAAGGTAGGTCCTTTAGATTTACGTCTCAGTTCTGGGTATTTATCTTGTATAGAATTAATACTATCTACATTAGTAGGATCTATATCAGGCATTTGATCTGCAAAATATGTTTGAGCTCTTAGTGAATGCCCATCATAACCATCGGTATAGACTTTAATTCTATTAGGATCTTTACTTAAAATAGCTCCTATACGTTCTTCTAAAGCTGAGAAATCCGCACCAGCGAATAACCAGCCATCTGGTGCAACAATACAACTTTTAATAAGTTTACCCATGGGCCCATGAGCTGGAAGATTGGTTAAATTAGGAGAATTACTAGCTAATCTTCCAGATTGTGTTCCTCCAAGTTTTAGATTTCCATGAAGAAAATCCTTTTCTTGCATAAATGCTTTAATAAACGTACCGTTGATCTTACATACTTCAGATAGATCTCTTACAAATTTAAGTAAATCTAATATGTCTTGATCAATTGTATGGTTTTCTAGATCTTTTAATACATCAGCACCTGTAGCAGGAGCCCCAGATTTTGTTGTATCAATAATCGGTAGTTTTAAATTTTCAAATAATAATTTAGCTAACTGAGGATGACTACTAGGATTGAATTTTGTATCTTTAAACTGATCAACTGTTTTAACTAATTTTTTTAATTTAGCATTAGCTTTTTCACAAGCATCTTTTTGAAGACCACTTGTAAAAGCAATTACACAACTATTATGCTGTATTCGTTCATTAAGTACTTTTTCTTTAGCAGCAAGAATAGAGTGTACTTCCTGAACCCTATGTGAATTCATAGGAAGCCCAACTAGCATCATTTTAATTAAAGAATATAAACTCGGCTGGAATATCTCTGTGTAGGGTCTAGATGTTATTTCAGTATTATATTTTTCCCATAAATAAAAAGTAGCTAATGTGTCAATTAAATTGTATCTAAGTATCTCCGCTTTAGTGTATTTGGATGTATCTTGTATTTCTATGGCGTAGTTGCCTACATATTCTAGAGCAACTTCTTTTAGCCTAAGAGACACTTTTGTAGTAGCATTCTTAGCCAGGTACGCCATGATCATCGTGTCATCGAAACTTTTAAAATATCGTAAACCTTCCATCATGCCTGCATGATCAGCAGTATATTTCATCCATAAGTTTCTAATTAAAATTTTTGCATCGAATAGCCCATTGTGAAATATTAGTTTACCTTTGTATGTTTCTAAGAATTTTTTAAGATAATAAGTTCCGTTAATAGATAAATCGATGGCTATCCCATCGTGTTTAGTCCACGCAAAAGCAATAGAGACTATTTCAGTTTTAAGATCTAATCCTACAGTCTCTATGTCTGCAGCTAATACGGGATACTGATACAAACTATCTAATAGCTCTCTATCTGACCCATGCTGTAATCCATATTCTGCAGAATTGATTAGTACTGTTGTTCCTGTACCGGCTATAGCTCTAATACCTAATTCAATTAATTGTTTATTTTCAGGTTGTTTAAATAAACTTTTATAATTAGGAACATATACACAAGTGAAGTGTTTATAACCGGGATGCTTCCCTTTAACGACAGATGCGTATTTATCAGATATTTTTGCTACTTTAGTAATAAACTTAAAATAATTACTATCTGCTATAATTAACCTAGACGCACTTCCTGGAATTTTACCAATCAGCTTGTCCAAGTAAGCCTTAGCAGTTTTAGCTAGTATTTTAGTTGGTGTGTTATAAATAAGCGGTAATGTAAGTACAGAGCTTGGTAGAATGCTTTCCTTATTTAATTTAGTTAAATAATGATTATGTATTTCAGCCAAATTAAGAGCATCTTCTTTAATAAGTAGTACTGTAGTTATCATTTTCCTCCTGGGTTTACATAAACAGTTTCTCCAATGTTTGCTGGTTCATGATCAGAATTGCATATCCATAAAACAGGATAGTTTACTGGATCTAATGTAGATTCTCCATGTAAATCAGTAAAATAAATAAGAGCTTGAGTAGGGTGCTCTTCTACATAATCTAATACTGGTTTAAAACTAGTACCTCCTCCTCCATGAAATTTTAAGGACATAATATCAGTTGTTTGATCAATACTGTGTATGTCATGAATTTCTGCATCACAATCAATAATTGTCATGTCCTCTGGGTTAAACATTTGTTGTATACCTTTTATTTCACTTAACATTTCTTTTAATTCTTCGTCTTCTATACTACCGCTAGTATCTATAGCAAATGTTAGGTGCCCTAACCCATAACTATGTAAACTGGGCATATAGGTATCTGATGCGTATCTACGATTTTTTCTTGCCCATGAGTATTCTTCACGTACTCGCTGGTCGAGAAATCTATGTAATATAACTTGCCATGGTAGTTTAGGATTTAATAATTCATCGATAATTCTAAGAATCTCATCTGGGATTTCTCCTTTTAATGGTTTTCCTGTTATTTGTGCTTGAGTTCGAGCTCGAACAATAATATTTGTTATTGCTGAATCTCGAGTAGGTTCGTCATTACTCTTTTTTTCGCCATCTTCTCTAAGATCAAGCATTAAGTTGCTGGTATTAAAATCCTTTTTCTCTTTCATTAGATCGTCATATACTTTATCAGTAGACCATCCATCTCCGTATTTCTGGTCAAGTAATCCTTCAGTAGGTATTTCAAATCCTGCTTTAGTAAGCATATGATTAATTATATAATCACCCGCACAGTTCCAAATAATAGGATCTCTATTTCCTCTACGAGCTAAATGTTGAAACGCTACATGCCAGCATTCATGAGCCATTAATCCAGCACATTGTTGAACAGTTTGATTTTTTAAAAATTCAGGATTATACCTAATAGTAGTGCCTCCAACATCTGCTGTTGCTGTAGCATCGGTGATTACATGTTTTAAGCTTAAGGCAATTGTAGATATAAATGCAGACCTAGTCATAAGCTCGATCTTAGCTTTAAGTAATTGGCTTTCCAGATCTGTATTAGTCATATGGTTTCTCCTTATCCAAACATAATAGAACTATTTTTAGCTATCCATTCAATAATAAGAGGATGCTCTTTTAATTTAGGAGCTCTTTTATAAATATCCTTAAGTGTGATTACCTGCATTTCTGTTGGTAATCTATTATTTGCAGCCATTATTTTATCTATAGTATCTGGCGTACTATTATGAGATAGCATTGTTGTAACTGCATATTGTTCACTAGGTTCTTTAGGGACCTTCCATCCTGATTTAGGATTGGAAAGTATTTGCTCAATAGTAGGTAGGTTTTGATAAATCTCAGAATACGTTGCCAATTCTACTGCCGCACCTTCACCAACTGTACCCGCTAAACGAGTTTTAGTAATATGATCAATTGTAGCTTTTCCAGAAATTACTTTAGAAGCAAATTCCCATGTACGTGGACAAGGAAAAGTTAATTCATTAGTTGCTGGATCAAATTTATGTAATAAATCTGGTTTAAATTTAATTAATGAAATGATTCTATGATCTACTCCATTAGAATTTGCCCAATCAACCCATACTTTATGATCAACTCGCATGCGGTAATGAGTTAGCCTGGATGTAGTAGCTGTACTTTGCGTATTTACAATTGCTCTGTCTGTAGTTAAATTACCAGCTGCGGCAATTAAACATCGAGCATGTAACTTATGCTTATAGACTTCTCTATCTAAAATTAATTTATAGGCAGCAGCTTCTGTTTGCTTATTGCCTGAATTAAATTCATCTAGAAATAACAACCATCCATCATATCCATCAGGAATTGAATCTCCTTCTATTGGAAAATATTCTGGAATATGAAAAGTCATTCTTCCATTTTTAACTCCTGGGTAACCCTGCATATCTACGGGTTCACATTGGGATACTCTAAAATCTATAATTTTAAGCTTATACAAACTAGCTATTTTACGAATAATATCGGACTTTCCCATTCCTGGACTAGAAGCCACCATAGGAGTAAGCCCTGCTTTTAGATCTTCTTTTAGGCATTCCTCTAATTGGACTGCGTTTACTTCAAACATATGTTATATCTCCTCTTTATATAGTTGGAAATCCTAAAAATAGCAGTAGCTCTATTAATTCTTCCAAATCGCTAGCATTTTCTACAAGATCGGGATCTATATCTGCGACTTCTACATAGATTTCTTCGGTGTCTGTCATATTAATTATCCTCTAATAAATTGGTGGTCATACGATTTTTAAGAAATATAGGTGTTGTAGGATCTGGAGTTACCGTCTTTTTTGCGGATATTGATCTAGGAGTTTTAACTGGTTCAGTTGGCAAATATTTATGCAAAGAAGAGTCCCATATCTTTCTTAATTGTAATGATCCTGTGTATTTTGTTGTAGTTTCGTTCAAATATTGACTCATTTTTTCTTTTTCTGTTCTTAAAGCTAAAATATCATTACAAAGCTCCATTGCACTATCTTGCAATCTAGGGTCTAATTCATTTTCAGGTCCATTGCTATAGTATGCATTTCCTTTTCCGTATGATTTAGGATTTGTTATAGGCTGGTCTGTTTTGTATTTCCATTTTTCATCTACAGCTACTTGTGTTTTATCTTCTCCAGGAGTGTATTTAATTCTTAAACAATACTCTTCATCTCTAGCTACCATTTCTTCTGGTAATTTATCTAACAAATGTTGCATTGGTGCTAAATATAGCTCCCTACTTTTTTTAGCAATGTCAATTCTTCGTTTTGTTAATTTATCTTCTTCTTTCCCATATAAATCTCGTAGTATTTGTCTTTTCATATTACTTATTTCATAACTTCCTATTCTCGCCATAATTTATTCCTCCAATATTTTTTCTGAACGATATATATTAACTTGTTTACGCACCTCACAAACATTACTGTCGTGCATGTTAGAAGTGTTATCGATATATTGTTCTATCTTCATGCCGTTTTTTATGCATTTATTTCCTAATCTCCAATGTTGGCAAGCTTTTAATTCACAATAATTCACTACAAAGCACGACATTGAACTTCTCCTAGTTTTTAGTAAAGTTAAGCAACTTAATCATTATAATCTTAAGTATGAAAAAAAATAGCCTTCCCGAAGGAAGGCTATCAGTGGCTTTTGCTTGCGCAATTCGTTACTTAGTCTATTCGCTAAATAGATACCACTGAGAAGTATTATGACAGCATATACTCGCTGTTTGAGATATCCAGATGTAAATCATTACTGGTTTTATTTAATTGTAAACGTTTATTACCAGTTAATTGGTTTAAGATATCATTAAGTAAATCACTTTTAGAAATATCAACCATAATTTCACGATATGTTCTACTCACTTGTTGTAAGTAGTTGGGGTTAAAAACAAAACAATCATGAACATGGCTTAATTGAAAATTACACCGCCTGATCATTTCCCTAGCAATATAACCATCAATAGAATGGATAATATTAGGACATAACGAGCGGAAATTATCAGATTTAGTTTGCTGATACCACCTTAGAGGAATATTGCCTAATTCGTTATCTGCATATACCCCATGAGTAGGTTCTATAATAGGAGTATAGACAGTATGTCCGTCAGGCATAATCCACGAATGATAGTCTGAATTGTAGTTCCAGCAATCATTAATAATATTCATAACATCTTCTGCGCCTGGTAGTAAACCAGTCATAATTTCATAAAATACCTCCAATTCTTTAGAAGAAAGCAATGCTTTAGGCGTAGCTCTAGAATTATAAAAATGAGTCATAGCAACCTGTTTTATAATCTTTCTAGATACAGGTTTTGATAGCTTTTTATTCATCATTTCAGTTATTTCTGTATATAAATCATATCTAACATTTGGATCGATACAGTTTACTAACTTAGCAGTTTTCTTACATCCAGATAGCACTGCCATAATCTGAATACCAGATGATGTAGCGTCTAAACTCATTACATATCCTGTAGGTCTACCTGCTTTTGTATCTTTTAGGGCTCTAACCGCTTTACGACCAAGGATAGGCTCATCCCAGATAACATTATCTAGATTATTTGCATCATCTTGCATAAGTGCCCAATCATATCTGTCTCGCCAAGTTAGCTTGTCTTTACCAGCATGATTAGCTATAGCAATATATAAATTAGGCAATCCTGTTTCACTGATTAACTCTTTATTATGTAAAGACAATAAGCTCTTACCATACTCATTACTTTGTAAATTAAGATCATATCCAGAAGAATAACTTCTTCCTCTGGAGTCGTATCGCCATACAAAATAAAAATGAGAGCCTAAGTATTCATCAATAACTTTCAAAAATTGCTTTTTGTTAACCATATGGTTTGTTTGTTCTTCTAACAAATATGTAGGAGAATCAATTTCCCAAGCAATATTCTGTAATTTATTAATAACATCATAAGCCAATGGCTCATCGTGCTTATTAAATCTACTACCTAAAACTAGATGTTTGCTTTCCCAGAACCACCCTCCATTTTCATTATTAGTCCATTTAAGGGGTTGAGCTTTCATAGGAGGCAAATATTGCAACTTAGCTAATCTTTGTTTAGTTTTAATATCTAATGTAAAGTTAGGACGGATATACCACTCCTCATTTATAAATTTAAAGTTGTATAATCCACTATCCTTACATTCTTTTAATAATAAAACACCCCATTGAAATGCTGTCGGAGCATCTTGCATTCCTGCACTATGTCCAATTTGACTAGCTATAGCTTGAATAGGACTACTAATATTTTCTTTTAAAATAAGTGAAAATAGTCTAATAAATATTTCTTTATTATCGATATACTTATGCGTATTTAAATTATCAATAGCCCCAAGAATACTTGATTCCATTTCTAAAGGAACTTTGCCTTTAATAGCTTCAAGGACAATGTCATCGGTGAGCCTTGTAGACCATGTTGTTTCTAACGCATACTGATCAGTATTAGCCATAAATTATCCCCTCGATTTAAATAAACAATAAAAATACCCCCAAGGAATTAACCTTGAGGGTACTGGAGGCAACCAATCCACCCTGAGAAAGCGGGTTGAAAGACCGAGCTGACAAAGTCAGCAGGGATATTTATTTTAACCAAGCAACTACAATGTGTCCTCCTATATAAATAGTTGAAAAATAAAGAACTGTGACTCCAAAATAATTCAAATATCTATCTAATTTTATCATGATTGATATCCTCTTGGGGCCATATTAAGTCAAGTCCTTCTATCTGATCTTGTAGTAGTTTAGTTTTATGTTGTAAATCTTTAATTTTAAATCTTAAAGTACAAATTTCAGCTTTCTTATCGTGAAGATCATCTTCAAGTTTCTTTATTTTGTATGCTGATTCATTAATTAATGAATTAAGTCCAGACTGATTATCTGGTAAGAAATCTTTAACAACTGGTACCATTCTTACAACTCTTTCTATATTACGTAATGATGGTAATTTCACAATTCTCCTCCTGGTTAGTAGTCAACTGCGTCGTAATAATCATCTGTACATTCTGGGTCTTCTAATCTTTTAATAATATTTTCTATTATTCTGGTTTCATGTCCTTTATGCATTTCAATCTTTTTACGTAATAGCTGTTTAAGTAATGCTATCTCTTCTGCAGTTAATAAAACATGATACATGTCTGTCTCCTAGGAATGAGTCACATGTTTTCTTGCTGAGGTGTTGCCCATGCAAATTCTAAATCTTCTCCCATTACTTCTGTTATAAATAATTCAGCTTCTTCTTTTGAATCAAAGATATAAGGAGCAAAATTACCATCTGCATCTTTATCTTGAGCTATTGCTGTATGTGCTATCGCTCCCATTTCTTCGCATTCTATACAAGTACTTGCGATTACCCATTTCATTTTCCTCCTTTTGTTT
>TARA_R110002020_G_scaffold151545_3_pt1 | contig 11231 bp, 13 predicted proteins | sample TARA_R110002020 | Tara Oceans TARA_R110002020 (sample SAMEA4396489) | marine metagenome | biome: Westerlies Biome; feature: [MES] marine water layer (ENVO:01000295) within the mesopelagic zone...; material: water (ENVO:00002006), including particulate matter (ENVO:01000060) such...
TGAGCTGTGGCGAATAGCGTGGCTGGCCACGCTGGGCACTTGCTTAGGCTGGCTGTTGGGTTCGGCCGGGCTAGGGCTCGCGGCAGGGCTTGCACTATGTCTATTTTATCATTTGCGCCAACTGCGCGAACTCTACCTGTGGCTCACCCTCCACCCTCACGATGAACCGCCTGCCGCTAGCGGAATGTGGGGCGAGCTATTCGATCGTTTATACCGCTATCAAAAAAGCCAGCGAATTACCCAAAGCCGGTTGCGCGCTACATTGGCGCGTATTCAAGAGTCGTCTGAAGCGATGCGCGACAGCGTAGTTATGCTTGACCGCCACGGCGACCTGGAGTGGTGGAACAGCGCCGCTACCGCCATGCTGGGGCTACAAACGGCCCATGATCGTGGTCAGCACATTACCAACCTGCTGCGCGACCCAAGCTTTATCAGCTACTTTAATGCGCGTAACTACAGTGAGCCGTTAACGCTAACCTCACCGATTGATGAACGGCGAATCCTGCAGTATCAAATTACCCTGTACGGTGACGACGAGCGCTTGGTCATGGCCAGGGATATTACCCGTTTGCATCGTCTTGAACAGATGCGGCGTGACTTTGTCGCCAACGTCTCCCATGAGTTACGTACTCCGCTGACTGTTCTCTCCGGCTATTTAGAAACCTACAGTGATATCGCCGAGCAGCTTCCGCCCCGATTGGCTCGTAGTGTTCAGCAGATGCAGGAACAGACCCAGCGGATGCAGAATTTGGTCAACGATCTATTGCTGCTCTCGCGTTTGGAGATCGATCAGGGCGGTAAAGACCATCATCCGCTGTCGCTTGAGCCTTTACTGAAAAGCGTGTGTGATGATGCGCTGGCCCTGTCGCATCAACGTCATACCATTACCGTCGCGCTTGAGAGCGATGCCCGGCTGTTGGGCAGTGAACAGGAAATTCGCAGCGCCGTTTCTAACCTCGCCTTTAATGCGGTTCGCTACACGCCAACAGGCAGCCAAATCACCCTGCGCTGGAAAGCTAGCGCTACTGGTGGCGGCTATATCGATGTGGAAGATAACGGTGAAGGGATTGATCCCGTTCATATTCCCCGACTAACAGAACGCTTTTACCGTGTTGATAAGGGGCGCAGCACTGCGACTGGCGGCACAGGTTTAGGCTTGGCGATCGTTAAGCACGTGCTGTTGCGCCACGATGCGCAACTACAAATTGAGTCCCTTCCCGGCAAGGGGGCGCTGTTTCGCTGCGCCTTCCCCTCCTCGCGTCTCGTTTGATCTAACAAACTATCCCCTCGCACAGTATTTGTAGAAATGTGCAATATTGGCATGCAAGATTGGTAAAACATTGCGCATGTGTCATTTCTATACAGTTTTTAGCGTTATATTTTAGTTGCTTTGATTTTAAAATTGTTTACAGTTTTTTAATAAAGTATTGATTTTAAATATATTTATTTTATTAATAGGTTTTTGGCATGCCGAATGCAGCAATAACATTAAGAAAGACGACCGCAGGAAATGCTGGCTACTGGTTAGCCCTTCTTTCTAAAAAAGCGGTAACAAACAGCGATCAGAGGTGGAATATGATGTCCAAGGATTTTCTCAAGAAAGCTGGCATTTTAGGTGTTTCTTTTGGTCTGATGGCAAGCCCATTAGCTTTTGCACAAACAGACGAAAACACCGCAATCGATGATAACCAAGGTATCACATCTGAAGATCAGCCAATGGATCCTCAAAGTACAGGTAATTCAGAGGGCAGTGGCACAACAGATATGAACGACGATTTAACCCATGACGAAGGTGATAACACTAGCGACATGGAGCCCCAGTCAAGCAGTCACTCAGATGACGCTGAATATGATGCAGATGAATTGATTGAAGAAAACAGCGGTAGCTAATTATTGATGCTTTTTTAGATATCATTGAATGGCTTTTTCATAGGATGAGGAAGCGATCAACAGGATGTTTTACAGGCAAGGATGCGTTTCGGATTCAAGGATGAATCAATAGGAAATCAAAACGTTAGTCAGGGTAAATTCCAAGGTTGGAGTCCCGCACAAGGAGTGGAAGCTAACGTTAGTCATTCCCTATAACCAATTCTGATATCGGGCTCCGCAAAGCGGGGCCTAATTTTTTTCTGGCTACTTTTCTCTCTATCTTGCCTCCCCCCTGCCTTTCTACTGGTACTTTTCCTCATATATCTCTAAAAACTATCGCGTTGCCTACTGGCATGGGCATCTAGTGTGCCATAAACCCGCCTTATTTAGGGGGAAAGCGACCTCCATACGCTCTCGTCTTCACAACATCGTCGAGCTTCACCACTTCAGGCAAAGCCGCCCCCCGAAGTATCCGACACAGGCGACACTGAAAGTAGCAATGGAATACCAAGTCATCACAAACAAAGGGCTATCGTCCGGGCAATGCAAGGCGTAGAGGACTGCGGCGATACCACTAGCGGAAAAACCGGCCAAAGCCCCCGTCAAACCAGGGCGAGTAGTCGCCCCCTTGCGAATCGCCATCATGATGGCAGTAAGCGGGGCAAGAGAGAGAACAGGAATCCACATCAAGCAATCAAGCGCATTATTGCCGACTAATCGCTCGCCCCACAAGTCTCTCGGCACAACCATCAGCTCGAATCCGGCAGCCAGGATCAAAAGTAAATACGCCGACAATGCTCCCCATAACCAATTAACGGGATAGGTGTCCGGACGAGCCAGATGCTTCACCGCCTTGAAAGAACTGACGGCCAGCGCCAAGGAAAAAACAAACTTCAAAATAACGCGAATCGTTTCGATGGCGGCATTAATGTCAGAGCGAACACCGACAGCCATAACGAATAAGGCTGATGAGATCAAAACACCACCCAACAAAGCCAGAGCAAACGTTCTGCCCAAACTCCAATGACTCGTCTGATCTTGCGAAAGAAGTTCAATTAAGTCGTCTGTTTTCATAGCTCGTTATACCGATAGTGTTCTGCAAGTTGCTTCAATGCTCTATGGAGTGCAACACGAATGGCTCCATCACTCATTTTCAGCTTGATCGCAACCTCCCTGACACTGAACCCATCCAGCGAAATTGACCGCACAATAACACGCTCATTTTCTTTCAGTTTTTCCAACATCTTTTCAATATCTTGTCCAGCATAAGAATCACCAGTCTCTTCAAAAAAAAGACCTTCAGCGGCATCATCCAGAGGAATATGGTGGTGACGATACCGCCTTCTGAAAGCATCAATCATTTTGTTATGAGCGACAGCACCACGGACTAATAGGCCGGGATGTATCCCAAGTATGACGCTTCAAATGAAGCGTTATCAACACTTCCTGAACAATGTCTTCGACATCCCCCTCTGAGGCACGAAAATTCCGGCATCGGCTTGACACTGTCACTCTCAAATGGGGGGTTACCAATTCAAGGAAGCTACGATAGGCCGACTCTTGTCCAGCGAGGCCAGAACGCATGAGGCTTGCCCATTTTTGTTCTCTTCATTGCTCCTCTCCCCGTAGCGGCCTTTCTATTACTATAAAAGCGCTCACTTTCCTGGCCCAATCCCTTTGAACGCTTGGTACTACAAAGATTCTATAGCATACGATAAAAAACAATCCATCGGAAAATCAGAATATTTTTCCTTAAAAAACATTAGCTTAATAAAAAATAATTATAACTGTCATTGTCTAACAACGACGTCGTCGATCCAATTTTTAAATTAAGGTGTAACACCCGAAGCCATCGGGACGTATTACTCAATAGCGTATCGATATTCGACACGCTGACAAAACCTTAACAGGAGAAGCTCAATGTCAGTAAAAACTACTCTCAGCACCTCTATTCTGGTCGGTGCAGTCTCAGTTGCACTCTCGTCTTTTGCTATGGCGCAGGATTCCGATTCCGGTGCCGAGAAGGAACGGTGCTATGGCATATCATTGGCAGGACAGAATGATTGCGCAGCAGGTCCGGGCACCAGCTGCCAAGGCACTTCGACTGAAGATTATCAAGGAAATGCCTGGGCTTACGTTGACGCTGGTACGTGTGAATCCATTGAGCTACCTAACGGACAGACGGGTTCTCTAGAGCCGATTACGAGCTAAATGGCTTCGTAACCCCATAAAAGTCATAGCCGGAAAGCGAAAAGGAGGTGAAATAAGTATGACACTCGAAACAATCGACGCACTAACGGAATCAGCTCATCGCTTTCCGGCACATCCTATTGCAGGATTATCGGGAACCAGCTTTAAGCAAGAACATATTGAAGAAATACTGGGTGCCTCGTCATCTTATAAAGGGTTCTTCGAGATACATGCAGAGAATTACATGGGCGCAGGGGGGCCGCCTCATCGCATGCTGGAAGACATTCGTAAAGAATACCCTGTCTCCCTTCATGGGGTAGCCATGTCCATTGGCGGTATGCAACCTCTCGATACACAGCACCTCAGACGATTCCAATCACTGGTGGAACGCTATGAACCAGCACTGGTATCTGAGCATCTCGCTTGGTCCACACATGGCGGCACGTTCTTCAATGATCTTTTACCGCTTCCTTACACTGAAGCCACACTCTCACGAGTGTGCGAGCATATCGACCAGGTACAGGAAGCCATTAGACGTCCTATTATTCTGGAAAATCCGTCAACCTATGTGGCATTTACCGACTCAACCTATGACGAAGTCGATTTTATAAAAAATATCTCACGACGTACGGGATGTGGATTGCTGTTAGACATCAACAATGTATTCGTTTCTTCGAAGAATCAGGGTTACTCCGCTCTCGACTATTTACGAAGTTTTCCCCTGGATCGTGTAGCTGAGATTCATTTGGCAGGACATGCCGAACAATTTGACGATGAGGGCGACCTGCTCCTGATCGATAGTCATGACGGCCCAGTCTCAAATGCCGTATGGAAGTTATTTGAAATTATTATCGATAGATATGGCTCGATACCCACACTTGTCGAGTGGGATAGCAACATTCCCGCATGGCCAGTCCTAGAAACCGAAGTGCGTTTGGCTCAGACCGTTTTGGATCGTCGTGCGGTTGCATCAATACCGGGGCAATACCATGCAGCATGAAAGGTCTCCTCATCACGGCATGTCGAAAACATTCCACGCATCGTGCTTTTCATCAGCATTAACCGACCCATACCTGAAAACACCTCTCGGCATTTCTGGTCCGAATGGAAAATTGGCTGACAAACGATACAACGTCTATCGCAACAACGTCATGGTAAGTCTCATCAATGCCTTAGCGTCGATATTTCCGGCAGTGGAACGTCTCGTTGGCAATGATTTTTTCAGGGCTATGGCGCGTTCTCATATACGCGAGACTCCGCCCACGTCTCCTTTATTATTTGAATACGGCTACGATTTCCCCACGTTTATCGACGAGTATCAGCATGCACGCTCCTTACCTTGGCTTGGGGATACAGCGAGAGTCGAAAGAGCCTGGCTAGATGCTTATCATGCCAGGGATGCTCGTTCTCTGGAGCCCAAAGCACTTGAGTCGGTACTACCTGAAAAATTAAGGAGACTCGTTTTTATGGCGCATCCAGCGACTCGTATTGTTCGATCACGCTATTCAGCAGTGAGTATCTTTTCAGACAATAGAGAGGCTTCAACAAGAACTGAGAAGCTGGATGCTTCTCATGCCGAAAATGCACTCATCACCAGACCGGAGCAGCAAGTGATTGTCCGACACCTACCCTCCGACGGAGCATTGTTCATTGAACAACTCTTGGCAGGGAAGATCCTGGAAGAGGCCGTTACTTTGGCACTCTCGGAATATCCAGATTTTGATCTTTCGCTGAATCTACGAGAGATATTAAAGGCGGGTGTATTTACATCTATTCACGACGGGAAATTACCATGAATATAGACAATAAAATCAAGGGTTCTCTTGCTTCTAAAAAAAAGTCCCTGAGCATGACGCTGTTCGAAAAGTTGTCTAAAATCATCGAATCAATTTCTCATCCAGCTCTTGTTTCACTTGCCATGCGTTTTGCATTGGCTATTCCTTTCTGGAAATCAGGCATCCTTAAATGGGATGGATTATTCCAATTAAGTGGAACCACGATTTATCTATTCAGCAATGATTTTATGTTGCATCTTCCCGGAGGCCCTTTCCCATTTCCCTTTCCTCCAGTCACCGCCTTTCTCTCAGGTGTTGGGGAAGTACTATTCCCTGCATTACTCTTTCTGGGATTAGGAACACGCTTTGCTGCAACGGCACTACTTTTGATGTCAATTGTTATTCAACTGACAATTCCTGCAGGGTGGCCATTGCATCTAACGTGGGCAGCTATGGCGCTTGGCATCATGGCTTGGGGGCCTGGAGTAGTGTCTCTCGATCACTTGATTTCCAGGGCGCTACGCTCAAGATCAATCTCCCTGCCTTGACAGTGATCACTTCCAAGGCAGCACAGGCAGACTAGCGCATACCTGATCGGTTTTGCGCAAGGAAGAAAGCAACTTGTCCGAGTGACAATAGCGTCGGCAATCTCGTGCCAGACATTCTGAATCGACCAATATCCAAATGCATCAGCACCATCAAGCTGGCATAATGGAGGCTTTCCTTTTTTATCGTAGAGAAGATGGCCAGACCAAGATTATTCAATGAAGAGGAAGTCCTTGATGCCGCCATGCGGTGCTTCTGGTCACGCGGATTCAACGCGACATCCCTGCGAGAATTGGTTGCCGAGACAGGATTGACAGGTGCCAGCTTGTACAATGCGTTTGGCAACAAGCGTGCACTCTATCAACGCGTGTTAAGACGTTACATCGCCAACAGCGTGCATGACAGGATACGTCGCTGTGAAAAGCTGGCAGCAGTCGAGGCGATCGAAACCTTTTTCTCCGAGATCATTCAACGTTCGCTGAATGATCCCGATTGCAAAGGTTGTATGCTGGTCAATGCAGCGCTGGAAATCACCCCACAGAACCCGGAGCTACAAAGCGTTGTCCAGGCGGAGCTGGCTGAAATCGGAACCTTTTTTCGACAGCAAGTCGACGTCGGCCAAAAAGACGGCACCATCAACAGCACGCTTTCCGCAGAATACCTCGGGCACCACTTGCTCGGAGTCTTGATGGGTTTGCGGGTGCTGGCACGCGTTCAACCTGACAAGACACTGTTTAACGGGATCGTCAAATCTGTTCTCACGCTTCTAAAGCCGCAGGGATAATTCACATAGAGCCTGTTCATGCGCGATTGAGGGTTAAGGGATCTCACTGCCGACGGCCGCCGACATGGGAGCTATGACGAGACCGCCCCCATGAACGAGCTCTGGAGACGTTCCCGAAGGATGCCTGGAGCTTCGGGCGATTAAACGAAATCACCCAAGGCTCCAGGTCTCTTTTGTCGCCTTTCTCAGACCGTCATCACCCAGATTCCGCCATAGCTCAGGGCCGTTGGCCTCCCTGACATTCGAAACTTGTTTCGAATGTCCTTACGTCGGCAGCTCGCGTGCTTCCGGCGCGACCAGATGTTGTGTCGTCATGGCTTCTGTCTTGTATGCCAACCGTTATAACTCGGATGAAAGTCGGCCAGCTCGCTGTGGGGCGCGGATGAAACGCTCCACTAATTCGTCTGTCCATTCAATATACTCGACATGAAGCCCATCGGCGTGACGGGCGAAGAGCATGCGCCCGGTTGGGACGGCAACAATCGGTTGCGTGATGACCGCTTCAGCCGCGAGCAATTCCTTCTGCATGGAATCAAGATCGGAAACGATGACCGGTTCGTAACTGTCGCGGATCGGCGCAAGGCTTTCGTCTGAGCCTGCCACGATAAACATGTCGCCGATGCTGGCTAGATCCCATTCTCCAAGACGAAAACGCAGATGTGGCTCACGCCCATGAAGTCGCTGCGGTGTCAGCAACGTATGATCCAAATCGTTCGAGAATATGTTTTAAGAATCATCTTGGAGTTATCCTTCTGGACGAGAAGTTTGATTAACTTGTTGGTCTTCATGTTGCGTGCTCCGAATAGAGGGTAGCCAACCTTTTCAAGGCTCTATGAAGAGCAACACGTACCGCCACCTCAGTCATTTCCAGTTGATCGGCGGTTTCTCGGATACTTGCCCCTTCGATCGATATCGATTGAACGATCGTCCGCTGCGGATCCTTGAGCTTTTCCAGAATGTGTTTGATATCGATCTGATCAGAGACCGCAATTCCTTCATGCGATTCGAGTGTATCGACGACATCTTCAAGCGGCACGACGACTTGCCTACCACGGCGCCGAAGGCTGTCGACCACCTTGTTGCGTACGATTGCCGATATCCACGGGCCCAATGGCCGAGACGAATCCCAAGTCCCTCGCTTAAGATGGATTGTAAGCAATACTTCCTGAACCACTTCCTCAGCTTCACTTGCCGACGCACCAAACTGGTCACAGCGTCTTCGCGCTATTGCCCGTAGATGAGGCGTGACGGCGGTCAGGAACTTGTGATAAGCGTAGCTATCGCCCTTAATTGCGGAGCGCATCCAAGCAGCCCATTCCTCTTCACGTACCGGATTGTTCATCCAGTATCTCCTACTACGCAACCTCCGCGGGTATTGTTACCGGTCGCCGTCGCTTTATTTGCTGCCATCTATTGAGATTCCGTGTTAGCCCCTGTCGTCACACTGATCCAGGAGCTCCAGTTTCGGTTCATTGTCTGGCTAGAGTAGAGAAAGTGCAGGGCGTACCAACTCCTCTAGGAGTTCATGCTCCGGCTTGGTTCTTGCCAGGATCTAACGCCGCGCAGGAAATTGATCGAATCGGGGCGCGCACCCATCTCGCTACGGATAGATTTTAGAGCGAATGATCTAGAATGCAACGGCTGCGATCCACGGTTGTTCGAGAACGGGCCAGCTTCATATCTTCCGTACCCATCCGATGTAGGCCGCAGTCAGGCCACGACGGCTTGATTGATCCTGACGTTCTGGTGAAGCTCGGGCCGCTATGTTTGATGTTGGCCTGACCACTGTGGGCTTTCCCAAATGAACCAGGCTGCAAAATAAACGAAGATCCTTTGTAACATCTGCCTGCATTTCTACGAATTAAAAGGCGGCAAGGTCGAAAATCGGATCCGACAACGTCGGAGTGTGGCGCTGCAGGATGCAGCGGCAATGTTCCAGACACAGCATATCCTAATCAATCAGCCGCTCGTCCTGTCGTTGCAGGAGGCGCTCTTCAACGTGGGGGAAGAAAATGGATCTCTACAGCAGCTTCAAGCTTGTGCATGTCATTGCTGCCATGGCCTGGGTTGGCGGAGGCTTGACGCTTATTGCTCAAGCCATCTTCAGAATCAGGGAGGCCGGCCCGCGCGAGGTTTTGGAAGTGACGCGAAACATGGGCTTGCTCGCCCTGCGCTGGTTTCTTCCCAGCAGCACGCTTACGTTTCTGTCCGGTCTTCTAATGGCGTTGCTCGGGGGTCTGTGGACGCAGGCATGGATCGTCCTAAGCCTTGCCGGTTTCGCGGTGACATTCCTGACCGGACATTTCATCTTGAGAATCCGCGGCGAGAAGGTTTTCGCGCTGCTGACTGAAGGCCGCGAACACGAGGCTGTCAAAGAAGCGCTTGCCTTGATCCGCGTCTCGAAATTCGACTATGCGGTCGTCTTGATGGTTGTCGTCCTGATGGTGCTGAAACCGCAATGGAACGACCCTGCCGTCATTGGCGGTATAGCGGCGGTCATCGCTTGCGCTGGGTTGGTGTTTCTGCTTCCGCCTAAACGCAGGAGCACTCTTCGGGCTCAGGGCGAAAATGCTTCGCGCTGACGCAGCAAGGAGCCAGGCAGGGGTGGCTCTCGACCTTCCGGCGTCGCAGATCCCGTTTGAAATAGACAGTGCCCAAGAGCCGCCCAATCCAGGCGCAGCGCCTCAGACTAGCAACTGTGTCTACGTGATCGGGCTTGCCCGCCACTGATCCCTGTCCCAATCCCCTTGAATGCTTGGCACTACAAAGATTTTATATCATACGATAAAAAACAATCCACCGGAAAATCAGAATATTTTCCCTTCAAAAACATTAACTTAATAAGCAAGCAATCATAACTGTCAGTGTCTAACAACGACGACGTCGATCCAATTTTCAAATTAAGGTGTAACACCCGAAGTCATCGGGACGTATTACCTAATAGCGTACCGATATTCGACACGCTGACAAAACCTTAACAGGAGCAGCTCAATGTCAGTAAAAACTACTCTCAGTACCTCTATTCTGGTCGGCGCAGTCTCAGTTGCACTCTCGTCTTTTGCTATGGCGCAGGATTCCGGTGCCGAGAAGGAACGGTGCTATGGCATATCACTGGCAGGGCAGAATGATTGCGCAGCAGGCCCGGGCACGAGCTGCCAAGGCACTTCGACTGAAGATTATCAAGGTAATGCCTGGGCTTACGTTGACGCTGGCACGTGTGAATCGATTGAGCTACCTAACGATCAGATGGGTTCTCTAGAGCCGATTACGAACTAAATGGGCTTCATAACTCTATAAAAGTCATAGCTGGAAAGCAAAAATGAGGTGAAATAAGTGTCATAAAGGCACAGACAATTTTGCACATGTGTCATTATTGCACATGTAATTAGCGCGCTTTTATTTTTAGTGCCATATAGTTGTGCGCAATATATAAAATATAACATATTGATTTTATGTTATTTATATTTATTTTTATGGAATTGGCATCACTTATGCTTACGGTTAAGTAGTGAAGCTAACCGCAGTGAGAACTGAGCCATGGGCCTCTTCTTACTTCACTTCAGCGGTATCAAACAGTCATTAGGAGTAAATATTATGTTTAACGTATTTGTTAAAAAAGCAGCCGTTGTGGGACTTTCATTTGGCTTACTGGCTAGCCCGTTGGCAATGGCGCATATGTCCATTGAAGCTAACCAAGACTTTACCGTTGATGATCAGCCGATTCAGGCCCAGTCACAGCGTACCTCGGGCCCAGCTGAGTTTAGCCCATCTGACTTGATGTATGACGAAGGCGAACGGCCTCTAGTTATCAAGGCAGAGTCACACCGCACCAGCGCTCAAGCCGAATACACCCCAAAAGATTTAACACTAGATGAGGGTGAAGGAAACGTTTGGTAACAAAAATTTGCAATTCTGTAGAAATATATTACGATTAGCGTGTGAGCTAAACATGCAAAGGCGTGTCACACCGATACGGATACACATCGATTCAAGGAATGAATCAAACGACAATCAGAGCGTTAGTCAGGGTTAAATTCCAAGGTTGGAGCAGCCCCGCAAAAGGAAAG
>TARA_R110002020_G_scaffold172739_1_pt1 | contig 11231 bp, 12 predicted proteins | sample TARA_R110002020 | Tara Oceans TARA_R110002020 (sample SAMEA4396489) | marine metagenome | biome: Westerlies Biome; feature: [MES] marine water layer (ENVO:01000295) within the mesopelagic zone...; material: water (ENVO:00002006), including particulate matter (ENVO:01000060) such...
TGTTCATCATTTTGATATTCATCTTAATATGCCTGGCGCTAAAGGTTGGCATTCTGATGTTCAAAATATATATTATGATGGAGGTAAACATAATACTAAAGATAAAGGAGGTGTTTGGGATGAAGAAGGGGAAAAATATGGAATTTATAGAATGGCTATTTATTTACAAGATCACATAAATGGTGGAGGGTTTTCAGTAATACCTGCATCTCATTCAATTCCTGAAAATGAGAATAAATTATACAATAAAATTAATTTAGAACAATTTGAAGATCCTTTTCATATTCCTAGTAAAGCGGGGGATTGCATAATATTTGATGCTAGATTACTTCATAAAGGTGAACAATATTTAGGAGATAGATATGCAATTTTTACAGCTATAGGAGCGGATAATGGGCATAGTAAAGGTCATGCCCGAGGTGCTATAGATAGACAAACAAGACAAAATCTTCAGGATAAATATATTTTACAACCTTATATGAAGGATTTATTAGAAAATTTAAATATTAAATGTGATTATTAATGCCAAATAAATTAAAAAGTTATATAATAAATAATGGGGAAATTGATAGAGCATTTAACACTAATCAATCTTTAAACTACCCTATAGTTAAAAATTCAGGTTTGAAACTTGATCAAATAATTTCAAGAATTAAACAAATGAATATACCTAGATTAAACATTGAGAATAACCCTTCAATAGCAGTTATAGGAAATTCTGGGGTTCTTTTAGATAATAAATTAGGAGAAGAAATTGATAACCATGATTTAGTAATAAGATGCAATTTAGCAAGAGTAAAAGGATTTGAAGAACATGTAGGTTCTAAAACTTCTATAAGATGTATTGCTGGAAAATCTTTTTGGCACAATTTACAAGATAAATTTGAGGCTTTTGATAATAATTTTATTCCTAATTTAAATGAAACCTTAATAATTAAAGCTACTCCCTTAAATAATGCAATTCAAGGGGTTATTAAAAACTATTATTCCAAAAATACTATCCATTTTTTCACCAAAGAGTTTATAAATTATTGTAATACATTAAGTAGATCTTCAGATGTAACAATGGGTTTTTGTGTGGTTGTTTTAGCATGTGCTCTTTCATCTGATGTTTCAGTTTATGGTTTTAATTTTTTTAGAGAAAATGATTGGAGTAAAAAACATTATTTTGAAAAAATTACTCCTTATAAACAAGGACATAACTTTGAATATGAATCAGAATATTTTAATGAACTTAAAAACCAAAATTTTATAAAAATAAAATAAAATTAATAATACATAGAATGGAAAAAATAATACATTATTATGATTTAGGATTATATAGTGGGGGAGAAGTAGAAATGTTTATTGATATTTGTACTCGAAACAATTGGGATTATAGAGTATATGGAGTAGAGGCCCATCCTGAATATGCCCAAGAGGTTCATGATAGGTATGTAAATAATTCTAAAGTTAATATTTTTAATTATGCTATTTCTGAAAATATAGAAAAAATAAAATTATATTTAGCTCATGGTAATGGAGGGCAGGGTAATTCAATTTTTAGAACTAAAAATAATGTAAGTGATACCCATTATGAAGTTCAAGGAATACCATTTTCAACTATGTTAGAAAATTATCCAGATTTTAATAAACAATTTAATATATTAAGGTTTAATATTGAGGGAGCTGAATGGTATATGATGAATGATTTAATAAATAATAATTTACATAAAAATTTTAATATTATTTGTGGAGCTGGAACTGATATTCATAAGGTAGGAGAATTAAAACCTTATTTAAATCAATATAATAAATTATTAGAAGACAACGATATTAAAGTTTATAGGTTTTGTGATATTTCTCCTGAAAAAAATCATGATATAGAAAATCTTATTCAAACACAATTAAACAATATATAAAATGGAAAAAATAGTAATAACAGGGGGACTAGGTTATATAGGAACCGAATTATGTAAATTATATTCAGGAGAAACTAGATATAAACATATTGTAGTAATAGACAAAAGGTTTGTTTCTGAAAGAGTTAAACAATTAAGAGACTGGGGGTTTGAGTTTATACAAGGGGATATTTTAAATAAAGAATTTATAAAAAATGTATTAAAAGATGCTGATGTAATATATCATCTTGCAGGTATAACAGATGTTGCATATACTAAATTAGAAGAAAAATTTGGCCAAAATGAATTAATTGAAAAGGTTGGCGTTGAAGGATCTAAAAACATCGTGGATAGCGCTCCAAAACATTGTAAAATAATGTTCCCATCTACTCATGTAGTTTATGAAGGGTTTGATGAAACTAAATATGATGTTGATGAAAAAGAACCTACTACTCCTGTACTTACATATTCAAAAGGAAAATACCATACAGAACAATATCTTCAAAGTTCTACTTTAAATTATGTGGTATTACGATTAGCCTCTGTATATGGTTATTCTACAGATACAATGAGAGTGGGGATAATGCCTAATTTATTTTCTAAAATAGCTTCCCAAGAAGGTACAATAAAATTATTTTCAGGAGGGGTACAATTAAAAAGCTTAGTACCTTTAATAGATGTAGCTAGGTGTTTTAAATTTATGGCCGAAAAAAATGATATTAGAAGAGAAACATTTCACCTTTCAAAAGAAAATATGACGGTTAAGGAAGTTGCTGAATTGTGTAAAAAAATTAAACCTTCTTTACAAATAGTTGAGACTGATGATGAAATACCTAATTTAGGATATACTATCTCAAATAAAAAATTGTTATCGACTGGATTTGAATTTAGGTATGATTTAGAACAATGTTTAAGAGAGATGATTACTAATTGGTCTAAACATAAGATTAGACCCGAATTAGAGTATACAGTTCAAGGGGGGAAAGAATATATTGATAAAAGGGGTAAAATTAGTAATTATGAATTAACAGAACCTATTAATTTAATAGGGTATATTGAATCTAAAAAAGGTACAGTTAGAGCTAATCATTATCATCCTATTCAGGAACAAAAATGTTTATTAATAAAGGGTAAGTATATAAGTGTAATTAAAGATTTAGCTGACCCAAAATCCCAAATTCAAACCCAAATTATTCAGGAAGGAGATATTGCTATAATTAAACCAAATGTTGCTCATACCATGGTATTTTTAGAAGATTCAATATTTTTAAATTTAGTAAGAGGTGAAAGAGAACATGAAAATTATGGGGTTACTCACACAATTCCTTATAAACTAGTAGATGAAAAATTTAGAAAAGAATTATTATCTAATTATTCTACTACGTGTAGAGCAAGCAATAATAAAAATCTAAAACCAGTTATATCTTTAGGAATGTCCCCTTTAGCTAACAATTTACTTAATTCTGAAGAAGAAAAAGATGAATTATTCCCTTTAGAAATGATGTATTGTCCTGATAGTCATAATTGTCAGTTATCGTATGTTGTTCCAAGTGAAAAAATGTTTGACCATTATCTATATGTTTCTTCTACTTCAAAATCTTTTAGACAACATTTTAAAAATGCAGCAGATAAATATATTCAAAAGTTTAGTTTAAATAATAAATCATTAGTAATAGATATAGGATCTAATGATGGTATTGCGTTAAAACCATTACAAGAAAAAGGTATTAATATAATAGGGATAGAACCGGCATCTAATGTTGCTAAAATAGCAAATGATAATGATATACCTACATTAAATGAGTATTTTAATGATAATACACTTATAGAAAAAAATGGAAAGGTTGATTTAATTACGGCCTCAAATGTTTTTGCTCATGCTGATGATTTAAAAAGTATAACTAAAAATGCATTTCGATTATTAAAGCCCGGGGGGACATTTATAATTGAAGTACAATATTTACTTGATACTATTAAAGATTTAACATTTGACAACATATACCATGAACATGTAAATTATTGGAGCGTAACATCCCTCCAGAATTTTTTTAATGGGTTAGGTTATTATATAGATAAAGTAGAACATATTGACACTCATGGAGGATCTATTAGAGCATATGTTAGTAATTCTGTAGAACAGCATATAAGTGTTAATGACTTTTTGGAAAAAGAAAAGGAATTTGGTATAACAAAATACAAAACATACTTGGATTTTGCAAAAAGAGTAGAGCAGGCTAAAACAAATGTAGTAAAAAATATTCAGGATTTAAAATCTCAGGGGTTAAATTTAGTAGGATATGGTTCCCCTGCAAAAGCTACTACAGCTTTAAATTATTATGGGATAACATCTAATGAAATTGATTTTATAATTGATGATAATCCTTTAAAACATAATAAAATATTACCTGGGGTAAGAATACCAATTCACCCTAAAACAAAAATTAATGGGACTTTACCTGATATAGTAGTAGTAATGGCTTGGAATTTTATAGAAGAAATTAAGAAAAATAATCAGGATTTGATAGATAAAGGAGTTAAATTTATTTCAATTAAAGACCTTCAGGAAGTATGAACATATACGTAGACATAGATGAGACTATATGTTTTTATGAAGGAGAAAGAAACTATCTACTCGCCATTCCTAATAAAGAAAATATAGCTAAGATTAATAAACTATATAATGAAGGTCATGAAATAACATACTGGACTGCAAGAGGATCAGTTACAGGAATAGATTGGAGACTTGAGACAGAGATCCAATTGGAAGACTGGGATTGTAAATATCATAAATTAAGTGTTGGTGAAAAACCCGCTTATGATTTACTAATATGTGACAAAACTAAAAGAATAGAAGAAATATGAGTGTAAAAATTATAGCCGAAATAGGAATAAATCATAATGGAAATCTTGATATATGTAAAAAAATAATTGATTCCGCAGTGTTATCTGGATGTGATTATGTAAAATTTCAAAAACGTAATCCTGATATTTGTGTTCCCGAGGACCAAAAAAATAAACCTAAATCTACTCCTTGGGGGGAAATGACTTATTTAGAGTATAAACATAAAATTGAATTTGGAAAAGAAGAATATGATGAAATAGATAGATATTGTAGAGAAAAAAATATATTATGGTTTGCTTCCGTATGGGATAAGGATTCAGTAGATTTTATGTGTCAATATACTAATATTGCTAAAATTCCATCCGCTTTAATAACAAGTAAAGATTTATGTAAATATGCTAGAGAAAAATTTCCTTCCTTAATAATTTCTACTGGGATGTCGACTGAATATGAAATAGAAAAAGTAGTAGAAAATTGTAATCCTGATGTTATAATGCATACAAATTCCACATATCCTTCCCCAATTAAGGAACTTAATCTAAACTATATTACTTTTTTAAAAAATAAATATAATAAAGAAGTAGGATATAGTGGTCACGAATATGGGCTTGTAACTACTTTTGCTACTATACCTTTAGGAGCAGAATGGGTTGAAAGACATGTTACTTTAGATAGAACAATGTGGGGATCTGATCAAGTTGCATCCATTGAACCCTCAGGACTATTTAAATTAGTAAAAGGAATAAGAGATATAGAATTAGCTTTAGGTCAAGAAGGAAAAGAAAGAAAATTATTTGAAAGTGAATTAGCCAAAAGAAAAACATTAAGAGGAACATGAATTTTGTAGTCTTATATTGTGTTAAAAATCAGTATGAAATGTTTGAGGAGTTTATTTTTAAACATTCCCCCGTTGATTTTAAAGAAGTAAAAATTTTAATTTTTGATGATAATTCTTTACCTAAACAAAAAGAATTACTAAAAAACTTATGTAAAAAACATAACAATATTATTTGGATAAATCCTTTAGTCAATACAAACTCTTCAGCTCCTATATTTTCAGCTTTTGAATGTGCTGATAATTATTTAATAAATGAAAATATTTCGTCTAATTGGATGTTATTTTTTGAAAATGATTGTTTTCCTTTTCAGAAAAATTTTTGGGGAGAATTAAATAAAACTATTAATAAATACGATTGGTTAGATAAAAAGGTAGGATTATTTGGGTTTAGTAATTACCAACATTATAATAATGGTGAAAAAATATTTGCCCCTGGTAATCCCGTCCCTGGTCGGGGGTGTTTAGTTAAGGGTATATTAAATCCCCCTCATTCTGGGTGGTATAAAGATTTACCTAAAGAATATTATAAAAGTGATTATTTTGTATTGGAAGTACCTAATTGGCAATCTGTTTGTGTTAATAGAAAATTATTTAGAGATAAAATTTCATTAGACGTAGAATATAAAGGTAGATTATTAAACACAGATGATATAGCCCATCAATTTATGGTTTATAACACTTATAATATTTGTTTTCCAAAACTCTCAGTTTATCATGATAGTGGTAAACTTAAAAAAAATATAAAATTAATTAGTGATCCTAATTATTCTAGAAGTATTAATGTTCATGAAGTATTTGAGAATAGGTGGGGTTGGAAATGGGGAAAAAGAAATGTACATTTAAGATATCAATTTGAAAATGTTTTAAATAATTCTGATTTTTATGATAATACAATTCAAGAAAAATTGTTTAAAATTCATATTAATGAAGGACCTAAAAAAATAGAAGATTTTGAATAAAAAAATAGTTTCATTAATAACTGCTCGAGGGGGAAGTAAAGGAATACCTAAAAAAAATATAATTAATATTAAGGGTTCTCCTCTAATATCATATACTATTAAAGAATCAATAAAGTCAAAGGTTCATGAAACTTGGGTGAGTACTGAGGATAAAGAAATAAAAAATATAAGTGAAAAATATGGGGCTAAAGTTATAACTCGTCCTAATGAATTATCAAATGATATAATAATGCCTGATGCGGCTTTAGTACATTTTGCAGAAAATTATGAATTTGATATTTTAGTTTTTATCCAACCTACTTCTCCCTTATTAGATAGTAAATATATTAATCAAGGTCTTAATATGTTAAAAAGTTATGATTCTGTTTTTAGTGCTTATAAAGAACATTGGCAACCTAGATGGACAAAAAATAATCAACCTTATGAATGGGATATCAATGAAAGACCCCGAAGGCAAGATAAACAAGAGTTATATGTTGAAAATGGAGCTTTTTATATTACAACTAAAAATAATTTATTAGACTCAAAATTAAGATATAGTAAAAATATTGGTATAGTAGAAATGCCTTATTATAAAAGCTTTCAAATTGACAATGAGGATGATTTACAATTAATTACAAAATTATTATGATAATAGCAGAAATAGGGATGAACCATTTAGGAAGCTTTGAAAAAGCAAAGTTTTATGTTGATTGTTTAGTTAAATCTAACGTAGATGCTATAACATTTCAAATAAGAGAACCTGAATTTTATAACAACCCAATTAAACAACATTTATCATTAGTAGATAATGATTATATATATTTGTCTAAAAAAGTAAAAAATAGTGGTAAAAAATTTGGTGTAGCAATTGCTGATATGGATAAAATTGATTTTTTTGAATCAATTGATACTAATTTTTATAAAGTTATACGAAATGATATAACTAATAAAAAATTAATAAAAAAATTAGTAAAAACCAATAAAAAACTTATTATATCAACTGGAGTAAGTTCAGAACAAGAAATTCAAGAATTTTTAGACGAATCTTCTCTAAATGGATTTGATAACCAAAATATAGTTCTAAATCATACTCAGTTATCATATGATGTAGAAGATTGTAATTTGAGTGCAATTGAAACATTAAGACTAAAATATGGATATCCTGTATCATATGGTAGCCATTGTATTAATGAAAAAGTTTTATACATGTCATTATGTTATAATCCTTCTGATATTTTATTTTATGTAAAAGATAACAGACCTAGATTTTACCCAGACGACAAACATGCTATTGAATTAAATTATGTAAACTCCATTGTAAATAATTTAAAATCTTTAAAATATGCAATAGGAACTGGAGTTAAAGAAAAAATGGAAATTAAAATAAAATGAAAAAAGTTTATATAGGAACAGCTAAAAAAATAGGATACAAATGTATAGAATGGGCTAAAAAAAATACACCTAAAAACTTTCAATTAATTGATTCAATTGAGGATTGTGATGTTTTTATTTCTGTATTATATGATAAAATTTTAAAAGAAGATTTTATAAAACAAAGACCTTGTTATAATTTTCATCCTGCTATATTACCAAAATATAGAGGAGTTGGAGCTTATAGTTGGGTGTTAATTAATGAAGAAAGTAAAACAGGAACAACACTTCATTTAATAAATGAAGGAATTGATACTGGGGATATAATCCACACTCAGGATTTTCCTATTTTATCTCATGATACAGCTTATAGTTTACACACTAAGGGAATGGAACTTACTTATCAAATGTTTAAAGACTGGTATGTTAGATTACTAAATAAAGATTTTTTAGTAAAATCTCAAACTGAATGTTATAAGATTTATAAGTATAAAGATTTAGAAAAACAAAAAGATATAACTAAATATATAAAAGCTTTTTATTTTCCTGGAAAAGAATCTTTGTACTACTATAATAAAAATGGAGATAAAGTGTTTATTAATATAGAATTATAAATTATGAAAAAAGCAATAGTACTAGCGGGTAGTAGAGGCATAGGTAAGGGAATTGCAGATTCCTTACATCAAATTAAAAATTTAGAAGTATTAACTACTTCAACAAAAACTTTAGATACTTCTGATATAACTCAAGTTAAAAAATTTGTTCAACAACATGAATCAGTTGATGTTTTAGTTTTAAATACTGGGGGACCCCCTTCCCAAAAATTTAAAGACATTACAAAAGAAGATTGTGATAGATATCACAATCAATTATTTTATAGTTTTTTCTATATTCTCCAAAATCTAAAAATAAATAAAGGAGGATATATTTTTTTAGTTTCTTCATTTAATGTTAAGGAACCTAATAGTAAACTATTATTATCAAGTGCATATAGAACTGCCTTTATAAGTGTATTAAAATCCTTAAGTAAAGAATTTGCTCAAAATAATATTACTACAATTAATATAGCTCCGGGTCCAATAGATACTGATAGGCTTAGAGGATTAGTAGATGATATGGATGAATTATCTAAAAAACTTCCCTTAGGTAGGGTGGGAAATGTTGAAGAAATTGGTATATTTACCAAGTCAATTATTGAAAACAATATTAAATATTTAAATGGTGTTACAATCAATTTTGATGGTGGCCATTCAAATTTTATTTTTTAATTTATGAAGAATATAGTTTTTATACCTTATATTAAAAGGACTAAAAGTTTAGGAAATTCTGGAATAGCTCAACCTCGTTGGGATACTGGATATGATTATGGGATTGCTTCTTGGAAAGCTTGGTGTAAAAAACATAACCATGAATTAGTAATAATGGACGAACTAATGGTTCCCGAAGAAGAAATGCTTATTACTTGGCAAAGATGGAATGTTTTAGAAATCCTAGAACATAATAATACTGAATATGATCAGGTATTAATTGCAGATGCCGATAGTATAGTACATCCTGATTGTCCAGATTTTTTTCAATTGACAAATGGAAAATTTACTTCACAATTAAATGAAGGTTGTTATGAGTGGGTAAACAGAGCTATAAATGGATACTCTAAGATGTTTTTTAATAAAGAAAGGTGTCTTAAATCTTATGAATTTTTCCAAACTGGATTTGTTATTGTAAATAAATCTCATAAGGAATTTTTTAATAAAGTTTTAAAGTTCTATTGGGAAAATAAAGATAATATAATACAATCTTATGATACTCTTAGAACAGGAAGTGATATTGCCCTTTTAAATTGTCTTAGAAAAGAATATAAAGTAGAATTAAATATACTTCCTAGAGAGTATAGTATAATGGATATAACTAGAAAAAACTTATTATATTTCCACCCTCAACATTGGTGGGAAGATAGCTTAATTAATTTATTTAATTCAGGGTGGGTATACCAATTTACTTCTATTGGGGATAATCCCTTAAAAAGAGATAGAAAATACTGGATGGAAAGAATATATAAAGAATTATACACATGAAAATAGCATTTTTTACAGAAGGAAGGTTTGAAGGAATAATTCCAAGAAATGATGGTAATTTACGAGTACCTCAATCCTGGATGGCTTCCCTTAAAGCTTATCATTATAATATCCATAACCCTAATATTGATACTAATTATGATTTAGGTATTATAATAATTCCTAAAAAAAATCCCCAATTTAATTTAAAAAGTATAAAACAATACTGCAATCAAGTAAGTTTTATGCAAGAAGGTCCTCATTGGTATTTTCAGGATTATCCTTTAGATCAGCAAATTTGGTATTACAATATATTACAAGAAATGGATTTTTTATTTGTACATAACCAACTTGATAAAAAGTATTATGAAGGTTTAACTAGTCAAAAATGTTACATACTTCCAAGCTTAATGGTAGAAGATTCTATTAGTTCTCTTCCTCCAATTGAAAGATCAGGAGTAATGATTGGGGGGAATTTTTGCAATTGGTATGGGGGGTTTGATTCATATATAACTGCCCAAGAATTTGATACTGACATTTTTATTCCTAGTATGGGAAGAAAAATTGAAGGTGAGGAACAACTCCCAAATTTAAATCACTTACCTTATATGAATTGGGTAGGTTGGATAAATGAATTGAATAAAGTTAAATATGGGGTTCATTTAATGAGAACTCATGCTGCAGGTACTTTTGCTCTAAATTGTGCCTATTTAGGCATACCTTGTATTGGGTATAAAGGTTTAGATACTCAAGAATTATGTCATCCTGATTTAACAATTGAAATAGGAAATTTAAAAGGAGCTAAAAACTTAGCTAAAGAACTTAGGAATAATCAAGAATTTTACGTATATTGTAGCCAAATTTCAAAACAAAAATATAAACAACATTTTCATGAAGATATCTTTAATACAACCTTCCAGGAACAATTTAAAATACCTTAAATGGTCTTATGAGTCAATAAGAAAAAATCAAGGCGATCATGAAGTAGAAATATGTGTAGCTGATGATATGAGTGATGATGGGACTAATGAGTGGTGTCAAAGTATGGTATCTAAAGATCCTAATTTTACTTGGATGCGAAATGGAGGACCTACAAGACTAGGACATACCATATTATATGATGAACTTATTAATTATAAAGCTAGTCATGATATTTGTATGATATGGCATGCTGATATGTATTTGTGTCCTGGAGCTCTAGACGCTATTGAAAAAAATCTAAAAGAAAAAACAATAGTTTCACTTACTAGGATTGAACCCCCATTACATCCAGATGGACCTGAAAAGTGTATTTGGGATTGTGGA
>TARA_R110002020_G_scaffold159181_4_pt1 | contig 11223 bp, 5 predicted proteins | sample TARA_R110002020 | Tara Oceans TARA_R110002020 (sample SAMEA4396489) | marine metagenome | biome: Westerlies Biome; feature: [MES] marine water layer (ENVO:01000295) within the mesopelagic zone...; material: water (ENVO:00002006), including particulate matter (ENVO:01000060) such...
CTAATCCTTCATCTTCAAACAAATCATTTAATAAATCGTCACTTTCAAAACAAATATTTACTCCACAACCTATGGTGGCAGTATTATAATTACCTTTTATGTTCTCCGTAGTTTTTATAGTGAATATTTCACCTATTGAAGTTGCACCAACCATATTACCCATATTGCTAAATTTAAGTTCATGTGTATTATATGCACTTTTGTAATCCACTTCTATATTAGTTCTTAATTTATTTTTGCCATCAAATAATGCCGCAGTAAAAGAATCATTATGTGATATTAAACTACCAAAACATTTTGAAGGATGCCTATAAACTAAATGGGTTCCTGTGCCTTTATTACTTGGGTCTGCAATAACATACATTGAAGCCACACCTTCACCATATCCTGTATTAGAATAAATATAAGAACCATTACCTCTATTTTCTGTTACATATCTTGACCCTCTTTTATTTTGAAATGTATAACTTTTTACATCTTCATAACAACTATCAGTATAAGCCATTTTAGTATAAGTAGGAGAAAGACAATATGGTTTAATAGTTTTAGGAGAAAAGTCATAAAAAGTTTGTTCTGCAACTCTCATTACTTTATAGGCTCTTGTTACATGCGCTGATGTGTCATCATCCGTTGTATTATCAATAACTATTTCATGTGCAGTATGGTCTGCGGTTCTTGTTATAGTATGTGAAATAATATAATGAACACTATCTGGAACAGTTTCTCCAACTCCTTTTAGAGTATCATAATCATGGGCAGTATCACTACTATACCAAGCATCTCTTGTAACTGCATCTTTTCCATATTCTTCACCAGCAACACTAACTAAATAGCAACCTGTTAAATTAGGTGCATAATTTAACCATGCGTTTGTTAATTCATTATGTGCAGTAGTCCCATCAATGTTTTTAATTTGAAATGAATATCGTTTAGGATTTGAAGTGGAACCCCCTGTTGCTTTAGGGTGTGTATAACCAAAATGGGCATTATTACCACCCGCAGTAGTCATAACTAAATATGGCTTAAATAACATAAAGGCTCCATCTGCTATATATGGTGAAGAACCGTCTTGTACCTCTTTTAGAGTTGTACCTTTATAGTTAGAAAAACCTGCTTTGGGCCGTCTTCTAAGCATTAATTTATGAAATCCATCTGAAGTAACTGCCCTACTGTCCGAATTATCGACCCAATTAGTTTCATCCCAAAAGGTATCAGTAAGTAATGGGGCATGTTCGACAATTTGTGAAGAAGTCATACCAGCACTAATTTGTGATTGACCCCCATCTTCAATATCAAATCGGTCTAAAAATACTGCTAAAGTTTCATTAAACAATACTCTCTTTTTATTTTTAGCCATCGCCCTTATTACTTCTGATATATGAGTATTACCATCAGTATTAATTAATGACTCATCTGGATATAAACTATATTCTATTCCTCTTTGAGCAATCCCTGTCACATCAAGCATGTCTCTTAATTTAGCATCAAAATAACATCTTTCCATAATTAAATATTTTTCTCCATAAGTTTGATTAGCGGCTGTTTTACCTAAATAATGTCCATCTTTAATCCAAATATGGTATTGCTTATTATTAGTTAATCCTGTTGCATCATCTGTTAATAATAACAGAAAATTTTCTTCATCAGATTGTTTATTTCTAATTCTATAATTAGCCCTAGTGCTGGTTGATGAAGTGATGCTAGTCGTATCAATATCAAAAACATTGGTAGTACCATGTTTAACAAACTGAATATTTGCATAATCATTGCTTCCTAATTTTATTTCCACGCCAACCGTTGTTGTGCCACCATCACCACTACCAGCCTCTATTAGACCAAAATCTAAAGCATTATGGCCTGTATTAAAACTATTAATAGTTACTTCATCACCTGAAATACTCCAAACATTTGTACCAGATTCATATTCAGACGATACAAGAAAAACACCTGACATAGTTGTTCTTGTTGCCGAATTACTTCTAAATGTAGGAGGCAAAGCAATATCAAAAGCCCTGTAACCTGAATTAAGTAAATCAAGCAAAGAATATGTGAACACATAAGGACTTTGAACATTATCAGGTAAAAACTCTATATGAAAATCATCTGCTTCGTCTTCGGCATAACCATCCATGTTGGTTCTTTTTCCCTCATTATCATTTTGAGTTACTACTCCTTTTAACATATGAATTTCTCCATCTGTCGGCATATTAACAAAAGTATCTTCATCATTATGACCTCTTAGGAATAAAAATTCATAACCAGCAGTATCTTGCCTTAGTGCATAAACACAATCTAATGCCCCTTTAACATTGTTTTCATTAGGATAAGGGCCAGCATTTAAACTAATAGTGGCCCCATAAGTTTGAGCCGCAGATTGTCCAATATAGTGTCCATTCTCACTATAAAATCTATAAGCATGGCTATTGTCTAAATTAGTAGGAGCGGCATCTAATACTATTGTTCCAGAACCATATGAGTCAAGTTCTGTAAAACCACCTGATTTAGTAATTTTAAATAAATCAGTCATTTTGTTTCCTATATTAACTTGAATAGTTTTATTTTTTTCTGGTAAATTTTCAGCATCAACTGAATTAAAATGCCAATCTAATGTCATTTCCACTAATCTTAGCATTGAAAACTTCTTTAAGTTATTAATTGAAGGTGCTGAATAAATTTGTGCTAATTTATTATTATCATCATTATCTGAAATAGAACTACCACCACCTAAATACTTAGTATGGGATTGTGATATTTCAGAAGCAGTTCCTTCTGTTTGTAATAAAATGCTAAAATCAGTTAAGTCTCTAGAACCATAATATAAACTTGTTTTTCTTAAATCGGATTCAGGCAGTAAATCACAAGTAGTGAATAAAAAACTACGAGAAACTTTAGCATCCATTTGTCTTAATGTTCTTTCCCATGTTCTAAAATTACTGCTTAAACTATTTAACATATATCTTGATTTAGGGTCAGTATTTCCTGTTAAATAATAATCAAAGAAATTAGTTCCTCTTGAGGGTTTGTTTCCTCTTGTTTCAAATAACCCCTGTCTCGCATGTAAATCAGTAAAATCATCTGTTCTGCTATTAGTTAATACCGGAGTATTAGATAAATAACTTGGTTTAAATCTATGCGCTAAAGCATAAAAATTTACTTTGCTAGGAACATTATAATACACACCGCTATTGTTTTCATCTGCTTGGTCGTTTTGGATAGGGTATTCATCAATTGCATTGTATATTCCTTCTTCTAAATCTAAAAATCTATAATAGGCTGGCCCGTATCTATCCACATAATCAGTTGTAATTGCACTTGCCGTATCATAAATATTAATATTAAATGGCAATAATCCCCATGTATCACTAACAAAAGGACTTGCTAATTGAATTAAAGAAGCAGGTTTATTTATAAAATACATATCAGTAGTTTGTTTAGCACTTAATTTATGAATTTCATGGCTTGTGCTATTAGAACGATTGCTTATAGTTATTTCTCTATCTAAATAAATTATATGGTGAGTATCTGCGGTTATATCCGCTTCTGCTCTAATAAAATAACCTAAAAATCTGATTTCCCCTTCAGAAGAACCACTAACTACACTAAGAAATACAGGGTCATTTCTTTTAAAATTACCATTAGCATTTTCCTGAGTCGTAGTTAATTTAGGGCTATTACTTATATTAGCACTAACACACATTTTAGTGCTACCGTCTGATTCAAGAGCAGCAGTTATTGTTATATTGTCTGAATCATAAGAATCATTTTCATCAACTCTTCCTAAATATAATCCTACTCTTGGGGCTAATTCAAGAATAGTTTGTTTATCTTCTGATTTTTGAGATACTACAACAAAGTCACTAAGCCCATTAACTACATCACTTTCAAAATAGTTACCGCTAACATCATCTTTTAATAGAGACTGAAAGGCTCTATCATTTTTAATGTTACTGATTTTATTAAAATTATAGCCCGTAGCATTTTCAGTTGAATTAGAAGAAGTCCCTGCTAATGTGGCGTTTTTAACACCTGCGGAAGTAACACTTATTCCGCTATTAAAGAACAATCCTTTATTTGATGCTCCTTCTAATGAACTAACTGATTCTGAATTTTTAGTGCTAGACCTTAATGCTTTTTTGAAAGTATATGGTTTTCTTTCTTGTTTAAATAACTGTTCTCCACTAATAAGTCTTACACAGCAACCAAATTCTATTTCGGGAGTGGTAGTTTCAGGGTCTTGTTTAACAATTCCTATAAAATAATTTCTTGAATCAAACAATAAATCACCTACGGCTAATCCTGATGGAGCAGCATTTAATGTAAAAGTGGTGACATCTGGTTCAAAATTAGAAGTAAAAGTAACTGCTGAACCTCCTGAATCATTTACTCTTGTTTTTGGAGTTAATGGAGACATAGAAGAATGTATTAAATCTTGAGTAAATAATGTATTTTTATTTATGATAGGTGAAACTAATTTAGAAATATTATCTCTTCCAACAATTTCTATTATAGGTTGCCCATTATCTAATTCTTCAGTTATTTCTTCAATAGTTCCATCAAATAATTCTAATTCAATTGCACATTTTCCAAAAGCATAATCTAAATTTGTTTTAGATGTAGTAACAGTTCTATAATGGGTTCTATCAGGTTCTAATCTAAAGCAACTATGAACCTTATCTCCAAAAGTAATAGGTACGGTAGTCCTAGTGTAGTTTTTATCTAAAAATATAATAAAAGCATTGTTGAATCTTGATTCGGTATAAGACGCTAAAGTTACATTATTAATTTTATATGTTAAAGTATCTATGTCTAAAGGATGGTCTGTCAATGCACTTAGACCTGTATATGTTACATCTGTATCTAAATTTAAAGTAGTCATTAATGTTCTTGTTTTAGGCGACCATTTTCTTCTGTAAATTTTATCACTTGTAGTAAATGGAGCAGAACCTTGATTGGTGAAAGTTGAATCAGTTTCTAATCTCCAATATGATTGACAAACAACAGTATGTAAATCAGAAGAAGGCGCACTAATGGTATTAACAAAACCAATATAGTTACCTATTTTAATTTCTTCGTGTTGGCCCCAAAGAACCCTTGCATCATAATTTCCTTCTCTTCTAAATTTTAAATTGGTACTGCCACTTGTAATAGAATCTAAAGACAATTCGGTTTCATGCCAATCTTTAAGATTTAATTCTTCTATGTTTTCTCTAATAGTAAAAGAGTCTCCCTCGGTATTTTTAGCGACAAATATTTTTTTAGTGTCTATAAATTTACATTCGGCTATCCCTGCTCTGTCTTTAATTGAATTAAATATTTTTGAATAATATAAGTTATTTATTCTATTTAATTGATTAGAAGAATCTTCATAATGTATATATTGAATTGGCCCTTGAAAATCAAATGCTGAACTATCATCATTAATGTCCCTTCTAGCGTTTAATGCCCAACTATTCCAATTAGTATGGCTAGTTGTTTGACCGCTTATTGAACCTATATCGTGATATATATTAGTATCAGTTATGTCTTTGCTTGGGTCATCCATAGTTTTTCTATTATCTATCAATTCGGCACTTAATTGATATTTACTTCTATCAATTATTTTAAAATGATAATCTTGTATAGTTGTAAATACTGATATGGTACTAAGAGGGATTGAAGAAGTACCTGTTCCATTAGCATAACATAATTTATATTTAGTATTATGGTCTAATTCATTTGGTTTATCTAATCTATCATTATAAAAGTAAAATAGTGGCTTTGCAGCAATAAGACTCGTATGATGCCTTGTGTCTGAATCAACTAATAACCCAGCACCAACGGCAACAATCGAAGTATCGGTAATTGCTGGCCCTCTAAATATACTAAATTTAGTTCCTTTAGGAATCTCATTTCCTAATTTTGGTTGAAACTCTAAAGCATCTCCTTCGACATCATCTGTAACTTCAGCAGTAATTTTAGCAAAGTGGTGTTGTTTAGGGTCGTCAGCATACAATAGAATAAAATAATCATGTGTTGCTAGATTAATAGAATTGTATTGTCTTCCTTTTTGAGTTTCATTAAAAAATGTTTTAACTCTATATCCGGATGTTTTTTCTAAATTCTCATCATAAGATGTATAAGTCCCTGCACTAGCAGGAACTAAATCAGCAGTAACATTTACCATAGTGGTTACAGAACTATTATCATTTCTTATTTCAGCACAAACATAAGTAGCACCTGTTGAACCTGTATCTTTAATTAAAGGATTTGTAGGAGTGTCATGGTTTATATTATGATTAGCATTATCAAATGCTATAACCGGAGAAACATTCCTATGAACACCCGACTTATATACATATAATGCCATTAATCATCCACCTCTTCAAAAGTTAAAAATAATAATGAATTTTGGAATATAGGTTCAAGTATTCCTGCATCGTAAGAAGATTTTGTGCCTTTAGAATAATTTACTTCATGTAATACTCCATAAAACTGTGCATTAGTGTCTGATAGATTTGCTGATGAAACAACACCGCCTTTGCCTTGATAGTGATTTACACCATTAGCCCCTAAAAATAAATCTTCTGCATCTAATTGAAAATCAGTATTTTCACTATGAGTCTCTGATTTAACTACTTTTCCATTAAATAATATATCTAACTTTTTAGTTTTATTGTCAAAAGAAACTCCTATGTGACAAACATTATCAACATAAGTTGCTTCTTTAGGTGCTTCACGATATATTATTTGAGAATTTAAAGAAGAAGGAGTACCGCTAAGAGTAACAGTAGTACCACTTAAGTTAGTAATTGTCCCAATACTTGTTACATTAAATCCGCTTCTAGTAAATAATTCTTCTCCTAAATGATATAAGTTTGAAGCAGGTGATGTTCCCGAAGTAAAAGTAGTGCTTCCGCCATGTGCGCTACCGCCTAAAGTTTCTGTTTTACTGTGAGTTAATCTTCCTTGACTATTAAAACCGCCTGTTAAAATATCCGCAGAATATGTTAATGGTTGCGCTATTGATGGATGAATAAGATTATTGCTAATTAATGTTGTAGTAGTTGAAGCAGTAGTTAATTGCACCTTAATACCATAAGATGCAGGGTTATTATAATTAGAAGTAATAGATGAATTATTGTCTAAGAATATTTTTAATTTAGTGCTATGAAATATAGCCATTTCATGATTAGCAGAGTAATTTCTGTTTGTCCAATGTCCATCGCTTTTAGGCATGGCTTTTTTAGAATTAACAATATCGCTTGGACTACCATTGATTTCATAAGGTGTTATTAAAGCATCAAAAGTAAATGAGCCTTTATGCCCCCAAATGCCATAAGGTACATCAGTGCCAGTTAAACTATCACTTTCTATATCGGGTATATTATCTCTATAATCTATTTTAACACAACCATTAGCAAAAATAGGAAATACTAATCCCTGTTTTTTCCCGATAGTAACTGTTTGCATATTTATCACACCGTTGTTGCTATTTCAAACTCTAATTGGAAGGAGATACTACCCGCCGCTTCACCTGAAAACTCGCAAGAGAAAGAGCGCACAAAGCCGGATAGACCTTTGGCCGTAGTCGAGTCGGGAAAATCAGAAACAAACACTACTGCGCCCGCATTATCCAGCGTATTATTATGACCTCTTGCCGCATAAGTAAAAGGAATTAATGTAGTTGTTTGGCTTGCGGAGCGATATTGATACCTACTATTTACTTTAGAGTCTATTAAAATAATTAATTCATCCATGTTTTGCATTTCTTGAAAAGTGGTTCCATCAGTATTAGAATGTATTAATTGAGCAATTTCTTCTTTAGTCATATTAATTACTAATTCATTATCTCCATTTAATGCTGGTCTATCCATAGTAAATGAACTTAATGAATCATCAGGGTCATTAACCGAAGCATCAAAGAACTTTTTATCTGTTTCATCAAATCTTCTTATGATTGTTTGGTCTGTAATTTGTCCTGTAACATTTATATTTTTTTGAGCCATTCCTAAGTTTAATGCAACTGTTCGGGACTCACCACTAAACATTCCAGATAGAGGAACATTAAAAGAAGGAACAGTTTTTGTTGTTGATATATTTACTGTTTCTGCTTTTAGAGCAATAGTATTAACTAAAATATCATCTTCTTTAGCCGAACCCAATCTTAAATATACATAGTGTGTTCCATCAGTTGTCATTTAATCACCTACTCATACTTGAAGAAGTAGTTCTATTTACTTCTCTATTTATCATTTGTCCAACTTTTTGGGCTATTCTTCTTAACTCAGTATCATTGGTGCTAGTAGCATTAATAGTGACATTAATATTATTTACTACACCACCGCCACTACTACTTATCATCTTTTTAGAATCTTTATTAGAATGAACCCTTGAACCTTTTGGTAATGAAACCAATTCCGGCCCTTTTTCTCCTACTACTTGCATACCGGATTCAACTTTTCCTCCATCAGCAAAGAAGAAATCTTCAACCTTTTTAATAAACCATTTACCGAATTTATACAAAGCAATACCTATCGCAAGAACAACTAGAATAGGCGCACCATATAACCAAGCAATTATCATTCCTGCAACGGCTAAAACTAATCCTACTATTTTACCAACGGACTTAACATCATTACCTAAACTTTTAACCCACTTTACCGCTTTGTTAAATAACCCAACCGCTATTCCTCCAATAAAAGTTAAAAGAGAACCAAATACGGCTACAATAAGACCCCAAACTATTTTACCAAAGCCTATAATTATATCACCTAAAGCCAATAACATATCCATAAAATCGCCACCTGTTATTGCATCCCAAAGACCCATTACTCCTTCAAGCATTTGTGCTATTCCTTCCCAAACTAAACCTAAACCATACTTTATTACTTCAAATACCGGCCCAAATACTCTTTCAATAGTAGGCCAAAGTGCTTGAAGAACTATTAAACTTGCTATTACTATTGCTATGAATTTTAATGCGCCCCATAAAAAAGCCCCTAAACCAGACATTAACGGTTTTAGTTTAGTTTCTCTAAAGTTATCCATTTTAGTTTTTATGTTTCTCCACTTTTGAGCCTTTTCTCCCTGCTTAAATGCTTTCTTTCTTGCTTTATCTGCTGTTTTGCTTGCCTTTTCTCTTTGCTTAACAGTTTCGGTATTTATTTGATAATCATTTATTAAAGTTTCTTTTATTCCGGTTAATGTATCTAATTGAGTTTGGGCAGCCTTTGATATTTCTTTTTTATCTTTGGTTGCTTTTTCTGCTTTTCCTAATTTATCAGAAGCCGCCATAAGTTCAGAAGAAGTTTTGGCTAAGTCTTTAAAATCTAATTCTGCCATGTTTCGGTAAGTGTCTCTTGTATTTTCACCAATCCTATATGCTTCTGTTCTTCTTTTGACTTCTAAATTTGTTGAATATTCCATTCGTTTTATTTGTTCATCACTAAGTTTCTTTTTCTTATATTCTGCTTCTATTTGGCGTTTCATTTGGTTTTCAATCCGTAAATTCGCCGTCTGTGCCGCTTGGCTTCTGAGTCCTTTTTCAATTTTATTTACCTTTTTAAGTGCTACTTCTTCTGCTTTTGCAGCGGCTTTTACACTTGAATTTTTAAACATTAAGTTCGTTTTTTGTATTCTTATTTCTTTTTTTGCTTGCTTCTTTGCTTCTTTAAATTCTTTTTTCTTACTTGCTTTAATTGCTTTTTCAACCGTTTCAAGATTTTTAAGTAGTGCTTCAGGAGATGCGCTTAATGCTGTGCTAAAGAAATCTTCTTGCTCTCCTGTTTCACCTTTTCCCTTTCTTTTATGGGCTAATGTGCTTTTATTTGGTGCAGGTTCATAACCTCCAATTAGATTGTGCATACCTTCTTGTTTTTTTATTTCCTTATCAACTTCTGAAAAATCTATTTTCTTAACAGTTTCACTCATCTCTTCCATTCCAGAAGAAACTAATTTAGATTGTTTTCTATATCCCGCAAGTACCTTAATTCCAGAACCTATTTTAGTAAAAAGATTATCCACTTGTTCAGTTTCTCCCTTAGAGTTTTTACTAAATTTTCTAGTTACTGCACCTAAAAATCTAAAACCCGTAGCAAGTTTATTTACCATTCTAAACATTCCGGGCGGTAAAAACCCATACATTACTTTTCTAGCGGTTCCCGCTTCAATTCCCATTATTTTAACTTGTTCATTCACTGATGTTAATGCTAAGTTTAAATACTCAAAAATATTTCCTCCCTGCTCAGAAGAAGTATATAATTTATAACTTTCTATATTAAGCAGTTCAAATTGTTTTCCTGCTTTATTTAGTATTTCAATACTTTTACTTAATGCTTTTGTTCGCCTATCTAAAGATAAATCATTTTTATCATTGACTTCCGTATTGTCTTTAACTGACTCAGTAAGTTGCTTTTGTGCTGAAGTATATTTGCGTTGCGACCTGATTGCTTTTTCTTGCATACCTGCAAGGTCTTTGGTTTGCTTAATAAGTTCATTAAGCATACTTCGATTTTGTTTAGCAATATCAATAGCATTAGACATATGAATCACTTAATTTGTTTCTGTGCCTTCTCGTATTCTTCGGCTTCTAATTTTTTTACTTCTGTATGTATTCTTAACATATCTTGTACTAATACTGCTGGCATTTTATAAACCTCTAAAGGGCTTATGCTAAATGCTTGAGCAATAGAATAAACAATTAATTGAGAAGATATTTTAGGAGTGGATTTACCACCCTTTAAAGCCCTTCTCACTAATCGTTTTTTTCTTTATCATCTCCCATATCTAAAGGATTTGGAAGAATTTCTTTTAATTGATTACCCACATATGGAGTTAATCTGAGAATATCAACGGTTGAAAGACTTGGTTCCGTTTTAGAAACAAAGTTTTCAACCATATACCTAAACATAGCGTTTAGGTCAATATCCATTGATTGCGTCTTTGCATCAATGTTCATTAGACTATTCATGGCTTTATCAACTTCTAACCATGAAGGGTCTTTTACCCAAACTTTTAGGTATTCATCTTTATCGGGTGCTACTTTAACATAATGTAGCGTAGGCTCAGTTAGTGCAAATAATACACTTTTATCAGTTATAATTTTTTTATTATCCAACATTTTATCCACCTTCAATACCAACAAACAAACTAACGGTGTTGGTGGAATATTATTCTGCTAATTTAGACTTTGGGGGTTCTTCTTTAGTTTCCTTTTTAGTCTCTTTCTTAGCAGGTGCTTTGGGT
>TARA_R110002020_G_scaffold402013_1_pt1 | contig 11220 bp, 10 predicted proteins | sample TARA_R110002020 | Tara Oceans TARA_R110002020 (sample SAMEA4396489) | marine metagenome | biome: Westerlies Biome; feature: [MES] marine water layer (ENVO:01000295) within the mesopelagic zone...; material: water (ENVO:00002006), including particulate matter (ENVO:01000060) such...
TGCCCATCCAATTGTCCGATCTCCACACAAAGTGAGGCAGACCCCGGTTTAATGGAAAGTCACAAGCATGACGATCTCAATTCCGTGCGTCTCGATCCGGGTATGGATGGAGAAGTTATCTGGAGCTTTGCGAACGCCGGATCATTCGAGTTCGCCTGCCTGATCCCCGGCCACTACGATTCCGGCATGAAGGGCAAGCTCACCGTCGCCGCCCCCGTCACCGGCGTCACCGCATCCCTTGCAACCGAATACACCAAGGGTGTGGTCAAGAAAGTCGACCTGAAGGCCGGCAAGGTCACCATCATCCACGAGGAACTGACCGGTCTCGACATGCCGGCCATGACGATGGTGTTTCGCACCGTCGACCCGGCAATGCTGGAGAAAATGAAGGAAGGTGACGCAATCGAGTTCGTCGCAGATCGGGTGAAGGGCAAACTGACCGTCACCGACCTGAAGTAACGACCAAAAATCAAGTGGCGGGAAGTCCGAGCTTCCCGCCACTCCCACTACCTGTTGTTTCGCCAAGTCCATGTCCGGATTGCCGTCTTCTGCATCCTGGCCTGGCGCGTGTTCTGGATGACAATGATCAACCGCACCATGCCGGATGCCAGAGCGAAACGGCCATAACTGACTTCGAGAGAAAACTGCTCGATCATCTCATCGCTGACAAACCTGCACAGTCCGGGCCGCCGAAAACGTTGTCCTCGAACATAATCAAGATCGCCAGACTGGGCGGTTATCTTGCTCGGGCAAAAGACCCGCCGCCCGGCAACATCGTCATGTGGCGAGGCCTGTCCCGCCTCACTGACATCACGCTCGGTGCAACTATCGGGGCTGAACTTGTGGGTAATTGAAAGCTACGCCGGATGCTTACCATTGACCGTTAGGATGCGTGTTCCGTCCGGCATCAGCCGGGTCTCTCTCGCGCAGCATACTGCGCGTGTCATCCGAGCTGCTGCATCCATGCTGCTCATGGCACGATCGCCCCGCTCTTGATGTGTTCGTCGGCAAAGTCGAACACTACTTCCGGATCCGGTTGGGCCATATGCATGTCCTTGTCGGGACAATCGACGCGGGCCATCAGGTGACGGATGACGTTCAGCCGGGCCTGCTTCTTGCTATCGGTCCGTACGATGTGCCAGGGCAGATCTTCGCTGTGGGTCCGGGTAAACATCTCGTTGCGCGCGGCACTGTAGTCGTCCCAGCGTCGTAGCGCGCCTTTGTCGATAGGGCTGATCTTCCATTGCTTGAGCGGATCGATACGCCGGTCCGCCAGTCGTTTCTTCTGTTCCGGCTTCGAGATATCGAGATAATACTTGAAAAGCTGCGTGCCTGACCCGACGAGCATACGCTCGAACGGCAGGACAGAGCGCATGAACTCTTCGTGTTCTTCGGCGGTGCAGAACCCCATCACCTTCTCGACGCCAGCCCGGTTGTACCAGCTTCGGTTCATGATGACCATTTCCTGACGGGCGGGCAGGCTGGCGACGTAGCGCTTGAAATACCAGCTGGCGCGGTCCTCGTCCGAGGGCTTGCCGAGTGCCACGATACGGGTCTCGCGGGGGCTCAGATGTTCGGTGATCCGCTTGATCACGCCGTCCTTGCCCGAGGCGTCGCGGCCTTCGAACAGGACCAGGATCCGCAGATCGTTCTTGATCAGGTGGCGTTGCAGCTTGACCAGTTCGACCTGAAGATGGTGCAGGGTCTCTTTGTAGCCCTCGGCCTCAGGCCTGGCCTTCTTGTTCGATTTCTTGCTCATGGTCGGTTCCCGTTCGCTTTTAGTTTGTATGACAGAGACAGCCACGACTGAGCTGGCCTCCGTTCCGACCAGACACCCAGCGCCGCCCTCCGCCGGGCTGGCCGGGAAAACAGTGGATCGAGGGAGCTCATGATTTGCCGGCCTTGTGCACCGCATGGCCATTTCCACGCATTTCGGTCCATCGACCAAGGTAGAGCCGCTCAAAACCGAACACCGCGGAAATGGCGGCTGCAGCGATAATCACGATGAGCGGGTCAGACTGAAGCTTCATCACCGTGAAGGCCACAAGCACCACGGTGTCGAAGGCCAGCGCTGCGAGCAGCACAGCACCGGCGGCCCCAATCTCTTGCCGCCGGTAACGGAACACGCCCCACTGGATGATCATGTCCATGATCAGATAGAAGAACGCGCCCAGTGACGCGATGCGGCCCAGATCGAAGAACACCGCCAGTGCCGAAGCGACGACGACAGTGTAGATCAGGGTGTGGCGCTGGATCGGGCCGGACATGCCGAAATGGCTGTGCGGGATCATCTTCATATCGGTGAGCATCGCCAGCATCCGTGATACCGCGAAGACGCTGGCCAGCACGCCCGAGGCCGTCGCCACCGCCGCGAGAATGACGGTCAGGAGGAACCCCGTCTGACCGAGCGCGGGTTCTGCTGCCTCAGCCAACGAATAGTCGCGCGCTGCGATGATCCGGTCGATGGTGAGGCTCGAACCGACGCCGAAGGCGACAAGCAGATAGACGACGACGCACAGCGCGATCGAGATCGTGATCGCCCGGCCCACATTGCGGTTGGGTTCGGTAATCTCGGCGCCGCTGTTGGTGATCGTGGTAAAGCCCTTGAAGGCGAGAATGGCCAGCGCCACCGAGGCGATGAATCCGGTGGCGGTGAAGTCCCGTCCGCTCTCGGAGGCGGCGGCGAAGGAAAAGCCGCTCACCCACAGCGCCGCGATCCCGAAGAGCGCGATGCCTCCGATCTTGAGTGTCGCCATGACCAGCGAGAACAGCCCTACTGAGCGATTGCCCGCGATGTTGACCAGGAACGCGAACAGGATTACCCCGACAGCGAGGATCGGCACCAACGGCCCACCCGTGATCTCGAAGGGCCGGAGGACATAGGTCGCGAAGGTCCGGGCCACCAGGCTTTCCGCGATGACCATGCTGAGTGCCATCAAAAGCGCCGCGGCGGCAGCAATCGCGCCCGGCCCGTAGCATTTCTGCAGGATCATCGCGATCCCGCCGGAGGACGGCCAGTTGTTGGACATGCGGATGTAGCTATAGGCGCTGAATCCGGTGACAACGGCCCCGGCGATGAAGGCGAGCGGAAACAGCGGGCCTGCCAACTCGGCGATCTGCCCGGTCAGCGCGAAAATGCCCGCTCCGATCATCACGCCAGTCCCCATGGCGACCGCGCCGCTCAACGAAAGGCTGTCCGCCTTGTAATCCGACGTTCTGTCCGGCGTGGGGTCCATGTGACTACCGTTCACCCGGAAGACCGCCCGGACCGCAAATTCCCACGATCATAAACCGCCCTTGAGTGTGTCCATCGTCATGTCTCGCTCTTGCGACAATTGTATTCGCCATTTTATTCTCCGTTTCTGGGACCATGGAATATTTCAATTCGGCGTATCCTCGCGTGTGGTGATCATGGTGCGCCACTGACCCCAACGGGGGATGAACATCGGCACCCGCCTGCGGTAGACGCGATAGGCCTCACCAAACTCTTCCTCGACCTTTCGCTCCTCGCTTCTCGCCAGAAAGTAGTAGGCGGCGACAATGGCGGGAAACAGCGCGACGGAGAAAACGGTGGGCCAGTGCACAATGCCCTCGCCAGCGAGCGCCATGAAGAGGCCGGTATATTGCGGATGCCGCACCAATCCGTAGAGACGATCCGTGACCAGCCGGTTTTTCTGCCGGGCCTTGTGCAGTTCACGCCAGCCCTCCATGAATATCCCGATGCCGGCAAACGAGATCGTGTATCCGAGAAGCATTGCGATCATCATTCCGGTCTCTCCGACACCCAGCAGCGTCGACCAGAGGCTGGCGCTGAGATCGCCCTGATCGAGGCCGAAGAACCGGACCAACAGATAGATGGTGAGCGGAAACCCGTACATCTCGGCGTAAAGTGCGATGATGAAGGCCTGGACCACGCCTGCGCTGGCCCATTCCTTCCAGGTTCTGGGCGCAAGGTAGCGGTACAGGAACCAGGAAACCAGGACGATCACGATGAGCGCGATCGCCCAGGCTCCGGTATGAGAAATCTGTTCTGTCATGGTGAAGGTTCTACCTGTTGGTTCTTGCATGGAACGCGGATGCAGCCAGTCGCCGACCGGACACCGGAAAGTCCAGCGAGCCGCTTCTTCGTTCCATCATCGGAGACAGGGTGGCAGCTCCGGTGAGGGAATGCACAGGGCGACGGAGGGGCATTCCTGAACCGGTTCATAGTTTGACCCGCTTCAACAGTTGCGCGTTGATCGCCACCACGATCGTGCTCACCGACATCAGCACCGCCCCTACGGCTGGTGTCAGCAGGATGCCCCAAGGCGCAAGCGCGCCGGCGGCAAGCGGTATCGCGAAGATATTGTAGCCCGCCGCCCACCAGAGATTCTGCATCATCTTGCGGTATGTGGCCCGGCTCAGGGTGATGATCCGCGGGATGTCACGCGGATCGGACCTGACCAGCACGATATGCCCGGCCTCGACGGCGACGTCGGCGCCGGCACCTATGGCGATCCCGATGTCGGCGGTGGCCAGGGCCGGGGCGTCGTTCACGCCGTCACCGATCATGGCAACCTTCTTGCCTTTTGCTTGAAGCTCGCGGACCTTCGAGGCCTTATCCTCGGGCAACACTTCCGCGAACACGGTGTCGATACCAAGCTCCTTTGCGACGGCATCGGCCACGGCCTGCGCGTCGCCGGTCAGCATGGCGACCTCGATCCCGCGTTCATGCAACGCCGCGATGGCTTCGCGGCTCTCTTCGCGGATCGCGTCGGCCACGGTGTAAACGGCCAGGGCCTTGCCTTCGCGTACGAGATAGATCGCCGCCTGCCCGCGGTCAGCCGCGGCCTCCGCCGCCTCCAGGAGCGCTGCCGGCACCTCGACATTCTCGGCCTTGAGAAGCGCCGGGCCACCCATGTGGTACTCGGCGCCCTCGATGGTGGCCGCCACACCCTTGCCGGTGATCGCGCGAAAGCCATCGGCCGCTGGAACGTCGATGCCCTTGTCCTCCGCCGTCTTTACGATCCCCCGGGCGATCGGATGCTGGGACTCCGCTTCGATGCCGGAAGCGATCCGAAGCGCTTCGTCTTCCGACAAACCTTCCGCAACGGACATAGCCACCACCCGGAATTCGCCCAGCGTCAGCGTGCCGGTCTTGTCAAAGATCACCGTGTCGAGGTTGCGGGCCTCCTCGAGCCCGCGGCGGTCGCGCACCAGAAGCCCGTTGCGGGCACCCATCGTCGTGGAATTCGCCACCACCAGCGGCACTGCCAGACCCAGTGCGTGCGGGCAGGCGATCACCAGCACCGTCACCATCCGCACGACCGAGTAGTCGATCTCGGCGCCCAGGGACTGCCACACCACGATGGTAATGACCGCTGCGACAATAGCCACGACGGTCAGAAGCCGGGCGGCGCGATCCGCAAGGTGTTGCGCTCTGGACTTGGATTTCTGGGCATCGGCCACGAGCCGCATGATGCCGGACAGCTTGGTCTTGTCGCCTGTCCCGGTCACTTCGACGCGCAGCGATCCCTCTCCGTTGATCGTGGCGGCGATCACCTCGTCGCCTTCACGCTTCTTCACCGGCCTGGACTCGCCGGTGATCATCGCCTCGTTGATGTCGCTCTCCCCCTTTCGCACCAAGCCGTCCGCAGGGACGCTCTCGCCCGGGCGAACCAGTACGAGGTCGCCGTTCTTTAGCGCGCTCACGGCGACCTTCTCCTCTCCCGTGTCGGTGATACGCGTCGCGGTGTCCGGAAGCAGCTTCGCCAGTTCCTTCAGCGCCCCCGCAGCCTGATTGATGGACCGCATCTCGATCCAGTGGCCAAGCAGCATGATCGTGACCAGCGTGGCCAGTTCCCACCAAAGCGCATCCGCATCGATCAGATCAAGCTGAACGACCCAGGAGAACACGAAGGCAACCGTGATGGCGAGCGAGATCAGCGTCATCATTCCGGGCAGCCGGGACCGCAATTCGCGCCACGCACCCTGCAGGAAGACCAGACCGCCGTAGAAGAAAACCACCGTGGACAGCACCGGGCCGATCCAGTCCGATCCGGGAAACGCCGGGGCCTGGTAGCCGAGAAGTTCCTGAATGTGGGCCGACCAGAAGACCACCGGCACGGTGAGAGCAAGCGAGAGCCAGAACCGGTCCCGGAACATCGCCGGGGAATGGCCCTCGTGCTTGTCATGATTCCCATGGCCCGAATGGCCGGACGCCGGCTCCGCCTTGTCTGACGATGCTTGCGCAGCTGCGTGCCCCTTGTGGTCCTTGTGGTCCTTTCCGGTCGAAGCGACGGGCGGAGCGGCGTTCCGCCCGAGCCGTTGCACCAGCGATTTGATGTCGGCAATCTCCAGGCGGGTTTCGTCATAGACGACCGTGGCGCTTTTCTCCGCGTGATCCACCGAGACACTTTCGACGCCCGGCAGCTCGCTAATCCGCTTTCCTACTTCGTCTGGGTTCCATGCCGTCAGCGAGGCACCGAGTTCAATTACGTTCGTTTTCATCGTACTTTCCTTGCGTTGGCGCCAACAGTGGCGTCAGATCTCCGGCCAGCTTATTCGACTATCTGCCGGACCAGACCGGGATAACGGTTGAAGGCCAGCTTCTGAACCAGCGAGCCATCCACGGTCACGATCTCCGCGGTGATGCTTCCGTCACTCGCCGTGCCGATTCCGCCGAGCTTCAGACGCGGGTTACCAAGAGTGTCGAGCTGCCGCTCCAGCAGGGCGCGGACGCGGTCCTCTGTCATTTCGTCCTGTGTGCCTGACGGTATTCCGAACAGAACGTTTACGCTACCCATCATGCCGGGACTCGCGCTACCTCCGGCCATGCCCTGCATCATGCCGGGCATCCCGCCCTGGCCCATCATGCGCTGCATCATCTGCATCATTTCCGGCGTCATCATGCCCATCCCGGGCATGGCATCGGCTGGCGCGGCTGCGGCGGGTGCGTCACCCGGCGTCGCGGGCGAAGGCGATGCAGCCTGCGTTTCCACGGGGTGGTGAGGATCCTGCTCCGGCGCCGCGGTTTGGGCTGCGACCGAGGTCACTGTCCCAAGCAGAAGTAATCCGGCAAACAGGGCAGTGTGGATGTTTCGCGTTTTCATTTTTCGTACTCCAGGTTGATAGGGAAGATAAGACGCCACGATCACCCCCTGCTCGACCGGAGCAGAGAGGCGAGGCGCGGCAGAAAGGCCGGAACCGAATCGGCATAGCGGCGGTATTGATCACCGAATACTGCCTCCACTTCGCGCTCCTCCCGCTTGGCGAGGCGCCAATACATGACGAGCAGCACCGGCAGCATCAGGCCTGTGACCAGCGTCGGCCACTGCAGGAAGAAGCCAATCATGATCAGTGCGAAGCCTGCATACTGGGGATGCCGAAGTTGCGCGTAGGGGCCGGTCGTTGCGAGAATTTCCCTGTTTTGCGCATCGTGCAGCACCCGCCAGCCGGCAGCGATCAGCATGAAGCCACCGCCGATAAAGACGAAGCTCAGCAGGTGGAAAGGCGACCAGTGAGGATTCATGGACCAACCGAACAGGGATGGCCAAAGGTGACCTGCATCGTGTGAGAGTGGATCGAGAGCCGGGAGGCTATTCCCAACCCAGCCTGCCAGCAAATAGAGCGTCAGCGGGAAGCCATACATCTCCGCGAACAAGGCAACAATGAAGGCCGAGAAGGCGCCGAGCGAACGCCAGTCTCGCGCCGTGGTTGGCTTGAAGAAGCTGAATGCGAACAGGATGAAGATGCCCGCGTTCAAGGCGGCCAGAAACCACAGGCCGTAGGCGGGAACATCACCGTTCATCTCTGCCACCCTTGTGTCCGCCGTGTCCACCGTGACCGCGATGCATGAAAAAGTGCATGCCGCCGCAAACCAGCAGGAACAAGAGCGGCCATGCCCCCAGAAGGTGAATCCTGTGCTCGAAAAGCAGAAATACGCCGGCAGTGGCGAGAAATATGCAGAGTGCCACTCCCGATGGTGTTCTCAGGAACGGCGGCCGCCGGCTTTCGTCTGCCTTTGGCTCAGCGGGTGGATGATCATGATGAGTCATGATGTTGGCACCTCCTGACGGAGGAACTTTGAAAACGGCGCCGAAGGAACCGCGCCGGGCATGCCCGCACCGGCTGTGGATGCCAGAAATTGGCAGAGCGAAAAATGGTTCATGATGAAACTCTCTCGGGAACGTGACAGGGTCGGATCGGACCAGAGCCGATCAGATCGGCCCGCCGCACCGGGAGAGGTGCGCGGGCTCAGGCGTTCGCGGAGAGACTCGGGGGACGGAAACGAGGTGACGGCGCGCGGCCGAAGAGAACCTCGTCGGGTAGCGCTGCGACAATCCCGGCGACCATCGCTCTGGCAATCGTCGCCGATGCGGTCAAAGGGACGCAGAAAGAACAGACGCTGGCGATACAACATGTTGCGTCATCGGCATCGCCGGCACAATTCGGCTCCGCAGTCACGTCCTCGCCCGCAGACGCAATCTCATGCGCAAGCGATGCTGCCGATGCGGAATGGTCACCCATCGGAATATGAACGAGACCTGATGCGGAAAAGGCCAATACAAGCAGCAGGACCAGCCAGCGCCTCAAGCTCCACGTCGAAAGACGCGGACCCTTTCTGCGCTGCCATGTACTCGCCTGCGACATGCTAACTTTTCTCTCTCTCTCTAGCGGACTTCGAGCGATTTCGTGTGTAGGATGTCAATGCAGCTTCCGCATTGATCTGGATCAGGACAGAGATGAAAGGCCAGATTGCCATCAGATACACTTTTCAAATCTCTGCAAGTGGGCGAAGCATGGCGCTCAGCCAATGACCATTGATGCCGCCCTGCGCCTTCTGGCGGTCATGGTGCTTTGGGCCGCCTGCTTTCCCCTTATCACCATTGGCCTGGATCTCGCGCCGCATATCGCCTTCGCGGCCATGCGCGCCGCGTTGGCTGGCATTTGCCTGATCGCGCTCGGGATTCTCTGTGGTCGTTCCATACCTGCCGGCTGTCGCTCGTGGGGCCTTATCGTGGTGGTGGGGCTCGGGGCGACAAGTATGGGTTTCCTCGGCATGTTCCATGCGGCCGAGTTCGTTTCGCCGGGACTCGCGACCGTCATCGCAAACGTGCAGCCGATCATCGCCGCGGTCCTCGCGCACCTCTTACTGGGGGAACGTCTCAAGGCGACTGGAAAGATCGGGCTGGCGGTCGGTCTGGCCGGAATTGCCGTCATCGCTTTGCCAAGCCTCGCCGCAGACTACAGCCAGGGTTACTCCCTCGGCATCGCCTATGTCGTAATCGCCGCGACTGGCGTCTCCGTAGGCAATGTCGCCATCAAGCGCCTTACCGGCCAGGTTGATCCGATCATGGCTATGGGCTTCCAGTTGCTCATAGGTGCCGTGCCCTTGGCTCTCCTGTCGATGGTAACCGAAGATGTTTCTTTGCTGACGTGGTCGACGGAATTCGTCCTCGTCCTCGTGGCTCTGTCGGTTTTCGGTTCATCGCTCGCATTCTGGCTCTGGTTCGAGGCGCTGGAGCGAGTCTCGCTCAATCGGGCGAACGCCTTTACGTTTCTGGTACCAATTTTCGGGTTGATGATCGGCGCGGCCTTCTTCGGCGAGCGGCTCAAGGTGGTCCAGGTCGCGGGTGTCGTCCTGGTGCTGGCCGGGATTGTTCTGGTGCAGCGAGACGCCGCTTCATCCAGGCGAGGCTAGCTGATAAAAGTAAGATCATGACAAGGCCATGATAAAGTGGACCCAGTCCGAGATGTGCGTCCGAGCCAGGGTGTTTAGAGGTCAGAACCTGACCTACTTCTTTGGAATACTCGGCAGATTGTCAGGGATGGCTGGCGGTATAGGCCATAGCCATCACAGTGGAGCAATTTCGACGCACCGAGAAGCAGATGGGCCTCGCGAGATAAATCCGGGTCGCCGTCAACGGCAAGGGTGTGTGATCAGAAAAAGCATGGCGGCCGGGTGAGGAAGTGTACGAGCCAAGCTTCACCGCAGTCGCGCCTGCCGCCTGCAAATCAGCGGCCAAGCCCATCCATCCCTCTCGGGTCGTCGCGCTCAAGCTGGCAATCATAGGCACTCTTGCCCGACATCAGTGCGAAAAGGCAGATCGTCGTAAGGGGCGAATTCAGGCCCAAACCAAGTCAGGGCAACACTTTAGAGAACCCCCCCTTTTGTCATTCACGCGAACAGCACCGGACATTCCCGCGCACATTTGTTGCGTGCGATGATGTAGATCAGGTGCAGCGTCCCCAGCCCCGCCAGCAGGCAGAAAAACGAGATGTAGGCGTAGCGCAGGAAAAGGATATCAACAACCACAACGCCAATGATCGTCAGCGCAAACCAGCGCATGTGATAATAGGTCGAGATAGCGGGTGGAACGATGATCAGGAACAGATAGATCGAGTAGGTCGCCCAGCGTGGCACTAGGTAGTCGAGTATCATCGTGCCCTCATAGGCCAGTGAATCTTGGTTCACAGTGACGCTGACCCAGTCCGGATTCGTCAGATGGGGTACATAGAGCGCCAGACCGAAGGCCAACCCCGCCACCGACATCGCAGCCATCCAGGGCCGGCGCCGGCTATCTGGCGGTTCGAGCACATAGGCCGCGAGCGGGATCCAGAACGGCCACATAAACCAGGTGAAGAAGATGAAGCCGAGCGCGCCCAGAAGCGTGGTGGCAGGGTCGCCGGTATTCACTCCCCACCAGACATTGCCCTCCATGAACTGCTGAATGCCGGCAAAGACCGGCATCAGCGCCACTGGCAGATAGCGTCGATTGATGACCATTGCCCGCGATACCGCATAGCCGCCTCCGGCCACGAGGAAAACGCTGGCGGTGAAGCTGACAGTTTGTGACAAACACATGGGGCGTGGGACGATAAATGATGAACGGTCGGTTCGTGCGTCAGGATTAGCACACCGTCGGGAAGGTGTCATCCCGAAACGCGCGCAACCAGGGCAATCGCATGTAGCTCAAGCGGGCCGCCAGTCCGACAATACGGATACATTGATGGTCGCGGTCTTCTGCCTGCGGCAAAGCGTCGAATAATCCGGCGCATCCCAGCTCATCTCCCCGCCCGGCCAGTTGGGCGATCTGCCCCGTGAGCGCGAAGATGCACGCTCCGATTATCACGCCGGTACCCATGGTGACCGCGCCGCATGGCGTGACCGGCCGGCCTTCGCCGGCGGCCAGTATGCGCTATCGGGTCACCCGGGCGCTCCTTTCAGGTCGTGGCGGG
>TARA_R110002020_G_scaffold4711_7_pt1 | contig 11213 bp, 7 predicted proteins | sample TARA_R110002020 | Tara Oceans TARA_R110002020 (sample SAMEA4396489) | marine metagenome | biome: Westerlies Biome; feature: [MES] marine water layer (ENVO:01000295) within the mesopelagic zone...; material: water (ENVO:00002006), including particulate matter (ENVO:01000060) such...
ACAAGGATTTCAGTCATCTGGACAATTCAATGGCTATAGAGTCTATATGACTCAGACCATGCCTGCAATATGGGTAAAAGACCCTACTAAGGTATTGAAAATAGTTATGAAGAATCCTACTACGGGTGGTTCATTCTAATATGTTTTGATTTGAGAGAGGGGTCTTAGGATCCCTCTTTTAAATTATATTTAATTTATAAACTTAAAAACCTTTTAATAATGGCAAATAAAAAAACAACTAAAAAAGAAGAAGTAGCAGAGGCTACTATAAATGTACAATCTATTGTTGAACCTCAAGTTTCAATGGAAGATTTCACAATGATTGAAAAATATCAACTAGGTAAAAATCAAAATATTGCAATACGTCCTTATGTTACAAATGCTGAAAACATGGGATTGGAAAATTATGGATTATCATTATATGATAATGTATATCATGAAGAGCAATTAACTTGTTTAGACGTAAACGGTGTTAGAAGATATCTAACCGGTTTAAATGAATTTGCTCCAGAAGTAAAAAGATTAGATGCTTCTAAAAGAAAAGCTAAAGTAAAACAAATAAGAACAGCTGTTGCTGAATTAGAAAAAGAGTTAGCACAAAATGTTGTAACTGTAGATGATCCAGAATTTTGGAATAAGATTAAATTGCTTAAACCTAATAATGATGAATTTTGGTCAAAAATCACTTTAAGAGTAGGAAATGATCCTTTATATTTAGATCCAAAAAAAGATCCTTATGATTTAATAAAGATCTTTGCAATTGAAGCAGGTGGATTTTCTATATGTGCTAAAGATTTAGAAACTGCTAAATTAAAAGGAGCAGGTTGTAGATTTTATTTAGATAACTTAACAGAAACAGTTGTTACTAGAACTAAGTCTTCTAAAGTTAGAAATAAAGCTCTTGCAGCATTACAAACATTGTATGATTCAAATCCTACAAAATTAAAATATGTTGCAAAAGTTGTAGATACTGAAAGCACTCTTTATATAAATTCTACACCTAATGATGTAGTATATGAAAATATGGATTCATATATTCATGGTGAAGGTTCAGAAAGAAGTAGACAAAAAGCTGCACAAACATTTTTAAGTACTTCTAATATGTCATTAGAAGAATTAAAATTAGCAGCTATTTTAAAAGATGCTAAAAGTTATAGGTTTATTGCAGATAAATCTGATGGATTCATTCACACGGATAATGGAATAAAACTTGGAAGAACTATGGAAGAAGTTTTAAATTTTATTGCAAGTCCTTTAAATGATGAAGTTTTAATGTATATTATAAATAAAGTAGAACGTGAATGGTCTATATAGATGGATAATAACACCTTACAAATAAAGTTAAAGCAAAGGCTTAACAAGATTGATAGCAATGACTATGATATGATTCAAGCCTGGGAGGTTGCTGAAGCATTCAATAAAGCTCAAATTGAGTGGGTTAGAAGGCAATTGTCTGGAACTAATATGCGTCAGGAAGGTGATGAGATGTCTAAAAGAAGAATTGATGATTTAGAAATCTTATTAACAAGAGTTAGGCTTGAAGGTGTGGATGTTCCTTATACTCAAAATTTTGGATATTTTGAATCAAATAATTTTGGAGTTATTTATGATCCACAATTAGGAGGAGATTATTTAGAATTTAAAAGAATAGAGTGTCATTCTCAACAATGCTTTAAAGCAATTCCTCCTGTTGATCAAGTTCTTGGAACACCAGGAACACCACCAATAATTATCCCTGGTCAAGAAATAGAAACAGAAGTAGAGGTAGAAATACAAGTACCGTATGAGGTAGAACAATGTATATATCAATGTCATGGTGGTGATACACCTTATATAGATGATCCTGTAGAATGGAATGAAGATTGTGCAGATGGATCTGTAGATAGATGTTGTATTGGAGTTAATAACTGGCAATGTGGAGGTGAAGATAGTTCTCAATTTTGTGGAATGACAGCAGAAGAAATTAATGCACTTTGTAGTCCACAAACAACTGATGTAGAATCATCTCATCAACAAGGATCTGATGGTTGTTGGTATGAATATAAACAATGCAGAACTGTAATACGTTATAGAACAGAAATTGAAATTCAAATAGAAACTGAAATTATTCCAGAAATTGAAATTCCAGGTTCTCCTGGAACTCCAGGTACTGATGCAATTCCAGGTATTGATTGTTGGTGTGCTCCTAATGCAGATCAAGAAAATTTCTGTATTGAACCAAGATCAATGACAGTTTATCAATCTGAAGTTGCTAATACTGATGTCATATTAAGAGACCCTTTAAAAAATCCAAATTTTGAATGGTCTGAAACATTTTGTACTTTTCAACAAAGTGAAGGTAATATTGTTAGAGATGATCCTGGTGCACCTGCAGGAAGTGCAGGAATAAGAATTTGGAGAAAAGATTTTCTTATAATGGAACCTTATCTTATTTATTACAGAGTTCCTAGAAGAATTGAAATACTAGGTTCTGTAGATCCTTATACTGGAAACCAAGTTCTTGCTGATGTACATTCTGAATTTAAAGATGATATAGTAGAAATTATGATAGATTCTGCTGCTTCAATACTTGCTGGAGATATAAGTGATATGAATCAACAACAAAGAACATCTACAGACTCAGAGAAAAACAATTAATATATAAATAATATCATTTATTTTTTGTATATTATATATATAACAAAACCATACAGTTATTTTAAAGTGATCTTATTATAGGAGATCACAAATGTTTATTTTTAAAAATTTTTAAGTTATGGCTTATTTTAATCACGCTTTTAAAAAAGTGTTTTTACCCAGCGATGTTGAGGTAAATGCAGCTCAAAAAGGGATTGACTTAACAAATCAAGAACTTGCTGTAATGGATCCTGTTACAAATTTAAGTGTTGCCACTGTCGGTTTAGGTGCAACTGGTAAACCTTATTATTTAGCACAAGGTCCTTATGTATCAAGTGATACCCTAGGTAATGGTCTTACACCTCATGGAGGTTATAAAGAGACTATTAAATCTAAAATTATTAATCCAAGATATATTTCAATGCTTGGATACATGTTTAATCAATCATTGCAACAAAATATAGTAAAATTAGTTGCTGAGCATAATTGTTTCCCTTGTGGAACTTTAGGTATGATAAGAGTTGATCTAAAAGGATCTCCTGCCTTAAGATTCATGGCACACAATATGTATAAGATATTTTCTAGTAACAACATGTGTTGTTCTACAGGTGAATCTTATCAAGATCCTTCTTGGGTTCTTTCTATTATTGGTGATCAAATTAATGCAGATGATTATTGGAAGCAATTTATTACTGCTGGAGTAGATTATTCTACTGATACTGGTGCTACCTTTACTTCTTTAGTACCTGGTACTGGAACATTATTAGCTGCTTATACTGCAGTTACTGGTACTTCTAGTGGTGCATTAGCTACAATTACTAGTGCAAATCAAGGTAGGTTAGTTTTAACTGCTGCTTACTCTGACACTACATTTGGTAATTGTTCATTTGATCCTAGAGATTTTTCATCAACAAATGTTATTCCAATTGAAATTGCTAATGTTGACGTATTAGATGAAACAGGTGATGTATGTGTTACTTGTGGAACTAGTACAGAAACGCAAGCTGCTTTAATGGGAATTGGACATGGTGAAGAAGTTCTAAGAAAAGTAATTCTAAATGAGAACTATAGACAACACCACTTTAATAATGGTGCTAAAGATTCTATTAGAATGCGAGAAATTGAACAAGGTGATGAATTAGTTTCTAAAGTAACTAGAAGTTCAACGTTGTATAATAGTTATTATATACAACATCACGTTCCAAGATTCAATAATCCTACTGGAGTATTTGATAATGATCAATATTTAATTGAGCTTATTGGACTATCTGATGCAGCTGGTGCTGTAGGTGCAGGTGGTACTGTAAGTAATGATTTAAATGTATTGATGGGTCAAATAGAAGCTTGGCAAGATGGAGTAAACGGAGCAGACTCTGTTGCTTATCAGAATCTTCAATCTTGGACTTCAAGTACATAATAGTTGTACTATAGTCAAATTCTTAAAAAGGGCGGGTATTATTCCTGCCCTTTTTATTTTTATATCAAATGCATTTTTCGTATATTATTTATAAGTACTATTATAAATTGATCTTATGGCAGCAAAACATATATTAAGTCTAGAATTACCTTGTGTTGCAAATTGTGATATTTTTAGCGTTAAAGATACAAGTCAATATGCAGACAATCTACCTATAGAATGTCCTGAATTATTAATTCAACCACCTGGTTTTAATGCTCCTTATATAGTAGAAGTTCAACCAGGATTTAGTTTGAATCTTACAGCTTGTGCAATAGGTTTACAAACATATGATTGTAATCAAAATACTGCACCATATCCTGATGGAGTATATGTTATAAAATATAGAGTGCAACCCCATGATAAAGCATATGTAGAATACAATCATTTAAGAACAAATACTATAATGGCAACTTATTATAATAAACTTTGTGATTTAGATATTCAACCTTGTGAACCATCTTCATCAAAAAAAAGTACATTAGCAGAAATGCATTATATAAAAACAATGATAGATGCTGCTAAAGCAAAAGTAGAATACTGTAATAGTCCTGTAGAAGGTTTAGAATTATATAAGTTTGCAGAATCCAAATTAAAAAAGATAACATGTGACATTTCTTGCTGTTAATTAAATAGATATGGCAGATTTTAATAAAGAGATATTGAAGAAAATTGAAATACAGCAAAAATTTGCAGATTTCATATACAAAGATTTTAGATCTAAGAGATTTGGAATAAGTTCCTGTTGTTCTATAGATCAATTGAACAAGTTTACCATTAAGTCAGAGTTATGTAATCAACCAGAAAAATTAAAAACCTATTCTAATACTTCTTATGAAAAAGAATTATGGCATACTAACATGTTTGAAGAACCTCAATGGTTAGAAGGAAATTGTCCAAATGGTTGTACATACCCTGAAACTTTTATTCCTAATGAAGATCAATTAGGAAATATAGGAGGTTTATATTATTGGGGGAATAATACATATACAGATTGGAATAGTCCAGGTTCTCCGCCAGGAGGTATTAATACAGCAATAAAAGTTTCAGTTTCTGATATTACCAGTAATTTACCATTTACTTCTGGAAATTCTCAAGTAACTATTTACGCTGAAATAAGTAGTGATATAGTTTTACAAATGTTAAGTACATATAATACTGTACCAACATGGCTTGCACTAGGAACTGATGTTTGGAGCGCAGCTCAAGCAGCAGGTGATTTTCCAGCAAATGGTATAAAGTATGATGTTCCTATTGCACAATTTTATATAAGACAAAGTCCGGAAGGAGTGATAAGTCCACATTTTTATTATAATGATCCTATATTTGCACTTCAAGGAGGTGATCCTGGAAGTTGGATTTATCCTTCTACGACTACAGATGAAGATGGAAATACATTATATTATTTATCTGGAATTGGTGACTTTACTTTTAGATTAACTCTTTTTGGTAATACTAGTTTAGATTTTAATGCTTTTAATTTAAATGGAGGTTTATGGTATAAACCAGGTTTAGGTGCTGCACCTTTAAAAATAAAAGTAGCAGATGGCTCTAATATTTATCATGGAGAACTTACTAATTCATTTCCAGATGGATTTCCAGATCCAACAACTTATTGGATTCCAGAGCCAATTGTATCAGCAAATGTAGCGGGAGATTTTGAAGGTGCTGGAAATTCTTATCTGCCAAGTACATTTGAAGAACCAGATTTAATTTGTAGTCATGGTTTTCCTCAAGGTACTATATATTATGATGACGGAGTAGTTACATCATCATTACCTTGCACTTTATGTGGTTTTGAAGGAACTGATCAACCTTGGTCACCATGTGATGATCTTAATTATGCAGTATTATACGAAGAAATACAAAATTGGTTACCCTATTTACCTATAGGATTTATACCTGCTCCAAATGTAGAAAGTTTATGTGAACTTTGTGCAATTTTAAATGAATCTGATCCTAATGGTCTTTTAGATGTATCTATTAATGTAGAAGATATATTTACAGGAACTGGAGCTGAATTATGTCAATGTTGTGTTCAACCACCTGTAGATCTTGCATGTATAAATGATTCAGAGTGCATACGTATAGAAGTATTAGATCAAAATGGAAATCCTATAGAAGGATATGAAATAATAATAGATGGTGGAAATGCTGGAGTTACTAATGAAAATGGAGTGTTTACAACTACTATTAATAATGCATCAGTTAATACTGATCATACTTTAAATATTTGTTATTGTTTTACAACTAAAGGAGATTGTGCTCAACAAAAAATAACAATAGTATTAACAGATGATTGTATTACAGAATGTAATATAACTAAAGCAGAGTGTACTGACATAGAAAAGGCCTCTGAGGAATAGATATTATAACTTGGTTGTTAATTTAAAAAATTGTATATTATATTATATAGTAAAGAGAATTCAGCTGTAAAAAAAGTATATTTATGATACCAAATACAACAGGTAATACAAGTGGATGTAACCCTATATCATCCAATTGTGTGGTATGGCAAGGCCCAGATTTAGCATGCATAAATGTTTGTACTGGTGATACTATTAGTATTATTATTGCAAAGATGGCTGAATATATATGTGCTTTATCAAATATAACAGCTACAATTGATATAAGTTTGATTGATCAATCATGCTTACTTACTGATCCAGAAACTGATGATATTTTAGAATTATTACAAAACATGATTAATGCTATTTGTAATAATACTGATAATCTAATAGATCTTTGGGAATTTATAGAACAAACTGGAATTGAAGGAGATAACGGACCTCTTGGACCTATTGGACCTCTTGGACCTATAGCTGGAACGGTAAGTGGTTCTTCAGTATCACAGGGATCACAAGCACAATCAAAGGTTATTACTTCTATTCCAGATGTAAAATTACCAGAAACTTTTAAAGATGCTAAAGGTTATAGTAATAATCAAGGTATTGTAATTTATAGCGCATTTAGTCCAAATAAACCTGCTGAAACTATGAAGTTTTGGGATGCAACTAATCCTAAAGCTTATTGGGAAATTGAAGGTGATACTAGTATATATTATTATGGATGGGCAGATTTTATTAGTAAAAAATTATCTTGTCTTCTTAAAGATCATGATTGTAGTCCTAAAGGAAGAGAATCATCTAATGGTACAAATGGTGTAATAGATAATAATACTGTAAGAGATTTACCTATAATAAAACAATTACAATCAAAACTTATACGTGTTGAAAGAAAATCTACTGCAGTATACACTCCTCCAACTGTTATTGCAACATCTACAGGCAAACTTGGCCAACGTATGGAAATGAATAAATTGTTGGGTGCAATTGATAAAGATTATGCAGCATTAAAAAGAGCTCTTGGAAGTACTGCAGATATTCTTAAAGCATCTAGATCTCAATGTATTAATTTAGCTGCTCAAGACCGTTTAAACGGAACAGGTAAATATTCTTCAATGCCTGGATGGCATAATTCTCCATCTAGTTTATCTCAATCTATTGATAATAATTGGAAAGTTTTATGTGATGTTAGAAGTGCACTTTCTGATTTACAATTAACAGTTTCACCTTCAGGATGTGTAGGATTTGTTTATGATCCTAAATTAAAATTAATGAAAGATAGTGGAGGATCAGTTAGTGGTATCAATATTGATTTTAGAGATATGACTATACCTGCTGGATTTTATGACTGTAATAAAGCTAAAGGTACAAAAATAACAGTTGAAGATTCTTCTTTAAATACTATAACAAACTATGTTAATGTATCTGAATTACAAAGTAATAAAGCAGGTTATAATATAGGAAACGTTACTGATGTCTTAGATATAACTAGTAATTTTAAAATAAAAATAGATTTCTGTTTTACAGATGGCTCTAATGAATGCGGGCGTATTATGGAGTTTACATTAGAAAATACTTCTGGATGTCCTACAATAACTTTAACAACTACAGGAGAAACTTCTGTAGAATATAATGTTGCTGGATTAAGTACAAGTTCAAAAAGTACATATGAAATCATAGTTGAAGATTCTTTAGGAAGCATCTTGTCAAAACAAACAATAAAAGAACCTACTACAGCAACTACTACAGGTAAAGCAACTAATTTAATTGCAGGTACAACATATAATATTTACTGTAAAACAACTACTCTTGCAGGTAATGTATCAACATGTGGTAAAACAGAATTTACAACAAGTGCAGCATCATGCTCTACAGTTGTTAAAGCATCTACAGAATATATATCTAAAATAGCTGATGTAGGTATAACTAAAACTACTATAGCAAAATATACAGATGGAACTACTACTACTGCTTGGATATTTGGTTTAGATGCTGCAGATGGTAAATCTCCTATAGTATATAAAGGAACAGATTCTTCAGTTACTGCTGGTGTAGATGGACAATTTTATGTTTATTCAGATTCTATAAGTGATAATCCTACAACAAGTATATCTTGTGGTAATGTAACATATGCAGCAGAAGGAATGACAACATCAATGTCTGCAGAAGAAAATGGTTGGCAATATGCAGGAGCAATTACAGCTAGTGGAAATACAACTTATTATCTATATGTATTAGTTAATAGTGCAAATAAAAGTATTGATAAAGTAGTATTTTGTTGTGACTGTAAACCGTCTTATGTAAGACCTATATATAATACAGATGATACATCATCTAGTTATGTAGGATATACTTCTGATAGAACAGCTTGGTATGCTAGTAAAACTAAAGAATTAAGAATACCTATAAATATAGTTGGTTATTCAGAACAAATTACACCTATAACATGGAATGCTACATCATTACTTGGTGGTACAACTAAATTTGTATTACCAACAGATTCAGATTATGATTCTAATTTAAAAGGTGATGTACAACTTATATATACTGCTAATACTACTCGTCCTACTGCTGGTGTAGATTCAGTGGAAGTTTATGCAAAAACAGATTGTACTACTGGTAATCCAGGAAATAGAACAGTTAATACTGTAACTATTCCTATAGTAGATGCAATTCCAATACCAAATAAAGATACAGATATTACAGTATTTATAGATACAAATATATTTTCTGAAGATGAAGCAGGTGTTATTAAAGAACAAGTTGATATTTTAAAAACTTTTATACAAACTAAGTGTACAGATTGGACTGGTACTGTAAATTATATACCTGTAACAGGATCTAATTCTGGAGATTATTTACAGTATACTAAAGCAATGGTTGATATGAAAAATGGTGGAACAGGTAGTGTTACTGTATCTACTGGTTATACTACTGTTAAAAGTTTACCTGCATATTGGGCAGCATCATCAACAGCAGCTGTACCTACTACAGTATATATGATTTGTTTTATTGGAGATGTTAATGGATCTGGTACTTATGGATCACATAGTATTTCAAATGGATGGAATAGTCCTGCACAACCTACAGCATCTTATCAAACAAATTATGATGAATTATTAGATATATTATGGGTGAATGGAGCTTTAAGAAGTACATGGGGATTAACAGCTGTAGGAGGAGGTGCTATAACACATAAACAATTTGAATTAACACAAATATTAGTACCTACAGTTTCAGGATCTCAAGATAATAGTTCTGGTGCTGTATTACAAGCAATTGGTGCTGTAACTGGTACAACATTATCAACAACAGGATATAAAGGATTAGCTTCTGGAAGTACTAAAAATCCAATAGATATTTCTGGATATTTAGGACCTAATGCTTCTTTACCAGTTCCTTATACAGGTACTACAGCAGGTGGTGCTAATACTATAACAGGATTATATACATACGGTTTTAGAGTTATGCCATTTATAGATAAATCTATTTTAACTGCAGATACTCAAAAATATACTTCTTCTAAACATGAGACAGCATTAAGTGGAGCATTAAAACGTATATCAGAAAGTGATCTTTCTGGTAATAGCTTATTAAAAGATATAAATTGTCCTTTAGGAACTGATACTGGAAAGGTTATGACTGGTACTCTTGATGGCACAGCAGTAACATCTTATGGATTTAATGCTGGTTCTAATACTTGTAGAAATGCAGGTATTGCTGCTATAACTATAGGTAATTGTATAAGTATCTATAATTCAACAGGTGTTGAGTTTGATACAAGTGTTAAATCTTATAAATCTAAACAAGGAGCTAATACAGCAACTGTTAGTGATGAATTACATGATGGAAGATGGTATGCACAACATGGAGCTTCCGCTAAAGATTCTATAAGAAAAGTTGCTAAGTATGATGCAGATGCTTCATCTGGAGGTTATTGGGAAAGTATACAAAATGTAGGAGATGCTACTTGTGTGTAATAAATAAAAATTAAAAAAATGGCTTGTAAAAAATGCGCATCAAATAAGACTACTGCCTGTGCTTGCACAGACACTAGTTATACTATACCTGGAAATTGTGGGTATGGTAATTCTACCTGTAAATTTCCTTCAGAGCCTTGTAGTGAAATACTTTGTACAGAGTGCGTAAGACATTGTCATGATGAAGATAAATGGTGTGTAGATTTATATACCGCTGATTGGGGTGGTGATGATGGAGTTGTTGGACTTCCTGGCCTTGATGTAGGTCCATTAGAATTTTGTGTATCTAATGGTGAAAGATTAGATCAAATGTTTCAAAAACTTACTTTAGCATTATCTGATCCAACTTCATATCCTTATAAAGTTAAAAACTTTTATGTAAATAATATTAATAATGTTACTGGAAGTTACTTTGTTGAAGTACAATTTGTTTGGTTTGAATTTCTTTCAAGTTTAACTGATATACAATTATGGTATCAAGCTGATGGTGATGCTGTTTGGACACAAGTAATGCAATTTAATTCATTAATTAATCCTCTTCAATCAAATACATTTACTGTTAATAATGATATGATAGGATTAGTTCCAGGAACTACTTATAAATTTAAATTAGTTACAACTAGTGCTGTTGGGACACAATATGATCCAGGTTCAGCAATATTATATGTAACTATACCAGAATAGCGAAGAGGTGAGGTTTTTTTGTTGGTTTTAACTCTACCAAACGCTCTGAACCCTAGGTGAAAACTTAGGGTTCTTTTTTTTATTGCTAATTTTTTTATATATTAGCAACACTAATTAATATAGCTATCTTAT
>TARA_R110002020_G_scaffold171088_2_pt1 | contig 11208 bp, 17 predicted proteins | sample TARA_R110002020 | Tara Oceans TARA_R110002020 (sample SAMEA4396489) | marine metagenome | biome: Westerlies Biome; feature: [MES] marine water layer (ENVO:01000295) within the mesopelagic zone...; material: water (ENVO:00002006), including particulate matter (ENVO:01000060) such...
GATAACTGACCATACAGGATCACCTGGAATATCAAGAGGTCGTAGTATCAAATTCATTTCTTAACAGACCAGGTTAACTCTAACGTTACAGTAAGTAAAACTATGAATGTGAACACAAATATCCCACTAACCATGACTAAAAGGTGCCCAATGCTGCCATCCATACTTGTGGACATAATGCATACCAATAATAGGTACGACAACTAGTGCAAGACTTAGTGAACCAATCCCAAAAGGATTATTGAGTGTGACTGCAGCAAAGTGTGCTGCTTTGTGTGCAATGTGGGTCATAGGTATCCTCCCCAGATTTCCCAAAGATCTCTAAAATAAAAATCAACATCGGTTAAACTTCCAAGAGGAACTTGTTGATCCTCCGTTTTGGACCACCTATCACAAAATCTAGTAATACATGACTCCGATGCTGCTGGACGAGTACCATACATCCTAGCAAATGAACTCATTGCAAAGTTGTATCGAAGTTTGATTTCAGATTGATTCATAAGTATTACCAAAAATTGTTTTTAAATAAACCACCACTTGCAGTAATTTTTTCTTCGTATCTTTTTACAACCTTTAACACATGTTTCCTATCAGTCCCACATGGAGCGTTGTTTAAACAAATAAGAATTAGTTCATCATCAGTGATGGATGGTTTAATTGTAAAACCATGTTTATCTAACATTTTATTAACTTAGTATAGTTCTTCCTCAGCTTCTGCTTTGATGACACAATCAGAAGTTGGATAAGATACACATAAAAGTGCAAATCCTGCTTCAAGTTGATCATCATCAAGAAAAGATTGTTCTTCCTGATTTACTGTTCCTTCAAGCACCTTACCAGCACATGAAGAGCAGGCACCAGCACGACAAGAGTATGGAAGATCAACACCTGCTTCCTCAGCAGCATCAAGAATATATTCGTCCTCGGCACACTCAAAAGAAGATTCTGTGCCGTCTGTAAGTTGAACCGTAATTTGTGCCATTAGTTAACGTGTATAGTACCTGTCATTCCTGCACTCTGATGAGGACCACAGAAAAAAGTGTAGTCACCAGCATCTGCAAAGAAAATGTCTTGCGATTCTCCTGGTGAGAACATAAGGGATTCTCTCGAAAGATCAACGCGACCTTCCACAATAATATTATGCGGAGGTAACATACTATTCACAAAATGAATAGTGTCCCCTGCATTAATTGTAACATCAGATGGATAAAAAATCAACTGTCCATCTGATCCCATATTCACATCAAGAGCATATGCAGACCTAGGTAAAAAGATTACCATAGCCGCAATTGTGACCAGAATTAAAGCGCGAATGAGTTTCATCATGTGAAACGCAACTACACTATCTAGTACAGTTTGTGAGTTTATCTACTTACTTTGGTTCTGGTTTCAAGACACCAAACTAATGACTCCATGAGCATAAAAAGCAAGCAAAATACTACCGATACACGCGCTGATTACAGTAGCAGTTTTGTTATGTTGATCAATTGCTTTGTCGATCATTTTCTGACACTCATCTTTTGTTATGAGATCAGTCTTTTCGTGCATCTTCTAAAAATTCTTTAAGTTTTTTCTTCTCAGGAAGTCCCTTGTGTTTTGTTTTTGCAAATTTCTTTACGCTGGACTTGGACATGGAGGAAGCAGCTTTGGAAACCTCAGACGAGGGGTTTTCCATTTCCCCTTTCTGAGCCGCTCTAACCATCCCGAAGAACCGTTGTTGTTTTTTGGAGACTGCTGGCATGTCACGTTGCTTTCTTTCTGCGATTCATTTCCTTCGTCACTCTCTTCATCATAAATTGATTGGAAGGAAGACTCTGATCACTGCCACTTACTTGCTTATGCAATGCTGCTAGTTTCTCATCAGACTGCTTAGCCATCTTTGCATCTTCTTTAATAGCACCCTGACCATGCTTGGCACGGATGTTTGCCTTCACTTTTTCAAATGAAGACATACCGTCATAGGGTTTTTTCTTCCCGCCACCCATAGCAACATTTTTAGTAGCACTCTTGTAACGGTTGTTGCCGTCAACGCCACCACGCTCCATGCGACGATCTTTCAGAGAATCTTCTGTCTCTTCTTTCCTTAGTGATGCTTTACGTCCTTTAGGATCCTGCATTGCAATCCGACGCTGCATCTGCTTATTGGCCTCCTTTTCTTTACCATGGCGGGCAGCAACAACTTCCTTAGCATAGGCTTTATCAGACTGACGTGACACCCTTTTCTCCCTTGCAGGAGTCATTGGTTCATATCCTTCGGACTCAACATCTTCACCCATGTGATCAGCAGACTTGTAACGCTTGTCACCTGCCTTCATCTTTTGATAAGCAACAGTGTTTGCTTTCTTGTCAGCATTCGTGACAACCATACGGGTGTCCTTTTTCTCTGGTGGAGTTCCACCATAGACTGCTTCTTTGATCATCTCGTAAGTTTCCTCATCGAGTTCGATCAATTCTAACACCTCACCACCAAGTTCTTGGACAATGTTTTCCAATTTTAAATGTGGATCAATGGTGATTTTATTCTTAACGTTCTTCTCTTTGATCTGCGTCTCTTCTTCTTTACCATCTCTACCACTAACTTCGGTGAGATCAGATCTCCAATCAGAGAAAGATTCATTCTTTGGGCGACAATCATTGACCATCTTACCACCCTTCATTTTCATACCCACTTTCTTGTGAGTATCCCAACATTCTTGTGCTTTCTCTTCTACTTCCTCAACATCTTCCTTCACACCTTTCTTAGCAATTGCACTACCAATTGCCTTACGGCGATTCATCAGATACTTATCAGTCTTATCTTTCTTACCGTCATTGTTAACATCACCATCTTCCTTACCGACAGGGTCAAGTGCTTCTTTTTGAGTCTTAGCACCAGGAGCATACTTACCTAGCATAAGACGCTTATCAATTTCGTCTTGGGTCTCTTTCTTCTTACCCTTAGCAGCATCCATACGTGCAGCACCCTTAGGATCAAGCGATTCAAAATGAGGGTTCTTCATTTGAGGACCCTTGGCAAGTTCCTTACGTGCCTTCTCATTATTCTTCTGACGTTTCTTCATGTCAGGTTCAAGATATGTATCATCCTTTTTCTTATAACCATTCATTTCAGCATAAAGGGAGTTGAGTTCTGCAACTGCCTTACGACTTGCGTGGATATCCATGAAATTAATCTTTTTTCTTATTTTTATTTATGAAGTTTTTGATCTGTTTAGTTCCAGTCATCTTCATAGCATATCTACGGAACGAATCTGTTCCAACCTCTCTTTGACTAGCAGGCACACCAGACACCTCAGTAAACTCATTGAGATCACGGATCCAAGATTTAAACATAATGTTATCCTCAGTGACACAGATCAAATGATTTGTGCCACGACGAGTAATCCTACCGATCAATCCATTGTTTAAACTCTCTACAACATCACCTAACTTAAAGATGATACCATTAATATAGTTTTCTCTGAGACCTTTCCAATCAAGTTTAGGTGCAATCTGCCATGTTTCAGTAACCTTCTTCTTACCCATCTTTTTAACGATGGTATTGAATAGTTTCTGAGCAGATTCGTCATCTAAGGCTTTGGGGACTCCCTTCTTAAACGCCTCGAAGTCTCCATCAGCAGCTGCTTTTCTAAGCTTAGAGGCAGACATGCCCTCGACACCCTCAGCATCGGGATCTCTTTCCCCCGCTGAGATAACGTTAATCTCATCAAAGTCGTATAGTTCGCCGTTATACTTAATTGCGAGTTTTTCAAACTCTCCCTGTCTATCAGCACCAACCATGATGTTGACACTACTGTATCCGTCCTCATTTGCTTTCTTTAAAACGTCAAATATGCTACGCATACCATCGTCATTCACAATCCTTTCATCGTGTGTTGGATACATCTTTCTCATGTACGAAATCTTTTCGTCAGGTGAAAGAGGATTCTTCTTAGGATCTTCTGAACGCGATGGATATATCTTATAATCCCCACCCTTTGCTTGGCGCTTTGTGGCGTCCAACAATTTCTCATGCCCAGAGGTAGGAGGATTGAACCTTCCAAATGCAATAGTAAGAGCCTCACCCTCTCTTTCCTTTGCACTCTCAGATTCTTCTTCACTAGAAGAAGTGTTTGTGTCAGGTCTTGGTTGTTCTGCTTTTTTCTGGCCATCTTCTGGTGTGGCAGCACGTTTTTGTTGCGGTGCTGGATCTTCTTTTCCTGGACCTTTTCCTTTACTTAGGAGGAGGTCACCTTTATAAGTCCTACCTTTATATGAACCCTGACGATCATACCAATTTCCATGCCCATCCGATACCAATCCCATACGCTTCGCTTTTTCAACGGCGCGTGAGATGACTGCTTCTTGGATGAATGATGAAAAACTTTTCATTTAAGTATCCTTCTTAACTATTATTTATTAGAGAGAGTGTTTTCCAAATGCCGAAGCTCTTCCAATCTTTCTTCACGAACTTGATCCTTTGTCTTTGGTTTAGGTTTTCTAAAAAATCTAGCAGCTGATTTTTTGTTAGGGTCAAATGTATTGACCTTTCTATTCTTAGAATCATCACCTTGATCAGTCCATACAAAATCATCTACTATAACCGTTCCGAGCGGAGCAGAACTCATAGTAATAAATTCTTGTTCACTATTTTGATCAACTTGCGTATAATATCCAGTCGTATTCATTGCGTCATCGAGATCTTTGATCTTCTGATCAATCTCAACAAGAGGAGTCCTGTATCTTTTTACTCTATTAAATGTGCTCATGTCAAATACCAATGTCTCCTTCCTTTATCATCTCTTTAAATTCAGGAGTGATACCTGCAAAAAACTGTGGGAATGCTGAAAAATCTCCCTTATATCTCAATTCAATATCAAGAATAGGAGTGTCTCCTTTTGATAATGTAAAGAAAACTTTTGCTGCATTTTTAGATAAAGTTTTTTGTTTATCCAAAACCATTTTTGTTTCTTCCTTTGAAAGATTTGCCATAGCAATCATAATACTATGAGCATCTAATACATTTGCCGATCCAACATTTGGAGAGAGATCTTTATTTACGGTGCCAACACCCTCTGCCAAATAAAATCCGAACTCATATTTATCCCAAATATCAAGAGTATCCATCAATCCAGTTTTTAAAACTCTTGTTAATAAAATATCAGCAAGTTTATCTTTTACATCATCTTGATTCATAATATCAAGAAATCCTTGATACAATGGATTCACTTTTCCACCAGTGCTTTGAAGTTTTTTGTTTACAAAGTCTCGAAAACTTATCTGAGATGGATCACTACCTGAGCTTTTAATAAGTCCGTTTCTATCTGCTAACTCTGCCTCTGATTTTAAATTAATTAATGGAATTCTTTGAGTCTTACCATCACCCTTATTCCTAATAACCTTTATATCCCACAATGCTTTCGCATCAGATGTGTTACTAGGATTCATACTAGTAATTTTTTTATTTCCAGAAATCGCAAATCTTTCTAATGGTCCACCAGGACTACATGCTTCTTTAATAACACCCGCAAAAAATTTAATTCTGTGCGTATTTAATTTTTCTCTTGTTTTTACAAATTCTGGACCATCAATATATGCAGAGAATGCATTATTAATAAGTGTTGGACTAGCAGAATTTACTTTTGGTTTTTTCTTTAATGAAATACCAACAAAATCATTTCCGTTTAGTTTTAAAATAACATCGGATGAATTATAGTCAGACATCCCAAATGCCTTTACCTTAAAGGGTGCAACATCTGGATGCCATTTATTACCTGTCAAATATACCTTTGAAGGAACTTTATTTTTCCTAAGTTTTGATCTTGTTCCCAATACAGCAGAAATAGATGCTGCAAGATCTCCATAAATATCCTCTGGTTTTTTAGATGATGTGTTAAGATCAATAATTTTAATCATGCCATTCTTTGTGGCATTACCAGCAGCATCTAATACTTTGTCACTCTTTAAGTTTTCCAGAGCAACAAAGTATAGTTCTTTAAATTTATCATCACTACTCTTTGCTTCTGTTAAAACAGAAGTGGGTACGAAGGATAGTCCGGCATATAATCCTTCTGACGGTTCAAACGCCATAGCACATTTTTTAACTATTTAGACTCTTCCTCTTCCTCTTCGTCTTTCTTCTTATTAAAACCAAATGGACCAGCTTTATCTTCTGATCTATTCTTCATAGCAACACCAGCAAGAGACTCCATAATTTTAAGGATGTCCTTTGCCTCAGCATCTTCACCAAGTTCTTTGGCAACGTACCAATACTTAGGCCAGAATTCTTCACCGGCAATAAGATACTCATTAAGACTAATTGGTTTCATTTGAAATACCTATCCATTCTAAGTTTAACATAATACATTCCTAGTAACCATAAGGAGAAAAGGAATCCTTCTCCATAACTCATAGTATTCCAGGCATTAACTGCTCCATCCATCAGAGATCCCCCTCTACACGGTTTTCAGAATAGTGAACATCAAATTCACCACCAGGATAACGTGCTTTGAGTTTCTCTACATTCATAGCAAGAATCTCATCAAATGAAGTATCAAGTGCCATACATGCCTGAGCAAGATACCAACAGATATCACCCAGTTCACGTTTCATGTGAAACACATTGTCTTCATTATAATCCTTTCCTTGGAAAATAATTTTCTTTACAACCTCAGTAAACTCACCTGCCTCTGCTGACAATCCAAGAGCAGCAGTCAGGAGTTGAGTAACATTCGTATCATCTTCAAGTTCAAGTTTGTTAGTACGAGAAAGGAAGGCAGCATAATCCAAAGATGGATCACTAGTAACTTCTCTTACAAATTCAACGTACTTTTCTGTATCAACGAAAGGTCTTTCAGTATCAATCATTAGAAATTAAGGGTAGAGAACTTTTTCTTCAAATCAGTTTTATCTTCATAAGTATACTCCTCATCCTTGCCATTGTCAAGGATATCATTCTGTGCGGTTTGCTCACAGTCATACAATCTCATCTTGGCACGATCAATACCAACTACAAATCTCTTATGTACGTTGTTATCATTGTATCGATTCTTCAATTGCTTCACCATAATCTGTCCCAACTCTTCCAATTCCTCTGTTGAAATAAGGGCAAACATAAGATCAGCAGTAGCAGGGAGACCAAAGGACTCACTAGTATCAGTAAGCTCAACATCACTGTTACCATAACCAGAACGAGTGGTCTGGGTGGCAGATATGATAGGGACGTTTGCTTCGACAGCAAGTCCTCTAAGCTCCTCAGCAATCGACTTAACAAGAGTATAGGAATTGATATTGGAAGACCCCTTGTAACGCGAAGAGGCACAAATATTGAGATAATCCACGAATATAATATCAGGTCTAAAAGATTTTTTAAGCGCAAGTTCATTAAGAAGTGACTTAAAATGTCCACTGTGAGCACTAGCAGTTGGGTATTCTTTAATGATTAACTGACCCTGAGTTTTCTTAGAGATAGCGTTGACCTTCGTATCAAAGATTTGTTTAGGAAGGTCAATGAGATCTTGAATATTTGTATTCAATAAGTTTGCGTCAATTCGTTCAGCAATTTTCTCCTCTGCCATCTCACATGTAATGTAGAGTACGTTCCTGCCCTGCATGAGAGCGGAACTAGCGACGTGGCACATGAATAAACTTTTCCCGACACCTGTGCCAGCAAGAGCGATGTTGAGAGTCTTATTAGGGAGCCCACCTTTGGTAATTTTGTTAAGATATTCAAGGTCAAACGGGATTTTTTCTTCTTTTCGATGATAGAGAGCATAGCGTTCTTCGTAATCTTCTAAGTAATTGTGTCCAACATGATTATCAAAAGACACTGCTAATGCATCAGATAAGATAGAAGGGATGGCATCACGGCCTTTCCTTTCATCCTTACCTTCTGCAAGAGCAATGGATTCCATGAGCGCCAGATATATAGCACGATCACGGCACCATCTTTCTGTGGTATCTAATAACCAAAAGAAATCAGCAGGTTCTTTGTCTAGGTATGAGAGAATCTGTCCGAGTTCTTTAAATGTTTGCTCAGTCAAGTCCTCTCGATTTTCTACCTCAATAGATATCGCTTCTCTTGTTGGTAGTTTATCGTAGGTGATGATGAATGTTGAGATCTCTTCATACAAAATACGACTTGGTTGGTCCTCAAAGTATTCTTTTTGAATAAAAGGAATAACTTTTCGTGCATACTCTTCATTGTGAATGAGATTTTTGAGAACTAGATTCTCAACTTTCTCCATAACTAAACTCCTTCTTTGCAATTTGATCCAACTTTTCCATTACCTCTGGGGTAAAATATTCATCAGGATCTTTCAAGATTGCCTTGGCATAGACCTTCTTGCCATTGATTTCATAGCGACCTGCTACATTTTTCCAAAGTCCTCCAATCTCACCGAGTTCAAGAAGACCAAAATATCGATCTAGGCCACGCTCATCATAATACAGACGCACCGTAACAACTTTATTTTCTTTACTTAAACGCGACTTAGCAGTCTTTGCTTTAATAAGGTTTCCGACAACTTCCGTTCCATCCTTTTCTTTCTTTTTACTGAGATGAATAATAGTAGAAGAGGCATATTTAAGACCAGAACCACCTCCCATCTCCTTAGTAGGAACATAAGCACCGATGACATCGTAGGTATGATTGGTAACAATCATTGGAATGTTTGCTTGACCAAGTTTAAGTGTGAGCATACGGAATGCTCCTTTCACTAGTTGGGATTTGGTCATGTCCCGAACTTGTTTATCATCTAACGCATCACGAATCTCCTTCTCTGTGGAAAGCATTCCCAGAGAGTCTAGCACAAATATGCAAGGTCTGCGCTCATCAAGAGGTTTCTTTAAATATATATCTACTGCTTTAAGTGCAGCTTGTCTGAACTGCTCAACAGTGACCACTTCCAGACGAACAAAACGACTTGCGTCTATCCCACGACTTGTAAGTAAAGACTTGTTAACAGCTGCCTCGGTGTCAAAATATAGGCAGTACCCATCAGGATTAGCATCAAGAAAGTTTTTGACAACAGCGAGAGAGAAGAAAGTTTTGCCAGTAGAAGACTCACCAGCAATGGCAGTAATCTTATTCCCAGAACAACCACCAAATATACTACCTGATATGAGTCCGTTAAGAATGAACGAACCCGTGTCCACGTAAGTTTCTGTGTCGTCGATGTCTGATCCAAGTTGGGTAAACTCATTACCTATTTCTTTTACAATCTCTTTTAAAAAATCCATTACAATACAAAACCAAACTGTTCCCGCGCAATTTTTTTATATGGACCGTGCGGGTGATCATCCATAATTTGTTGTATGACTTTTAATTTGCCACATAACTTGTCTCGATATTCTTTCTTAGATGGTACTACATGTTCAGAACACAGAGCATCAACAATTTCATCAAGTTCATTTTTGTCGATTGGGAGATCCATCAATTCCACCTAAGTGTATTGAGATATTCTAGCACATCTTTCCTGACATCCATCAATTCATTGTAGCACTTTTGATTGTGGGCACACTGCCTAAGTGAAGAATCTGGTTTATGCACAGACTCAATAAAGATATCAAGACCACGATTCCATTTTTCTTTTTTTCCCTCACAGTCTTCAATACTATTCTGATCCTTCATGAGAAGAATGCCTCCAAGTTAGCGGTTTTTTCAACAGACCATCCGATAGAATCTAAGATGATTTTTAATGGTTCTAAGAATGCTTTACTAAATTGAAGATCGTAATCGATGTACTGATTCAGATCCAATTCTTTTGGCCACTCATTTATAAATGAAAGCACATTTTCATGAATAGGATTTGGTTTTTTTAAATACAAAAACTTAATCTTTTCTCCATTCTTAATCAGAGAATATTTATTAGTCAGTTTATTTTGTTTAATATAGAAATTAAACAACAATGCTCCACGACTATGAATAGGAGTTCCCTTTGAATATATCTGGGAAGATGATTTATACTTCTCTACATCAGATATGGATCGTGGGAAAGAAACATCCTCAGGATCAAGACTATTAAACTCGGACCTACACTTATCGATATAGTTAATCACATCATCTTCACTACCGGTCATCATAATTTTGAAAGCATCCTTCAACATCTTTCTGCAAGGAGCAGGTGTAGATGATTTGACAGCTTCAATACCCATAACTTTTAGTTTAGGTTCAGCATACTGTACACCTTCACTGTTCCAAACATTAAGGATGTATCGTTTCTTTGCTGTCCAAATACCACGATCAGCGATGTTCTCTCGTTTCATCACCATTTTTTGTTCATATGCCGCAACATAGTCTGCCAACTCCTGGTAAGACTTCTCGATGAATGGTTCAAATTTATCTTGGCAGATTTTATCAAGTAATTCCACAACTTTAACCTTATCACCAGACTTATTACCAAGAAATTTAGTAACAAGAGGTCCGAGGTTAAGATAAATTGAGTCAGTGTCGGATGCAATGACGTAATCCTCTTCCTGTGTAGACAAGAGTTTATTTAGATAATCATTCATCTTATTCTCAATCCATCGGATTGATGCTTGACCAGATAAAGTAATTGCCTCAGCGTTTTCCAACTTATAATATCGGAAATATTGGTTACCAATGGCACCATAAGCAGAGTTAAGTTGAATTTTACGTGCCATTTGGATGTTATTACATCTAGACACTTCCTTTTCTAACTCTGATTTAAGATGCCACTCACCATCCGACAAGTTTTCTATCTTCTGGCTAGCAGTTAGCATCCTCTTTTTATAGATCGTGCGTTCTTGATAGATCTTATCCATCAACTCAGGCAAGAATCCACGTTTGTCCTTACGATACATAGCACCATTTGCTGCTGTGGCATAACGACCATCAGCAATAAAGGAACCAGACAAAATCTTATCAACAGAACATCGTGGATGTGGTTCATCCATCAGAGTTTCTGGTGAGATATTGTATTGCATGATCAAATGCGGATACAGACTATTCAAGTCAAAAGAAACTACCCAATCATAGCTACCCGGAATGGGTTCTTTGACATATGCACCAGCATACTTTTCATCTTTCTTGGCACCTACCTTGGGTGGAATGACAATGTTTTTCTTTTTAAGGTAATTATAGATGATAGCATCCCACATCCTTACCTGATAAAACACATCAGTAAAGTTTACCTTAGCATCATATGCCATTGTGAGTGCCAACTCAATCAACTTCATCTTGTCTTCCAATCGGTCAACAAGTTCTACGTC
>TARA_R110002020_G_scaffold95692_5_pt1 | contig 11208 bp, 10 predicted proteins | sample TARA_R110002020 | Tara Oceans TARA_R110002020 (sample SAMEA4396489) | marine metagenome | biome: Westerlies Biome; feature: [MES] marine water layer (ENVO:01000295) within the mesopelagic zone...; material: water (ENVO:00002006), including particulate matter (ENVO:01000060) such...
GGGTTGTGTCACCTCACGGCACCAACTTCGTCAAAACCATGCTGCGGCTGGGGGCGGAGCGCGATGCGATGACAATTGTGGCCGACCAGATTGGCGGGCCGACGGGTGCGGCGGAGATTGCGCAGGCCAGCATGACCATCGCCAAAACCCTCGCAACAGAGCCGCAGAAGGCTGGCATCTACCACTTCGCAGGCACCCCCGACACCAGCTGGGCCGATTTCGCCCGCACGATTTCCCAGCAAGCGGGGATTACCTGCGCTGTCACCGACATCCCCTCAGCCGACTATCCCACCCCCGCCAAACGCCCGCTGAATTCACGGCTGGACTGCACCGCGACAACCTCCGCGTTCGGCATCCCGCGGCCCGACTGGCGCGACAGCCTCACCCAGATTTTGACCCAACTCGATAGCCGCAAGGACTGATTTCCCATGACGCAGAACCCAAAACGCAAAGGTATCATCCTCGCTGGCGGCTCCGGCACGCGGCTTTATCCGATCACCATCGCCGTGTCGAAACAGCTGCTGCCGGTCTATGACAAGCCGATGATCTATTATCCGCTGTCGGTGCTGATGCTGGGCGGCATCCGCGAGATCGCGATCATCACCACGCCGCAGGATGCTGACCAGTTCAAGCGTGCGCTTGGCGATGGCAGCCAGTGGGGCGTCTCGCTGACCTATATCACACAATCCAGTCCCGACGGTCTGGCGCAAGCCTATCTGCTGGCCGAACATTTCCTCGACGGCGCGCCCTCCGCGATGGTGCTTGGCGACAACATCTTCTTCGGCCACGGCCTGCCAGAGATCCTTGCCGCCGCCGATGCGCAAAAGACCGGCGGCACCGTCTTTGGCTATCGCGTGTCCGACCCCGAACGCTACGGCGTGGTGGATTTTGACGAGGCTGGCCAAGCTCGCCAGATCATCGAAAAGCCCGCTAACCCGCCGTCGAACTACGCGGTCACAGGTCTCTATTTCCTCGACAACACCGCGTCCGAGCGCGCCAAGACCGTCAAGCCGTCCGCCCGCGGAGAGCTTGAGATCACCACGCTGCTGGAAACCTATCTTCACGACGGCATGCTGAACGTGCAACGCATGGGCCGAGGCTATGCCTGGCTCGACACCGGCACCCACGCCAGCCTGCTGGACGCAGGCAACTTCGTGCGCACGCTCGAAACCCGGCAGGGTCTGCAAACCGGCAGCCCCGACGAGATTGCCTTCAACCAGGGTTGGATCAGCCGGGCAGCGCTGACCGACCGCGCAAAGGTGTTCGCAAAGAATGAATACGGTCTTTATCTGGAAGGCCGATCTCGGATAGAGTTTCAATAAAAGTGCACGAGGAATTACGAATATCCAATAATTTCCGCTCGCCGCTGCACAAGATTCTATTGCGACATGTGCCCAGAAAAGTTTTATAATACCCAAAGATTTAGTTTGGTATCCTGATCGAGCAATGGCTCGGCGGCTCTATCAGCGGTCGGGAAGCAAACTTAGTAATTGAAGATGCATTGAACAAGGACAGCTGTTTTGATACCGCAGTGATGCAAAAAGCTCCTGACGAAATAAATTGGGTCAGGACCGTTGAACCACCATATTTGGACAGTTTTGAAGTTCCAGACCTAGTGCAACACCGAAACGAGGTTAAGTAGACATGCTCGTATTTTCTGACAATGCGTGGCATATATTTGCTGGTTTTTTGGTATTTTTGGCAGGATGCACAATTGCATTTGTACAGAAAAAGGTCTTCGGCGTACCCATAAAACGGGCAGTTGCCCTCTATATTTGGCATAGCTTCTTTTGCATATTCTACTTCTGGTATTCTCTAAACGATGCAGCCGACTCAACTCGGTACTATCTTACGTCACTTGATTATGAAGCTGGTTTTGGTTTTGGAACATATGGAATCTTTTTCATCGTCTCTTTTTTGTCTCAGGGACTAAATTTTTCCTACGGCAACGCCTTCCTTGTTTTCAATATTCTTGGATATATCGGTCTACTTTCATTCGCCTCGGCGTTGAAAACGGTGACTGCGGGCGGCAATCGTAATATCCAAATTTTTAGTGTGCTATTCTTATATTTGCCAGGCCTCAGCTTCTGGAGTTCGGCAATCGGAAAAGATGCGCTGACTTTCATGGCGGCCGGACTTGTGACATGGGCAGCCCTGAATATTGGTAGACGCATCCCCGCAATTGTACTGGGCGGAGGTCTATTTCTGCTAGCACGCCCTCACATAGCCGGAATTTTCCTGATATCAATCTGCCTGGCGCTACTTGTCTCTTCAAAGCTAGGATCCGTAAAAAAAATATTGCTTTTGGCGATTATAGTCCCCTTGAGCGTAGTCGGCACGCAATTTGGTCTGAGCTATGCCGGACTGGGCGATGCGAGCGAACTTTCCGATATCAACGACTACTTCGAAGCCCGCCAGGGACATAACCTTGACGGCGGCAGTTCCGTTGATATTGCTGGGATGTCGGTTCCCTTGCGCTTGTTCACCTATGTGTTCCGGCCTCTCCTTTTTGAGGCAAATGGGATCCTGGGATTAGTAGTATCGATCGAAAACCTTGCGCTTTTACTACTTGTACTGGTGGCCTTTTTCAGAAAGAAAGGCACACGCTCAAACCTCAGCCGGTTTACCGTAATGTTTTATTTTATTTTTATCATGATTTCGTGGTTCGTACTCGCCAACACGACAGCCAACCTTGGGATCGCTATCAGGCAAAAATCGATGTTCTTGCCAATGTTGGTTGTGTTGCTGTTCTCAATGTGGCGAGGGAAGCCGAATTCGTCCAGTTATAGAGAATTGAAAACGTGACTCGCATCCTCATTCTTGCTTCGTTCGGACCCTCTCTGTGCAATTTTCGCGGGGCCTTGATCGAAGAAATGTGTCAACGTGGATATGATGTTCATGCAGCTGCGCCGGGACTAGTTGCGGATGCCAAAACGCGGGGCTGGCTCGAACAGCGCGGTGTAGCTTGTCACGATGTGGCACTGTCGCGGTCCGGCCTTAATCCGCTCACCGACCTAAAGACGATGGGGCAGCTCGCGCACCTCATGCGGCGCATCCGCCCCGACATGTTTATCGGCTATACTGTCAAACCAGTTGTCTGGGGAATGTTGGCGGCTCGGATCGCCGGAGTGCCCGGGCGTGTCGGGCTGATTACGGGGCTTGGCTACGCGTTTACCGGGACGGCCAGCGGCCTGCGCCGCGTGGTGCGCGATATCGCGCGTGGCCTTTACCGCATAGCGCTCCGGTACGCCACATTGATATTCTTTCAAAACCCGGATGACAGAAACGAATTCGACCGCCTTGGCCTCTTGCCGGACAGCGTGCCTGTACAGTTGGTAGCAGGATCAGGTGTTGACACCGAACATTTTACGCCTTCCCCGTTTCCGCCGGTCCCTGTGCGCTTTCTTCTCATCGCAAGGCTTCTCGGAGACAAGGGTATTCGCGAGTACGTCGCTGCCGCCCGCCAGTTGCGCGAGAGTTGGCCAGATACAGAATTTCATCTCGTCGGTGGTACCGACCCAAGTCCTGATGGAATATCACAGGCAGAGGTAGCAGATTGGTGCAAGGCTGGCCACATCATCTGGCACGGGCCGCTTGACGATGTCCGCGCTTCCATTTCCGCAACGCATGTCTATGTGTTGCCCAGCTATCGCGAGGGTACGCCACGGACTGTGCTCGAAGCGATGGCAATGGGTCGACCTATCGTCACCACAGATGCACCCGGCTGCCGTGAGACGGTGATCGACGGTGTAAATGGCTTCCTCGTACCTGTTCGAAACGCCAAGGAGCTCGCAGCTGCCTTAACCCAGTTTATTCAAAATCCTGACCTAGTCTATAGGATGGGCTCAGAAAGTTTGAAGGTGGCTTCTGAGAAGTATGATGTGCATAAAGTTAATGAGTTTATGTTGCGTGAAATGGGCCTTTGATGCAAAAACGAATGCTGGATATGATAGGAGCTGTCGTTGGGTTAATGGCGCTGTCTCCTGTGCTCGCGGTCGTCGCTATCATGATCCGGAGCCAGATGGGTGCACCGGTTTTGTTTCACCAAGTCCGCCCCGGGCGGCATAGCAAACCCTTTCGGATGGTCAAATTCCGAACAATGAGACATGCTATTGATGCGAACGGAGACCCTCTGCCAGATAGCGAAAGGTTGACGGGGTTCGGCAAGTTCTTGAGGTCAAGTTCCCTCGACGAATTGCCAGAGCTCTGGAACGTACTCAAAGGCGATATGAGCCTCGTCGGTCCTCGCCCGCTACTCATGGAGTATTTGCCGCTTTACTCGCCCGAACAGGCGCGTCGCCACGAAGTGCGCCCAGGCGTCACCGGTTGGGCACAGGTCAACGGGCGCAATGCGATCTCTTGGGATGAGAAATTCGAGCTAGACGTTTGGTACGTTGACAACCGCACTCTCCGATTGGATTCGAAGATTATCTGGCTAACTATCCGAAAGGTTTTCAAGCGCGAAGGGATTTCAGCCGCGGGTGAGGTCACGATGTATCCTTTCAAGGGAAACGTTAAATGAACTCAGCATTTGATCCGGGATATGCCGATACTTCAGAACTCTATGGGCTTGGGTTTAAAGCAATTGGCGAGAACGTTCATATCGCCAAGAATTGCACCATCATCGGCAAAGAGCGAATATCAATTGGCTCCAATGTCAGAATTGACGGACCAACTACTATTGTGGTCGGTGAGGACTCGTATCTTGAAATAGGTTCATTTGTCCACATCAGCGGTGGCTGCCACCTATCCGCAGCGGTAGCGCTCAAACTTGGAGATTTCTCCGGGTTATCGCAAGGTGTTCGCATTTTCACAGGAACGGATGATTATTCAGGAAAAACACTTACAAATCCCACCGTGCCTGCGAAATATAAGATCGTACGAACCGGCCCTGTTGAACTCGGACGACATGTGATTGTCGGCGCGGGTACCGTTGTGTTGCCTGGTGTGTCTATTGGACAAGGTACCAGTGTTGGTGCACTTTCGTTGGTTTCAACTCCACTGCCGGAATGGCAGGTTTGTGTGGGAAACCCTTGCTCACCGATTAAACCTAGAAAAAAAGACCTTTTAGCGCTTGAGCAAGAACTCTTTGCGGAGCTAGGTAACTCTCGCCGCACGAACAAGGACTGAACCATGCGTATCTACCTCTCCCGCCCTCATATGTCCGGTCATGAAGAACAGCGGGTCGCAGAGGCCTTCGCGTCGAACTTTGTCGCGCCGCTTGGTCCGCAACTGGAGGCATTCGAGGCAAAGATCACAGATTATCTCGGCGCAGGAGTCCATTGCGTTGGCCTGTCCTCTGGATCCGCCGCCCTGCATCTAGCCTTACGGATCGCTGGCGTGAGCAGAGGCGACGAGGTCTGGCTTTCCTCGATGACATTTGCGGGCGGCATCTTTCCCCTAAACTATCTCGCTGCCAAGCCTCGCTTTTTTGACCTTTCGCTCGACAGCTGGACAATCGACACCGATCTGCTCGCCGAGGAACTCGAACTGGCTGCTAAAGAGAACCGTCTGCCCAAGGCGATCGTGCCAACCGACCTTTACGGGCAATCTGTAGACCTTGATACTCTGGAATCTTTGGCCGCCCAGTATGACATTCGTCTCATTCTCGACAGCGCTGAAAGCCTAGGGGCAAGCTACACTGGTGGCCGCAAAGCCGGCAGTGGAGGAGACGCCGCTATTCTGTCCTTCAACGGAAACAAGATCATCACCACATCAGGCGGCGGTATGCTTGTTACACGCCACAAAGCTTGGGCAGATGAGGCACGATTCCTCGCCACGCAGGCACGCGACCCTGCCCCTCATTATGAACATTCAACCTTTGGCTACAACTACCGGCTTTCCAACATCTGTGCAGCCATCGGGCTAGGTCAGATGGAAGTTCTCGACGACCGTGTGGCGCGCCGTCGTGAGATATTTTCACGCTACAAGTTAGCGCTTGAACGGCCAGGCATATCTTTCATGCCAGAGCCAGAAGGCCAGCATTCAACGCGCTGGCTCACTGCCCTTACAATCGACCCGAATGAAATTGGCAGGACGCGTGAGGAAATTCGCCTGATGCTACTAGAGCATCTGATCGAGTCACGGCCTCTCTGGAAGCCGATGCACATGCAGCCGCTTTACACCGGTTCAGATTACCACGGGAGTGGCGTAGATGAGAATCTCTTCGCCAATGGTCTTTGCCTTCCGTCAGGCAGCGATATGAGTAATGAACAGCAGGATGAAGTGATCGGACACATCAATAAGCTGTTGGCGTGATCCGTATGAGTGGTTTTTCAGAATAATAGGTTGAATGCGCTTCATTTCCGATTTTTGCAATTGAAGCGTATTCAATGGGTCAACGCATCAACATTTCCCCACCCTGCACATGATACCCCTCTACCCGCGCAGCAATCAGCCTGCGCAGCCGAACCTTGTCAGCCTCCGCAATCGAACCCTGCAATTCACGCAGCATCGATGCGACCTCGATTTGGCTCAGCATGCCTTCCTGCGCGCGCAGAATCTTGGCATGAGGCGTTGGCAGCAGGCTGTCGTCGTCGATCAACAGCTCTTCGTAAAGCTTCTCACCAGGGCGCAAGCCGGTCACCTTGACCTCGATATCGCCTATCCCGGTCTTCAGGTCCTTCACCTTGCGGCCTGATAGCGTGATCATTCTATGCGCGATGTCGATGATCTTCTGTGGCTCGCCCATGTCAAGAACGAAGACATCGCTGCACTTCGCATAGGCACCAGCCAGCAGCACCAGGCGTGCCGCCTCTGGAATCGTCATGAAGAACCGCGTCACATCCTTGTGCGTCACCGTAACGGGTCCGCCGCGCGCGATTTGCTTCTGGAACAGGGGCAGCACGGACCCGGAGGATCCCAGCACATTCCCAAACCGGACCATCGCAAACTTGGTTTGCTTATGCCGCGTCTGCATGTCCTGCACGACCAGTTCAGCCATCCGCTTGGTTGCGCCCATGATGTTCGTGGGCCGCACGGCCTTGTCGGTCGAGACCAGAATGAACCGCTCCAGCTTCGCCTCGGCTGCCGCTTCGGCAACGACTTGCGTGCCAAGCACATTGTTCCGCGCCCCTTCCAGCTCATTCTCTTCGACCAGCGGCACGTGTTTATAGGCCGCCGCGTGGAGGATGATCTCAACCCCCTCCTCCGCAATCACACCGGCGACACGGGCCTTGTTGGTCACCGACCCAAGCCGAGGAACGACCGGAATGCCGGTTACATCCGCCTCTGCCTGCAGCTCCTGATCGATCGTATACAGCTGGAATTCACCCTGCTCGAACAGGATGATGCGTGCCGGGTTACAGTTCAGCAGTTGGCGGCACAGCTCGGATCCGATCGACCCCCCTGCCCCCGTGACCATCACCACGCGCCCGGCATAGGCCTTCGCGATCTCGGGGGTATCCAGATCAACCTTATCACGCCCCAACAGCTGGTCGGGTGCCACTGTGCGCAGGCTTTGCACCAGCCCCTTGCCCGACATCAGATCGACGTAAGACGGCAACACCTGCACCTCGACATCGTGAGCAGAAAGCTTCGCGATCAGCTCATCTCGCCGGTCCTTTGCCATGGACGGCACGGCCAGCAGGATCTGCTGGATCCCACGCGCGGAGTTCAGCTTTGACAGCTTGTCAGATCCATGCACGGGCAGCCCGGCAACCATCAGGCCATGAAGATTGGGGTTGTCATCGATAAAAAACATCGGCCGCGCCTCGCGCGCCTGCCGCAGTGCCGCGGCTAGCTGAATGCCGGCAGCCCCTGCCCCATAAATCGCCACCGGCTTGCGATCACCCCCGCGCTCGGACAGCCGGCGCATCAGCGACAGCCCCACCAGACGCACCGCAACAGCGAAGAGACAGAAGAACAACCCCAGCAGCAGTGGCACGGATCGGGGCGCTGACAGGTCTAGCATATAGCTCATTGCCATCGCGCTCAGCGCCAGCAGCACAGCCGCAACCCCGATATTAGACATGGAATGAGTGTCAAAAGCGTTAAGCTTGATGCGGTGCAGCCCCAAGGCCCAAGTGATCCCGATACCAAAGACCGTCATCGCCCCGAACAGCGCCCAGCTTGACGACATGAAGTCCAAGGGAGCAGCCGTCCCATAGCGCAGAGCAAAGGCACAATAGAGACTAATCGGCACCAAAAAGCTGTCCACTGCCATGAAAATAAGTCGTTTGGTCGACCGTGGAAGGTCGTGAATGCTCTGGATGTTCATAATGCGCATCTCTATATTAATATGAAAAAAGCTAATTTAATAAGAGCTGCATATCAAACGACGCCCCTTCGGAAAAACTCTTTCTTTGGGCGGATAGCTTCCGCCCCACGATCCAAATGCTAAATACACAAATCTCATGCAGCATTTAGAAGTCCTTCTCTACACAAACGCTATATAGAGCAGAAGTGGAAAATGCGCTGCAGCGCAGAAAGGTTTCTGCGCACTAAATAGGCAGGAAACTGTCAAAGTGAAGGACCATTCCCCCCGAAATGTGCCGTTTCACGATGCTGGGCCACGCAAACCGATTCTCTGAGATTTCTGATCTTGCCGAACCAACAAAACTCTTGCGCGACTCTTAACCCTTCGGCAATAGTCACGGAAAGAAGGCGATTAACGCCATATTCCGTGAACACGGGGCGAGGATCGAGGGCAGAAGAGGGCCAAAACCTGAACAGAGCTAACCTAAATTAGCGGACTCATCGGGGAGCAGGTCACCTCCCTTGCGGCAAGTGCTGAGCAGTTGCAAAGAAATCCAAAGCTATTCAACCGACGTCGTGCACGATTGGAACGGCTTGATCCGGCCTGCTGATACTGTCAGCCCGATGATGGGTATCCCATCGTCGGTATGGTTTGAGGCGAAAGCAAAGATTGGTCACGCCCAAACAGCCACGGTTCTGGCGGCAATGCTGGAACGGTTCAGTGAAATCAGAAATCCAGCAGCCTATTTGCGCTATCTTGGTCAAAAGGCCGAACTTGGCGCGTTCTCATGCGCGACTATGATCAGGACTTTGGGCGGTTCAAAGGTAAAAGTTCACAGCTGTGAACTTTTCTGGTCTTCTTCTTGAGCCATTTAGACCTCATTCGGCCGATGCGGGTTAGTTAGCAGCAGGCAACGACCTTGCGTACTGCCCGAGGAAAAATTGGTTGAGAGCAATGTTGTCCGAGACGCCAAAGGCCAAGACTTCTCAATGTAGACCATGATCTGCAAAGAGGCCGAGATGATTGAAAACGGATGTCCTCTACGCAAACCGTTAGTACACAGGACCGATGATATTGCTTCCCTTTCTGCGTCAATCAGCGCATTTCTCCAAGAGATTACTCACGTCCGGCATCCTCTCCGGCGACCCTCAGGTACGCTCCGGTACCAGGTCTATACTTCGGATGGCGGAAGGTATCGTCGGGCGCGGGACAGAGACCTCTGATCAAACAGGGTCTTATTCCTTGGCCGGATTGAGCGCCCCACCCGGCGCTTGCTCGATACTTTTGAGGCCTACGTGGCGACTAACGTAAGTCTTCGATGCGAAACGTCATGTGGGGGCATCCAAAACATGACCACCCTTCACCCTCCAACAGCCCCAGTTGACCCGATCCCGCTTAACAAATCCTTCGTCGCCGGCATGCGCTAAAGGCTCAAGGCGATCCGGCTGCGCCATCTGCGGCCCTGCGCAAGCGCGTGCTTAAAGGCGTCGGCAAGATCGTCGGGCCGGTCTTGCGCAAGGATGCGGACGAGGAACCCCGCCTGGGTCCGGTTTGACCTGCCCCCCGAAACTCCCTCAGTTTAATGTAGAGTTTGCTCAACCTTTGAAGGAGCAAACAAATGCGACAGAGGCGATTTACCGAAGCCCAAATAATCGGGATGATCAAAGAACAGGAAGCTGGGATGCCGACGGCAGAGGTGTGTCGTAGGCATGGCCTGAGCCCGGCGTCGTTTTACAAGCTCAAAGCCAAGTATGGCGGCATGAACGTGTCAGACACCCACCGGCATAAATCGCTGGAAGATGAGAACGCGAAGCTGAAGCGTCTGCTGGCCGATACGATGCTCGATAACGTTGTTCTGAAGGATTTGCTGGGAAAGAGCTGACGACACCGAATGTGCGACGGGCTGTAGCACGCAAGGCGATGCGGGATCATGATATCTCGCAACGTCGTGCGTGCAGGCTGGTCGGTGCCGATCCCAAGACCGTCCGGCGCGACAAGCCGCCGGATAATCCTGAAGTTCGCGAAGAGATGAAGGCGATTGCCAGCAAACGGCGTCGGTTCGGCTATCGCCGGATTGGCGTGCTGTTGGAACGCAAAGGCATGATTATGAACCAAAAGAAGCTGTATCGTCTCTACACCGAGGAAAAGCTGGGTGTCAGGCGGCGCAGAGGCCGCAAACGTGCGCGTGGATCGCGGACACCTATGCCTGTGGCTTTGCGACCAGGCGAGCGTTGGTCGTTGGATTTTGTGTCTGATACGTTCGGCGCATCCGCTGCCCGGCAGTGGTTTGTTTACAAACCATGAGAGGGGCGCAAGTTCCGCATGCTGGCAGTGAATGACGACTGCTGCCGTGAGAACCTGTGCCTCCCTCTCGGGACATTGCGTTTCAGTACCCTGTCGGGCAACGGATGGCTGATACCAGCATCTCAGGTGCGAGGGTGGCAGGCGAGTTAGATGCGCTTGTGCGCGTTTATGGAAAGCCTGCCTGTATCGTCAGTGATAACGTCCTATGTGCGGAATAACTGGCTGATTTGGCATCAGGTCATTGTCGTATCGAGGTGCCTCGATACGTTCATAAAATGCCTCAGTTCGGCTTTTTGGTCAACGACAGTCTCTCCCATAACAAACACAGAGTACGCTTTTGCGGCTCTTACCGTCCTTAAGACGAGATCATCGGGTCGCTAACACAGAAGGCCTGAACATTATCTACGAGGTCAGATGTCTGCCTCCACGGCCCTTACAGAGAAAGGTCCTTCTGTGATCGATCACCCCTCAAAGAAGGGGCGATAGGGTTCGCCATGTTTGATGATCCCGTGAACTGTGCGGGCCATTTTGGCGGCGATTGCAGAATACGCCTTTCGGCGCAAATGGGTGTTTTGTCGGTCCTTGGCAATGTAGCGCTCGAACTTATCTCGGAAGCTGTTGGTGCGCTGCAGTATGGCAATCTAACCGGCCATCCACAGGGCGCGGCGCAAGCGGGCATTCCCGTATTTTGACAGCTTGGTTTGGCC
>TARA_R110002020_G_scaffold1492_13_pt1 | contig 11202 bp, 9 predicted proteins | sample TARA_R110002020 | Tara Oceans TARA_R110002020 (sample SAMEA4396489) | marine metagenome | biome: Westerlies Biome; feature: [MES] marine water layer (ENVO:01000295) within the mesopelagic zone...; material: water (ENVO:00002006), including particulate matter (ENVO:01000060) such...
GCGACTTCCACAGCCAGTTCTTCTCCACTGGGGCTGGTGATGGTAAAATCATTGGTGGGTGCATCTTGTTGTGGATATTGGCCAACTAATAGTTTAGCCCAATCCAAATACTCTTCCAAGGTAATTTGATTGTAATCGCCACTGGAAGGATTCAATAGCATGACTCCTTCTCCCGATGATGCGGCTGAAAATGCACTTCTAAGATTTTCTATTTGTCGGAGGAAATTATTCATGTTTAGACTACTATGTGTTGCTAAGGTTGTTCCTGTTCGGGTGGCTGGTGGCTCACGACACTCCATGCGGCCTGAAGTCATCATGGCTTGGTCCGTGAAACTACCTGCGGCAGTGACACTTTGTTGGCTTTGGTCTGCAAAGTTTTGAGTCATTCCTGTGCCTTGCCAACCATCCAACTGAAGGATTCTACCCCATGCTCCAATAGAATCTTGGTAGGTGCGCCATGGAAATTGTGTGGGATTGATAGTTAGTCCTAAGTTGCTTCTCATGGTATCGGCTAATGCTTGAGAGGATTTGGTAGTAACTGCGGCTGGATTAGAGATTTTACCTTTTTCCGAATCTCCTCCAGCAATTGTAGCCATACGGGATTCCAAATAAGATAATAGGGTTTCACGGTCATCAGAAAATAGATTTGGCTCTTGAGCAATTTCTCCTCGCAACTTGAAGTAATCGTAAAGATTAACTGTGGCCTTATCTGGGTTGGGTTTGCCAAAGATACGGTTACGATAATAATTGTAATTACTCATGTAATCATCTCCATGTTTGTAATTTCGGTAAGGTGGAGTGGCCGAATCGTCTGTGGCTGTTCTCTCATTTTCCATAACCATTGTGGCGATATGCCAATGAACTGGAGTCATCTGGGTAGCCGTATTCTCATTCTTTAATGATTCCCGCAACGGGTGAATTACTTGAGATTCATACCAAAACAAGGCTGGGCTACTCTTCAGGTTATCCACACATCGGCGATAATACAAATCCCAAATGTCCATCAGTGGGAGAGATTGGCCAAACCGGGTGGCGTTGGCACTTAGTAGGTAACCTTTGACGATGGCTTCTCGGACCCATTGTTGCTCATTTTCATACTTAAGGTCTTTGTTTAATCCACGACTCTCGCCTGCGGCTGTCTTAGCACGACCTAATCGGTGAGCCGTGACATAAGGTAGTCCATCAAGGATTTCGGAACGGGTCACATAGGACCGGCCTCGCAAGAAGGCCAACGCAGAGGAAAGTTTTACTAATGAATTAGTGAATCGGAAACCAAGAACACGGTCAATTTGTGCTGGAGGTTGGCCATCGTAGTAATCAACGAGTGGAACTTCAGACCCGCCATCGGGTTTAGTGTTAGTAGTAGTGGAGAAATCCAATAATGGTGAGTTTAGGGATTGAATATCAGAAATCTCAAACTCCTGTTGGGCTTTAAGGTTGTAATTTTTCCCAGCCCATTTTTGAGTGAACAAGACGGAAATGTAGGAGATTTCTCTTAGAGCATCATAAGTAGAACTACCGGGGCTTTGGCCCGGAGGTGCATAACCAATTTTCTTGTTATCGCCAATAAAGGACCAAACCGAATCAAGGTCATGGAATCTCATAGCACTCATAAAACTTGTGGCTAACTTATCCACCACTTGAAGTTGTGGGCTAAGGCCACCTTTTCCAGCATAACGCCCGCTTAGTTGAGTATATCTGGCTCCAAGGCTAATACTCTTGAACAATAGTTCCATATCAATCCTATCAATAAATGCAAGGTCGTTTCCTTTCTGGTGTGGGTTAGTATCCATCCATGCTACGAAATGAGGGGAATTGAAAGTTTTTCCTCGGTATTCAACTTTACGCTCGGCAATTAAACCAAGCACCGCATCTTCTACACCAGCCTGTGAACGGTTGGCTTCGTTAAAGAACTTGACGGGTTGAGTAACAATAGGTCGGGGAACTGGTTCAAACTCATAAGTGGAAATGGTTTTGTCTCGGATTGGGTCATCTTTAGTGGATTGTTGAATCTCAATACCATACAAAACTTCGTCAGCACGCTTTTCATAATCAATTTTGGCAACACCGTTTTCACGAAGCATCTCTTCCAGAATGTCCTTAAGACCCTTTCCTCTGGTGGCTTTGTCAGCAGTCAAGCGGGCATCATAGTAATGGGTTTGTAAAAATTGTCGCAATCCATATCCTTCGGAACGACCTGCATCAGTAAATAAACCGAGTGGTGTTCTACCATCGGTATCTTTTTGCATATAGTCGGTAGCATCACCATGGGGTGGGTCTAAAATCCACTCATAGTCTATTTCTTGTGTTTTGGCACCCCACCGACACTCTGGGTATCGCAGCATCATTTCAAAAGTGAATCTTTGTGGGTCTCCATCTCTATCTACCTCATTTCCACAAGCAACAGAATACCTTAATGGATTCTCAAAATCCTCTCCTTTGGTGCCATCTGCTTTAAGAAGTTGAATTGGTGCAACCACTTGAGTAACTTGCTCATCGGGCAACAACTTCATCAAATCTTTACCAGTAACTAACTTTCCATCAGCATCCACATTTCCGGGGTGGCGGAAACCTTCTTTGGGAACTGTGGCTACCCAACAATTGGTCAAAAGTTTTGAGAAATCATTAGAAGTCATCTGTCGCTTGGTGACCGATTCGCCTTGAGAATCTTTTAGGGTCTCATGCAAGAAGGAGAAATCATAAAGGTAGGCTCCAGAGCGTGTGCCACCACCCGGAGGTCTCCAACTGGTGAATCGCCACTTATCCCAGCCTTCGGCCACGGCTTCATAGGCACTATTGGAATAAGATAGGTGATATTCTTGGCCTTGCTCATAAACATCTGGTTCATAGCCACGGTTTTTGCCAAATAATTGCTGCATATTGTATCTACGATTAAGTGGATTAACAAATCGCTCATTCCTGTTAAACCCATAAGAATTACAGAGCAAAACGGCTGCGGCCTCAATGACGGTGGTTTTCCCTGTGCCGGGAATACCTGATAGACGACAAGTGCTATCCTTCATTAACCATGCAGCCATAAAGATTTCTAAATGTTGTTGGGAATCAAACCCGAATACATCTCCGAGAATAGTCATGGAGTCTTGAATCTGCCTAAGTTTCATTTCGTGTTCTCTTTGAGTGCTTTCAATGTTACCTAATGATAACTTAGATTTGAAAACTTCGGACAAACTTTCTCCAATCTCGGCAGAGGTCCAATCGTCCCCAAACTTAGTGTTATCATAAAGGGTGGAAATATCATACCCTTTGTAGCCCACACCTGCTCTTTCTAAATCAGTGTCATCCAAATCAATTTGTTCGGGTTCTCCTTTAGCATTGGTAGTGTAGGCGACAAAATTAGTAGCATTACGAGACTTACCCTGTAATACTTCTATGGCTTCAAGGGGTGAATCAATTTCAGACATAGTAAGAAACCCTTTTATGGGGTCTCCTTCATCATCCACGGTATCAAACAATGGTTTGCCAATACTCTTGGCTACATTGACTAATGTATTGTAACCATCATTACCAATCAAAGCCACCAATTGCTCCTCATTTGATACACCACCAATAGTAGTCGTGGTAATAATTACTTCTTCTTCTACTTCTATTTCTTCTTCTGGCTCTGGTGTCTCAAGACCCAGTTCCTTAGCATCATCTTCACTCATTTGAATCCTCTCCCATGTCCATCTTAATCACTTGAGTTTTGGCTCCATCCCCTATAATGAGATAATACATACTATCCTTTTTCTCACTACCTTCTATGCGGACATTTTGTTCAACTAATAGAGTTTTGGTCACGATGTCTTTGCTGACCTCATCAATGACATTGTATTTACTACTAATACGGGCGTTATGCCGTTGTTTTTCTAACTCCTCATAAATCTCTTGGGCTTTACCCTCAATGACCATTACATTAGCAATATCGGATTCATCTTCCAGAGGGGTGAGTTCTCCTTGTAGTTCTGAATTAGTATTGTCCATGCCACGAAATCTCATATCTCCATCGGGAATTAGAACTGCTTCTTCATCTACGGTTTTTTTACCGGCCCGATACTCCTCAAAGGTAACTTGAACTTGGGTATAGACCTTAGCCATGTAATCCACACCACCAATTGAAAAGGTAATAGTGTCTTTAAGATTGGATGAATCAATCATTATCTCTTTAACTCCATCTCCTGCTTTACGACCCATGAAAGTTTGGAGCATTACTACACTTTCTTCATTCATTGGCCGCACATTTCTGATGTCATTGGGATAACAAAACATTTGTAATTCAGTAAATCCTGCTACCTTGTCATCAACTTGTCCCGGAAATAGATTGGTTTTATTATTTAGTTTACCCTCGTAATTCAAAACAAATACTACGGCATCATCATCTGATAAGGTATCATCAAAATTAAGTGCTAATGGTTGAAGATATTTCTCATCCAATTCATCAAAATTGTAAGTCATGGTCTTGGGTTTGCCGAAAACGATTGGCCGACCACCCTCAACGAGAAAATCTCCGAGAGCCGCTTGAGATAAGGTTAATGGATTAGTGGTCACATCATCCTCATCTTCTTCGTAATTATCTTCATAACAGTCGGCTGGTAATCCCTCTACACCATTGATAGGGAATCCATAATCAAAATGTTGGGCAATATACCCATCTTTAGGAATCCACTTCCCATAGGCCATAGGTGCGCCATCCAAAAGCACTTCAGCCACACCTTCTTTAGTAGAAGTTGGGTCATGAACTCGGATAGCACATTCAGTAAAAGTGTATTGGTCTGTGCCACGGCTGGCAGGTAACATCTGGTCGTTAATAACAATGTAAACTAAACCTTCATCAATACTGATAATAAACTTAACTGTTGGTGCAGGTAGGAGTAATAATTCTGCATCATCTCCGTCCTCGTCTGTGTATTTGGCTTCAACGATGCCATCGGCAGCCGTCAATAGGGCTTCTAAGTCACCGAATGCTATGGGAGATTTACTCGCCACAGAAACCGAGGAAATATCTATCCCTTGAGTTTTGGCTAAGGGCTTCATAACAACTTCAACATTTCCACGAGTTAGAGGAATTAACTTTTGACTATCTAATTCGGCGTAGGCTTTAGATGAAACTTTTCTCTCACCTTGGCTGATAGTAGGGATAGTCATGGGACTTTCACCAATCAAATCAGTAATCTCTTCGGGGTTCAACGACTCCTCCCACTCATAGGCAACTACGGGTGCTGCGATAACTTCTTCTACTATTTCTTCTTCTTCTTCTTCGCCCGCAGGTGTTACGCTAACAGCCGGTGCTGGCGTAGCCCCACTAACAGTAGGTGGTGTCCGAGCATAAGTCATTAAAGCCGAACCTGTGGCCAGACCTGTCCGAGCATTTTCAAACTCATCAGCCAATGGAACAGAACGAAGGTTAGTCATCTTAACTTTGTAAGCAGGGTCTAAGTTACCTGTGGTGGCTATGGCTTCTATATTGGTATTATCCCAACCAGTTCCATTCCATGCGTTCAAGGCATCTTTCTTCCTGATTCCACCTGCACCGCCTTTGGCTCCACCGACACCCGGAGAACCTGTGGTGTTTTTACCGGGTTCAACCTTGTGGGAACCGGGATTCATGTTGGTAAGGTTCTTCATATATTTCTCTTCTATTTCATATGGATTCAAACCAAAGAATGCTTCTATGGTAGGGTTACCAGCCATCCATCTCTCTTGCATCTTATTCCAAGCACTCTGGCTCATGTCTTGAATCTGACGCTGGGCGTTACCGGCAAAGGTATGGCCTTGTGCGGTTAAAAAGGCGACAATTTCGGGTCCTATTACTTGGGCACCGCCTTTGGTCCATCCTTGACCCTTCAAATAAAGCATTATCTTATCGGCTTGACTGGTGCGAATGGTTGCCATGATAAGTATGAGAGCCTTCAACTACTTAAAGATTCCTACCCTGTTCTCTTAGGTATAAAATCGTGTCTGCTCGGAAGAATTGATAGACTCTGGTGAACCATTCAATGTGAAGTTTTAGAAAATCAACAATACGCCTAATATCCACATACCTACTTCCATAGGGTTCTAAGGCTTCTACAAAATCAATAAAATTAGAATTAGCCCAAACTGATAATCCCTTGTCACTCAAGGATGAAATAAAATCAGTATTAGCAATTAACCGATGGAATAAATTATGTTGTTCAGTGGATGTGCTGCTGGGAACCCAATAAGGATGAGTAGCAATAAATCTTTCCGTCAATTCTAAATAAGAGTTGATATGAACAGTTTGTAACCATGAAAGCCAATCTTCCATTTGGGTAGCGCAATAATGAGTCCACACAGGATTCATCGTCATCACTCATCATCAATTACTTCAAAGTCACTAAAGTCCACAATATAGGTGGAGGCCGGGGGTTTTCCCGGTTCATCGGGTAAAACAATATCAGTTGGTGTGGTAGCAGGTTCTTCCTGACCCTCAACGGGGGCTTTAGGAGATTTGCCTCCCAATGCGGTATGGTTCTCTAACTCCTCGGTAGATACTCCTGCCTTAACAGCCAGTTCGTCCACCGATTCTAAACCTTTGCCTGTAAGGGTGGGGAGATTGACTCCTTCAACCTCTAAGGGGTTGTATTCACTGGCTTGTTCAGGAACAGGTAAATCTTCAAAACGGGCTTGAGAGGTGCGTTCATACTTATCTTTTTCTTGCTTCATGCTGGCTTCAATTTTACCAACACCTAAATCTAAGTTATCTCCAAAATCTTCGGCAGTATAATCCATACCGAGTTCAGGATTGGCATTGTTAAACTTAGTTTGTGAGTCTTTGGAAACCACTTCATCCACAGAAAGTCCTGCTTCTTTGGCTAATTGTTCAAGTCCGGCTACACCAAACTCGGTTTTAGGCATCATATCGTGAATGAGAGATTGGTTATACACGCTTTGGGAATTGTCCTTTTGAGGTTCGCCCAACATCTCATACCAATCGGTGGGACCATCAACCAAAAACGGGTCTTGTGGTGGTGGTGTATCATCTTCAACGGGTTCTGGCTCACTCACTGATTCTCCAATACTAATTTCGGAATCTTGAAATAATGTCATATCAGCCGAACTATCTTGGGCTTCTCTGATTCGGTCTAAGAAGGCTTTATCTTCCTCACTTAAGGTCTGTTGGCGTCCTCCGAAGTAAGAAGTAGCATTAGAAATCACTGGAGATATATCATTAAGGAACTCGGCTACCGACATCAGACCTGAAACCGTAGGTGATTCATTGACGGCATCTCCGACTCCATATTTATCTAAAAAGTTAAGCAAGGGAACTAAAACTTGTTCTCCGAGTTCTGGGTCTAAATTAAACTTGCGAGTTAAACTGGCTACATCTTCTGCACCCAGAGCCTCGCTCAAGGTTACATTATTTGCTTTATCCTTATTGGATTCAGGAGTTTTACTCTCCTGACGGGGTTTTTCACCCGAATCCTCATCACGCACTAAGCCATCAAAGTCGCCCATGTTATTCCCTATGTCTGCCATACTACTTAAAAGTTCTTAAATATCTCTGTTGCTTGCTCTTGAATTGAGTTAATCCATGCCTCATTATAGGTTCCACCCAAATCTTTTTGCAGTGCAACTTCAGAGGACAAAGTTTTCAAGGATTTAGCCATTAAGTTCTGAATAAATTGAGCATCTGTATCGGCAGTAGGAATGCGCTGAATAAACTCGGATAAATCAGAGGTCATTCTCCTAAGTTCGGATTCACGAGCCGCCGTTTTCAGAGTTAAGACTTGTTGCACAAACTTGGAATCCAAAGTTTGAATGATTCTTTCCTGAAGTCTAAGTGAGCCATCCTCTAACACACAAGTAACTTCTTCAAAGTTCTGAAATAATTGATTGATAGTTTCAGGTGAGGCTACAATCCCTAATGATTGAGAAAACTCTCGGAATTGAGTCTTGATGGTTTGTTCTCGCTCATTTTCCAGAAATGTCTGATACTGATTTAACGAATCTTTCATCTGGGAAAGGTTCTCAATCAAAGCAGCGAGTTCTTCCATCCTATCACATCATGGGTCCATTACGGCGGTTGTAGTCGGTCAAAAACAATCCTCCCAGCCCATTTTGCTGCACAGCATCATACCGAGCCGAGGCTTCTGCGGCAGCCTCTCGCTTGGCTTCCCTTTGTTCGGCCTTTTGTAATCCTTCGGCAGCCGCATCCAGTTTCTTAGAGAAACCATCAATAGTCGTCTGCAAATCGTCAATCTTATTCTTGTAATACCATGATGCACCCAAGGCACCAATAATCATACCTCCGACTAAGCCCATAGCAGCCATAGATTTATTACCCACAGCAAAACCAGCAGAGGCGATAGCGGGACTGGTTAGAGTCTCGGCTGCACGGCCTGATGGAGTATCATTTCGGCGAGATAATTCTCGGTGGATAGATTCAAGGTCGGCTTGAAATTGAGTTAGTTCTTCAGGACTGGCCATGGGTGTCCGACTCATAGAACCAAGCAGTTCCATAAGTTCGGGTGTAGTCATATCACTGATTTTGAGATTCTTCCGCACGGAAATGGTTTCAGCAGCAAAAACTTGTAGTTCTTCGGGTTGGGAAACTATACAATCAGTAATCTTGCGGAACCCTCTAATGCCTTGGCCTCGCTCTCCTAAAAGATATTTGCCCGGTCCTGTTTCATGAGCCAGTTTTACAAACTCTGAAATAGTAATTTCATCGGGAGATGCACAGACATCTTTTGTGCCAGAGTTCTTGACCCCTTTCTGATACCTGCGGATAAAATAAGTCATCAATTAAACAATGTTGTTCCGACTACTTAAAGGTTCCCTATTCCATGGAATTAAACATATGCACAAACTCACGACCATATCTGGGCGAGTTGTTCGTAACAGTAATTCAATGTGTCATTAGAAACTTTACCATCATCGGCATCGGGTGAACTGTCGGAGGACATTTCATTTACTAATTTGTTGAGGGATGTGAGGGTCCCAAGCATTTGCCTCCATTTGAGATTACGGATTTTAGCGTGAAGGTTGCGAGCATCGGCTCTTTCTTCATATCCTTTTTGATGAAGATACTTCTTCAATGATAGTAAATCTAATCGCCATCGGATACCTCCTTTGCGCTCTTTAGATTGAGCGTGACGGAACATAGGTCGGTTACGGAGGATACCAATAACCTCACGAGAAGTATAACGCCTTGGTTTGAGTCGTAGCATTTCTTGAGCAATATCGGTGGAGTAACCATAACCATCGTGGTCTAACAAGTAATTGACTATATCAAAAACTAAGGTTTCCACTAAAGGCAGGGGTTGGGGTTTACTGTCGCTCATGCGAATCCCCCATTCATTCTTCTTCTTCTGACTCATCAGATTCCGGTAGGTGTTTCTTCACCAATACTGCTTTAGCCGTTTCGTAGGCTGTCTTGGCTTCATCCATGGTCATCCCATCGGCCTTAGCATCCAGAATAAATTGCTTACGGTTGGCTTCAAAATCCATCAAATCTAAAATGGCTTGATTCATCTCATCAAAGACTACTTCCTCTTCAAGAGGTGGGTTATCAAAGAGAACATCTAATTCTACTTCCAGTTCAGTGACAGTAAGTGGCACAACGGCAACAAACTCATCTAAATCTTCATCCAAGATACTGCCAACGCCACCGCCACTTAATTTGGACAAAAATTGCTCTGCTATCTCTCTGCTGACCATCATACCAATGCGAGGCCAATACCGAACTTCTTCACTCATGTTAATGGGTATGGTGTAAGACCTACTTAAAACTTTGTGAATCATTCAATAGAATGAACCTTTTTTCCAGACAATAAATTACGAGCCACACTCAAATGATTGTTATCTTGAACACCATTGACATAATAAATTACACCAGAAGCCATCTGGACTTTAATGAGAATTGCTAATTCTCGGACTTCGGCCGAGTCAGTCATTCTTTAACCTCCACATCTTTAATTTCCATAGAAACATTCATCCACTCACCTGCGGTGTTGCCGTTTTTACTGACGAAAACACGGCTGGTTCTGAATCCTTCGGCACTCCTCACTTGGTCGGAATTAAACCGACCGGGACATTCAAGATTCCATGGTGCTTCAGAAAACTGTTGGCGATATTCAAACTGCTGTTCAGTAGCCATGGGAATTGGATTAAGCATCATACCAAACAAAGTATCGTAAGATAGTTCAGCAATCATTACATGAAGTCCTGTGCCACTGGATGAAGTGCGATACCAAACTTTATTGCCAAATATCTTACAGAGTTGAATTAAGGCTTGTTGGACTTCGGGATTCTTAAAATCCACATCATCCCAATCAAAGGTTAAACCACTCATACTAAGAATATGTCCAATCTCTTACTTAAAGATTACCACGAAGTCTCGGTGGTAGTGGAAGGGTCGGCAATAACATATCCACTGCCCGAAGGTGCGGTGGATGGTTGGTATGCGGGTGTTTCATCCTCGGCAGCAGAAGTGGCTGGTGTCTTAGCAGTTCTGTCGTCATTCCATGAATCTGAAGGCTTGTAATCTTCGTAACCTTTCTTAATGTAGGTATAGCCTACTTGCTTCAAATGTTCTTCATAAACATATCTCTCATCAGTGCCATCTCCAGCATAATCAAACACATGGTCGGCACGAGGTCTGCGAGTATCCAGATATTCATCAGAGGGTCCCACAGTTTGACTAAATGTTAATCCACCATTGGCTTCTTTCCATGAATCTCCTTCCCAGTCCGCAGGAGTATTTCCGGGTGCTTCTGAATTAGTATAGAAATATGATAGATTCCATGCGGAATGGCGGCAATAACTTTTTCCATCTTCATCTTCGTAGCACTTGCCTTTAGTTTTCATAGTCCCATCACGGTCCAGACCGAGACATTCGCTATCAGCACTACATTCTTGAGCATCAGCCTTGGGATTGTAATTATCATAGCGTTCTGGCCACCATGAAAATCCAATACATTCTGGGTCTGCTTCGCAGGCTGCTGCGGCGGCATCTAATCCTTCATATTGCGCTCGTGGTTCGTTGCTCTTATCTTGAAGATTTCGCCACATATTAGACATACCAAACTTTGGATAAGGGCTTCCGCTATACTTGGTGAAGTGAGTTCCAGTAGGGAACTCATCCGAACATTCTCCACTGACACAATAAGGTTTGTCAGCAGGACATCCTAAAGCATCAGAACAGGCGACTGCATCGGCGTCTGCACTTCCGCCACCGGCGGG
>TARA_R110002020_G_scaffold21575_9_pt1 | contig 11202 bp, 16 predicted proteins | sample TARA_R110002020 | Tara Oceans TARA_R110002020 (sample SAMEA4396489) | marine metagenome | biome: Westerlies Biome; feature: [MES] marine water layer (ENVO:01000295) within the mesopelagic zone...; material: water (ENVO:00002006), including particulate matter (ENVO:01000060) such...
CATTTTAAGTGTCACTCAGCAAGAAGTTGTAACACATGGGCGAAAGGTGGGCCAATAGTAAAAGATGAAGTTTCTACTGATTGGGCGCAAAGAGCAAAAAGCGGAGATAAATAAAATGAATGAATCTGTTTATAAATTGAGACCCGGCAGCACTGCTAGTGATCTAGATGAATTAGATGCAGATCTTTCTAGAATGAAAATATCAGGAAAGCCAAATTTTAGTAAACTTACTTATACAATAGACAAAACAAAACTCTCATTTCAGAAAGCTAGATATTTGGATATGTTAATGAAACAAAAGAAAACTATAAAAATTGAGGCTGCAACTCCTGAAAATCAGCCTAATTATTTTAAAGGCTTATCTAAGAAAGATAAAGAAGAAAGAGAGAGAGTAATAAAGCGGAGATCAAAAATGGACAGTGACGATCCAAAAGCTTACAAAGGCTTTTCGTCTGATAAGGGCGTGAAAACAAAGCCTTCTAAATGGACAGCAAAATTTAAGAAAATGTACGGTGAGATGAATGAAGATCAGAAAACTGTATTTCATGAAAAATTATCTGCTAAGATTCGCAAGTCTTTAAGAAACAAAGCTAAAAAATCAAATGCACCTACAGGTGCTCTGACAACTGTTTATAACAAAGGATTAGCAGCTTGGAGAACTGGACATAGACCGGGTGCTAGTCAACATGCATGGGCAATGGGAAGGGTGAATTCTTTCTTAGCAGGTGGACCTGCAAGAAAAGTTGATTCAGCTCAATGGAATCAAGTAAAGAAGCATAGGAAAAAATAATGCCGGCATCTTCTAAAGCTCAACAAAGACTTATGGGATTGGTAAAAGCAGTCCAAGCAGGTGATATTCCGAAAAGTAAAGTAACTAAAAAAATAAAACAATTGGCAAAAAATATGAAACAAAAAGACGTTAAAAAATATGCATCTACCAAACACAAAAACTTGCCAGACAAGGTTAGAGAAAGCAAAACTTCTGATATGATGAGAGATATTCGTAAAGGTGGCGCTGCAGGACCGTGGAATATTATTGTAAGTAAAAATAATAAAGTAGTATCACAAGTATCTGTAAAGAATCTGAAAGAGATTCCAGCATATTTAGCTGCTTTAAGGCCAAGGTACCCAAATCATAAAATTGGTATAGAGTCCAAAGGTGGTAAAATAGTTTACAGAGAATCCGTAAATGAAGACGGAAGAGCAATTATGAAATCAATATCTAATGCTAAAAAAGGCGCAGTTGCCAAAGGCGGTGGATATGCACCATTTGTTAAGATGGGTAAGAATTCTTGGAAGCAAGCAAAGACAAATACAAAAACTCATGATGATGGCTTATTTGATAAGATAGGCGGATTTAAAGATTTTATTGTTGAAGCTTGTTGGGATGGTTACAAGCAAGTAGGAATGAAAAAAGGTAAAAAAGGGAAACAAGTTCCTAATTGCGTTCCTGAAGTTGTAGAACATTGTGGGTGTGAACACAAAGACACTTATGACGTTTTCAGTGAAGCTACAGGGTTAGGTTATACCTTATCGTTCTGTACGGATAAAAACTTAAAAGAAGCCGAGTACCAAGGACGTAAAGTTAAGCTAAATAAGCCGATGCAAGGTGATGTAGGAAAATTTAAAGTATATGTAAAGAATGATAAGGGCAATGTTGTTAAGGTAAATTTTGGTGCAAAGGGTAGTGAAAACAGAATTAAGAAGTCTGATCCTGCCAGAAGAAAGTCATTTAGAGCTAGACATAATTGTGATAGCCCAGGTCCTAAACATAAAGCTAGATATTGGAGTTGTAGAAAATGGTAAGTTTAAAAGAGATTTATTTCGCTGACAATACGTTAAAAGAGAATGCTGCTTTAAAAAGAGACGCAAAAAAATTAGAGATGAAGTGTAACAAGGCTGTTAAGATGATGCGAGAAATCGCTTCAGACTTTAAGAAAATTTACGGCGTCTCTACATCAAATGCAGTTCTATATAATAATTTAAAAGATTTCGAAGAGCTTTCATCAAAAGCTGATGGGAAGTATGGCGGCTGGTTTCAATTTGCCAACGGAAATCCAGACTACGAAAAATAAAAGGAGAAAGTTATGCCTACAGATAATAAGATATTAAACAAAGTAAGTGATAACAAAACAGACTATCACATTCAAGACCAAAAACATTCTATTAATACAGAATTAATTGGTATCATAAAATTTAGACAAAACAAAAAATGGTTAATTAGCATTGTTGTTGTTTCACTATTTGCTACAATATTGGGGCTTATGATTTGGTTCATGAGTAGTGGTGTTGATGTGATGGGTGGATGGAAAGAGATATTATTATTAATGTTAGGTGGATTTGTCGGTTCATTTGCTAAAGTAATCGACTTCTGGTTTAACAACGCTGAAGATGATGTTAAACTATTAGAACATGCAGATGACTAATGAATATAGCAACTTTAGCTGGCCACTTGGCATTTGGGTTAATTGCATTTTCGTTTTTAGTAAAGGATATTCTATATCTTAGAATAGTATCAGTAGTAGCTAGTTTATTTTCTATATTTTATAATTTTTATATTCCCACAGAACCAATGTGGTTGGCTATTAATTGGAACATAGTATTTGTACTAGTTAACTTATACCATATAGCTGTTATTATTTACGAGAAGCGTCCTGTAAAAATGGAACCAAAAGATAAAGAGTTATATGAGACTTTATTCAAAGACCTAACACCAGTAGAATATTTAAAAATAACAAAGATCGCTAAGTGGGAAACATTTAAGTCAGGTTATAAATTAATTAAAGAAGGTGCTGATGTTAACCGTCTTATGCTAATTTATAACGGCACTGTAGACATAGCAGTTAAGGGAAAGTGGGTTGCAGAATTAAAAGACGGACAATTTATAGGTGAAATGAGTTTTCTTACAGAAAAGCCAGCAACAGCTGAATGTATTGTAAAGCATGACACTGAATGCATTGTCTGGAGACAACCAGAATTCAAAGCACTATTAAAGCGCAATCCTTCACTGTACTTTACAATACAATCGTTGTTAAGTGCACAAGTTTCAGATGCGCTGGTGACTAAAAACACAAAAACTTAATATTTTGGTAATTAATCAATATTTATAAAAAACTGGAGCCTCGAATGTCTTGGAACTCAAAAATAATAGAATTAATTAGCTTACACGCAGAAGGTGATAAAGAAGCATACCAAAAGTTTTTTAAGTCTGCTCTAGATAAATTTAATATAAAGTCTCCAACTGAATTAGATGGTGATAAGAAAAAAGAATTTTTTAATTATATAGATAAAAATTATGATGCAAAAAATGAAGATTTAGATCCATATAAAGATTTTGACGGTTTTCCAAAAGAAGATTACAATTTAAATCTTGGTGCTTTCGTAGATGAGTATCAAAAGTTTTTAAAGTTTATGAAAAGATACAAAGAAGTTCCGGATAAAAATAAAAGAGAATGGGCGCTAGCAATTAGAAACAAAGTCGGTCAAGGTATGTTTAATGGACATATTCACAAATTTGGAGACGTAGTCGATTTACTATCTATGGGTGATAAATTTAGAAATTTAAAAGAATCTGTATTAAAAGAAAATCCAGCTGTGATAGCTACAGCAGCTAGGATGGCAATACAAAATGCACAAGGTAAAAAAGTTTCAGTCAATACAGCAAGACAAAAAGATTATAGAGAAAAAGATCCGAAAGCATACAAAAAAGCTAAGAGCATTTTTGATAAAATAAAAGATAAGCTTAAAAGTAAAAAGAAACCACAAGCTAAAGGTCAAAAATTAAAAACCACAAATGATAAAAAATCAGACGCTCAAAAGTATTCTGACTTATATGGCGGAGGTGCTAAAGTAGAGTCAACTAAGGCTTACGCCCAAACATTAACTAAAATGGCAAAAGATAGACAGTTAAAAAATATTTCTAAAAAAGACAAAGATATGCTAATGAAAATTGCGCAGATGATGAAAACTGCAAATGAAGGCGCTTTAAGTTCTAAAATAAAAAAAGCAATTATGATCGCAATTCAAATGAGTGGTAATATGACAGGTGCAGTCAATAAAATTGAAAAGATGGCAAAGGGATTATCTAAAGATAAAAAAGTTGCAGGTGCTTTAAGGTTGGCAAATGAATCAAAAATTAATGAAATAGCAGATAAAAAAGCTATTAAGAATTTTTTAGATGCTGCACTTAAACAAGCAGGAATAAAAGTTTTAAAACATAAAGAAATGAAACCGGGAACAACTAGAGCAGTATATGGCTGTTTTTATACAGTAAAAGCTGCTAGTGGGAATGATGTTTTACCGTTCTACGTATACAAAAATGGCAAAATAGAATTAGGTGTATCTAGCAAAGGATTCTGGCCAGGGAAATACGGAGAGATGAGTAAAGTTGTTAAACAATTAAAAGATTTTAAAAGCACAGATTTAGACAAGGGATAGACAATGAAAATCAAAAAAACACAACTAAAAAAGATTATTAGAGAAGGCATCAAGGTGGTCTTAAAAGAAAGAAAAAAGACTAAGCTTGCTGAGGACAAAATGTCACCAGAACAGATGAAATTTTCAAAACCTATTTTTGCTGCAGCTGCTAAAAAGGCTGGCTTTAAAGTTAAGAAAATTTTTATGTCAGCACAGCCAAACGCAGAGATAATGGTTTATAAGTACGGCAAAGATAGCGGTAGTATGTGGAACATTTGGGGGACAACTTTTACTAAAGCAGCAGCAATGCAAATTAAGAAAGTTGTTGAACAGTTAGATTCTGATATGACATCTGGGGAAAGATCTTATAGGCCAAAGATGAAAGTTGGAACAGATACTGAGTATATGTCTCTTTATGACGCAGCACAAATTGCTGGCGTAAAATATGACCGCAGTGAATATGATAGATTGTTTAGAGGAAACTAAAATGATCAAGTTAAAAGACATATTAAAAGAAAGCTCGCCTGGATATGAAAATAGACAATTTGGTGATCCACTTCCTACAATAAAAGATATTGCACGAGAACATCAAAAGAAGAAGATCAAAGAAGAAAACCTTGATGAAGGTCCTGACGCTGATTTATTTAAAAAATTAAGTAAAATAGACGATCAGATTGTTAAACTTATGGTAATGTACTCTAAAAAAGCAGATACTGATAAAATTGCGCAGAGCTGGATGGCAGGATTACATGCAAAACTAAAAAAGAGTGGTATAAAATTATGATAAAATTAAGAGATTTATTAGATAAGTCAGAGCAAACAGGACATATATCTAAGCATAACCCAGCAACAGCTTTTAAACCTGTACAGGAAGGACCTGCAGAAGATGATGCAAGAGCAGCAAGAATTATGAAGAATGACTTAGAAGATGTTTATGATCACATATACAATTCACTAATTAAAATAGAAGGTAAACTATCAAGTTTTAATTCTCCTGGTCTTAAGCATGCTTTTATAGACGGTATTAAAGCAGGAATTGCACGTCAAGGTAAATTTGATTATAGAGCTGCAAGAACTAAGTTGGCTAGATACTTCAGTAAGTAATGAATAAAAAAGACGCTATTCGCAAAATACGCGAGATGGATGAAGATAAGCGTCGTATTATGATGCTTAAATTATACGGAAGCAATATGGTTACAAATTTTAAAAGACTATTAGCAGGATTAGATAGAGAAAAGCCCGGTATTTATAAGAAGGCTTATAAAGATTTTAAAGGCATAATCGGTGCCATAGATAAGAAGATGGAGGAAGTCCTATGAAGAATGTATTAAAACTATTATTATCAGCAGTTATACTTTTCGCTGCTGTACCTACTGTCAATGCAGCTGATATGAATATGGCTGGGATGGAAGAGATAAAGAAGAAGAAAAAGAAAAAAGGTAAGAAAATGCAAAAAGGCAAGAAGGGAAAGAAGAAGGGTTTCTTTTCTAAAATGTTTGGTAGCAAATAGAAAGGACTAAATGAAGAACATACTTAAAGTATTACTTTCAGCTTTTATTCTTTTAGGATCAGTTCCAACATTACAAGCAGATAATTCTGCAGGTATGGAAGAGATTAAAAAGAAGAAAAAGAAGAAGGGCAAAAAAATTAAAGGCAAAGAAGGCAAAGGCAAAAAAGGCGGAGCTTGGGGTAATTGGAAATCCAAGTGGAAAAAGAAGAAAGAGAAATAAAATGGATAATCCTTTAGCAAAATTTTATAGTTGGCAAGTTAATTCAGGCGCGTTAGATGGTTGGACATCATATCATTTAGCTGCTGGACTGTTTATTGCCAAAGTTGCACAATGGCTAGGAGCAACAGACTTCTGGGCTGTCATGTGGGTTGTTATCATTGGCGTTGCATGGGAAATCTTCGAAGTGTATGTTGAAGGCACAGAAGAAACTTACGGCACAAAAAAGAGATGGGCATACAATACAGGTGCTGATTTATTCGTGGAGATAGCAGCGGCATGGTGGATGGTACTTTAAAACCCTATAAAAACTATAGAGAATATACTCCAGAAGAAACTAGAAGTGAGCAAGACGAGTATTTCGATAATGATGCAACTAAAAAAGCGTTGCCTAATTTATTTAGAGATAGAGACGATGTTACATTTCATGTAAAAGATGCACCCTTAGAGTTACTTGACTTAGAAGAGTTAAAAAACTTAAATAATTCAGATGTTGGAGAAATACTGACAGAGCCAACACAGAAAGCACGTATGTTATCTACGTTAAGGTTGATGATGCAGTATGGGAAGAACTATAGGCGTTTATTTGCAGCATTTAAAAAGAACGAAAAGTTACCACCACCACTAGTTGTAAGAGATAAAAATTTAGATTTATACCTTTTAGCTGGCAACTCTAGGATGATGATGGCAGCTGCTCTTGGTTATAATATGCCTGTTAAGATAATTAAGTTTAGCAAAGAGATTGTCAAAGAAGCAAAGTTTAAAAAAGATGATTTGTTAAAAATTGCAATAAGAATTGCAGGTATGTATGGTATTAGATCAAAGTTACGATTTAAAACTGGTACTGGAAACAAAGCAGACTATGATTGGATGAAAGATATTATAACATTAGATCCTAATCCGGATGATATGTTAGACTTTGTAGAGTCTGTGTTACATGAGATAGATCATGCTAGGATGCGAAAAAAATATGGCCCAAATAAGTATGAGCAAGAATACACAATAGCTGGTCAATTAATGGTAGACAAGGGAAAAGATTTTTATTGGGATAATCCTTTTGAAAAACAAGCAGAAGACTTTGCCAAAAGAGAAGGAAAAAAAGTCTTAAAAATGCTTAATAAGAAGAGATAAAAAATATATAAAAAAACTGGTTTTTAACAATTTATGTTTATATATATTAATGAACGGTTCAATAGGTTTTAGTTTTGACTAAAATAATACTTTAAAAATTAGGACAAGTGTCTCTAATCCTGTGTTATTTATTGTGAATCAAACGCTAATAACTACTACAGCTAAAGCTGATAGAATAAAACTATAATCTATTATCTTCAAAACTAAAAATACTAAAACTTAAAATAAATAAGGATTTTGAATGAGACCAAGAAGCGCTAAAGCTAAAGGAAAACGACTTCAAAACAAGGTTACACAATTGTTGCAAGAAAAATATTCTTCAGTATTAGAAGAAGGTGACTTTAAATCAACTACTATGGGTGAACATGGTATGGATGTACAGCTATCACCTTCAGCTAGAAAACATTTTCCTTTTGCTATAGAGTGTAAAAATCAAGAAGCTCTGAATATATGGAAAAGCTTAGAACAAGCTGAGAATAATTGTGAAGGTTTAACACCTCTGCTAATATTTAAGAGAAACAAATCAAAAATTTACGCAACATTAGAAATTACAGACTTTTTAGATCTACTAGATGGAAATAAATAACAGGTTATTAAACTTACTAAATTCAGTAATAGGTAAACCCGGCACAGTAAGCAAAAACAACGAGCTTATGTATGAATGCCCTTTTTGTGATACGTCAAAAAAGAAGCTACAGGTTAATGTTACAACACAGCAGTGGCACTGTTGGGTTTGTGATGCTAAGGGAAGATTGATTTACACACTTTTAAAAAAGCTAAGATCAGCTAAAAGTGCTTTTCAAGAATTAAATCAAATCTATAAGAATACTTCATTTAGGTCTAAAAAAGATGAAAGCTTTATAGTCACACTTCCCGAAGAATTTCTACCTCTTACAGAGTTTACAGACTCAATACAGTTTTTACATGCTAGGAATTATCTAGAAAAAAGAAACATAACAGATGATGACATAATCAGATATAATATCGGCTATTGTACAGGAGGTGAGTACAAAGATAGAATAATTATTCCATCTTACGATGAGAATGGTTTGCTAAATTACTTTGTTGCCAGATCTTACTATAATAAAGCATTTATGAAATATAAAAATCCTCCTGCACCAAAAGATACAGTTATATTTGATTTGTACATTAACTGGAATATGCCTGTAATACTATGTGAAGGTGTCTTTGATGCTATAGCAATAAAAAGAAATGCAATACCGTTATTAGGAAAAACAGTGCAAGATGCACTATTACAAAAAATGATAAACAGACATGTTTCCGAAGTTACAGTAATATTAGATGCTGATGCTAAGGAAACATTAGTAAAAGTTTGTGATAAATTAATGAGACACAACATAAACGTTTCAACAGTTATGTTAGATAAGGGCGATCCATCAGACTTAGGATATAAAACGATGTTGTTCGCAATAGAAAAAAGAACAGTCATGAATGAATATGACTTAATAAGGCAAAGAATACTATGATAATAGAAGCTGGACTAAAAACTGTAAAAAAGATCTACCATATATCAGATATACAGATAAGAAATCTAAAAAGACATAAAGAATATGAACAAGTATTTGAAAATTTGTATGACTTTATAAAACAGGACACAAAAGATGCAGTTGTATACATAGGTGGCGATATCGCTCACAGTAAGACAGATATGTCTCCAGAGCTGGTAGATCAGCTTTCTAGACTGTTTAAGTCTCTGAGTGATATTGTACCTACGCTTATTATTGCAGGAAATCATGACTGTAATTTAAACAATAGATCTAGGCTAGATGTACTTCAACCGATCGTTGACAATTTACAACATCCTAATTTACACTACTTAAAAGATACAGGAGTTTATCATATAGGTGATGTTGGATTTGCTGTATTAGACGTCTGGGATGATGAACCTGAAAAAATACCAGATCCGGATAATATAGTATCTAATACTAAAGTGCTATTGTATCATGGCACAGTTGATAAGTCAAAAACAGACTTAGGTTATGCATTACCGTCTGCTGTTAAACTAAAAGACTTTGATGGTTATGACATGGTATTATTAGGTGATATTCATAAAATGCAAACAATGCAAGAATATAAAAAAGGAAAAGTAACAAAGCCAATAGTAAGATACTGTGGTTCACTAGTACAACAAAATCACGGTGAAACTTTAAAAGGGCATGGAGTCTCTGTATTTGATGTAAAATCTAGGTCTTTTGTTCATCAAGAAATAGAGAACGAATACGGTTATTATACAATAGAAATAAACAACGGATTAGTTCCTAAAGTAGACGACCTCCCGAAAAAAGCAAGGCTGAGAGTAAAAGTAAAAGATACATCATCAACAGACCTTAAAAAAGCGCTAACAGTCATAAGACATAGACACAATTTAAAAGAAGTTGCAATAATCAGAGAAGATAATTACAGAGTTGATTCAGGTAATTCTCAAACAGTAGACTTCGGAAATATAGATGATCCTGAAGTACAGAATGGATTAATAGAAGAATTTTTAAAAACAAATTCAACAGCTCCTGATGATATAATAGAAAAAGTAAAAAAGATAAACACAGAACTAGGTGGGCAATTAGTAGCAGATGATATTTCTAGAGGCATAAGCTGGAAGCCTAGAAAATTTGAATTTTCAAATATGTTTAGCTACGGTGAAGATAACGTTATAGACTTCGATAGATGTAACGGTATTGTAGGTTTATTTAGTCCAAATGCAAGTGGGAAATCAAGTATACTAGACGCAATTACATACTGTATTTTTGACAAGTCTACTAGGGCGTGGAAAGCTGAAAATGTTATGAATCATTCTAAATCGAACTTTAGTTGTAAACTTACATTTGATGTAGGTAATGATTCTTACGCAATAGAAAGAAAAGCAAGAGTTTTAAAACACGGCTCAACAAGAGTTGATGTAGACTTTCATAGAATAGAGCAAGATGGCACTAAATTTTCTTTAAACGGAGATCAGAGAAACTCTACAAATAAGAATATTAGAAAAATGTTAGGTACATATGAAGATTTTATTATGACCAGCTTTTCCTCTCAAAATAATAACACAATATTCTTACAACAAAATCAAACAGAGAAAAAAGAAATATTAGGCAAATTTTTAGGATTATCTGTATTTGATAAATTATACAAACTTGCAAAAGAAGAGTCAAGCGGTTTACAGTCTATGTTAAAAAACTTTTTAGATGTAGATTACGATCAACAAATAGCAGACATAGAAGAAGAATTAAATCAAGTATCTTCTGTTATTAAAAACTTAGACAAAGCACTCTTGAAGAAAGAAAAAGAAAGAGATGGCTTTAAGTCTAAAGTATTAGACTTTACAAAAACTTTAAGACCTGTAGATCCGAACGTAAAAACTCCAGAAAAACTACAATCAGAATTAAAAGCTCAAGATGCAAAACTATTAAATATTCACAATCGCTTAGGAAATGTCGAATTAGAGGCAGAAGAAACAAAAGACAATAAGCAAATGTTGCAAAATAGAATACAGTCTGAAAAATATAAAGATATAGAACGAAGAGTCGAAGAATACAGTGAGTTAATTAAACAAAGAGATTCAGCAAAAAGTGAAGTTGATGCATTAAAAATAGAGGTTCAGCATAAATTAGATAAGATTGAGAAGCTAGGAAATTTAGAGTATGATGATGACTGTGATTATTGTATGAATAATGTTTTTGTAAAAGATGCTATAAAAACAAAAGAAGCTTTGCAAGAAGATAAAAGTAGAGCGGGCGAAGTAATAGCACAACTAAAAACAATAGAAAATAAATTACAAATACATTCAGATGTCCCTGAATCACATACAGAATTTACTTCACTAAGACAACAAATGATAACAGAAGAAAGAAGCTATTTAGATAGTGTCACAAAAATATCTGATATGAAATCAGCAAATGAAGAAATGTCAGCT
>TARA_R110002020_G_scaffold40816_6_pt1 | contig 11202 bp, 8 predicted proteins | sample TARA_R110002020 | Tara Oceans TARA_R110002020 (sample SAMEA4396489) | marine metagenome | biome: Westerlies Biome; feature: [MES] marine water layer (ENVO:01000295) within the mesopelagic zone...; material: water (ENVO:00002006), including particulate matter (ENVO:01000060) such...
TCCCAAACTCAATTTTGAGGCTACCGAAGGATTGAACCCCGGAACAAACAAAACGTATTCGGTTTGTACCTATACCCATGCAGACCACGCCAATGAAGGTTTACAGGCCCTAATTGCTGAAATGAAAAAGGGTAAAGAGGCAAAAATTGTTATCGGCACAGGCCACGCAAAGGCTACCTGCCAAGGTGCTGCCTTTGAATATATATTGAATGTGGAACAGGAGCTTCGCCGTCAAAGGGTTCGCGACAAAGCTAAAATTACTTGGATTTCCAACGAATATGAATTGGGAGACTTTGGAATGGACGGTATTTTGCTAAGCTACGGCAGCAACATTATGAAATCGCACGAAATGGTCGAGATGGTTTTTGAAGATCGCAATATCGATTGGATTCTGGGCGCTGGCGTAAATAAAATTGAAGACGGACTTGCACATTATGAAACTTTGACCGGGGAATATAAAACCATTGAATACGATTTTGCGATGCTGATTCCATCCTTTTCGGGCCACGGATTCAAGGCTTTTGATAAAAACAATAACGACATTACGGAAAAACTTTTTAAAGGGTTTATGATTGTGGATGCAGACTACTCACCAAAACCTTATGAAGAATGGACGGTGCAGGATTGGCCCGAAACCTATCAAAACCCAAACTATAAAAACATTTTTGCACCGGGAATCGCGTTTGCACCACCGCATAGCATTTCCAAACCCCGGAAAAGTTCGAATGGCACCGAAATCTTCCCAGCACCGCCAAGAACGGGGATGCCATCGGGAATTACCGCCAAATTGGTGGCCGATAACATCATTGACAGCATAAAGAACAACAAAGAATCTCTGCACCACAGAGGCTCTATGGGCAATATGGGCGCGGCCTGTATCGCCTCGGCCGGGTTTGGGATGACCCAGGGCAGTGGCGTGAGTATCACCACATTCCCCATTGTGCCCGATTACCAGAAATACCCTGACACCATGGGTCGAAAACTGGGTAAAACCTTTGGGGAGATTGGGCTGGCAGGCCATTGGCTAAAGCTGATGCTCCATTACGCCTTTATGTACAAGGCCAAAATGAAACCGTTTTGGTACCTAATCCCGGAATAATAAAAAATAACAATAAACAATAAACAATAAACAATAAACAATAAACCATAACCAATGACCAAGAGAATATCCAAAACCAAGCGGTTCTTTATGATGAACCCCATCATCCAGTTCTTCAAATTTATTTATTTGAGCATAAAAGTGCTGCTTATCGTGGCGGGTGGCCATGGCGGTACCCGAAAAGTGGAATACTGATGATTAATATCATATTCAATTTAAGAAAGAATGCCTATTTTTGAAAACCAGTGAAAACAATTCTCGCCATATCGCTTTCCTTTCTGGTGCTTTTCCAAAGCGCGGGTCTTGGCGTGAACGATATTCTGCTTTTGGGCCGATTCGTCGAGCACGCAGAATATCATTCTGAAAATTACGGCGACGACTTCCTCACTTTTTTTGAAAAACACTACGGTTCGTTAAAAACTGAACACCAGCAAAACCATAATGAGGAACAACAAGAGCATGAGGAATTGCCATTTCAGCATATTTCCTGCCACCACGCCTTGACCGATGTTGTACTGCTTCCCTATGAAATTCCGCGCCTAAAGGACGAAATCCCAGTTCGCCATTCCCACACTTTTTACTACCAAAACCTCTATTCCTCCTTGGAAAAGGTTTCCATTTTCCAGCCCCCAAAATTTGCATAACTAAATAGGCCGATTTTGGAAATAACCTATTTCCAGATTCCTACGGTCTGCTTTGCCGTTCCACGCCTTGGTGCGGTTCCAATCCATTCCATTGTTTCATTTTTCAACGGTTTTTATGTTGAAAAGCAAAGATCAATTTAGTTATGCTCTCAAAAATCATTCAATTCAGTATAAACAACAAGCTCATTATCGGCTTGCTCACCCTTGTGCTCATAGGCTTTGGCACCTTTTCCCTCACACAATTGTCCATTGGTGCCGTGCCCGATGTTACCAACAACCAGGTGCAGGTAATCACCACTTCCCGCAACCTTTCCACCCAGGATATGGAGCAGTTTATCACTTATCCCGTGGAGCTCGAAATGGCGAATTTGCCGGGGGTGATCGAGATCCGCTCCACTTCCAAATTTGGGCTTTCGGTGGTTACCATCGTCTTTGAGGAACGTATGGGCACCTATCTGCCGCGCCAACTCATAGCCGAAAAGATAAAATCGGCCTCCGAAAACATTCCCGAAGGTTTCGGCACGCCGCAAATGGGCCCGATAACCACGGGGCTGGGCGAGATATATCAATACATTCTCGACGTGAGACCGGGCTATGAGGACGCCTATACCGACACCGAACTGCGCACTATCCAGGACTGGATCGTTAAACGCCAACTCTCCGGCATTCCCGGGGTGGTGGAGGTAAACACTTGGGGCGGCCATTTAAAACAGTACGAGGTGGCCATAAACACCCATAAGCTGAACGCCATGAACATCACGGCCTCGGAAGTCTTCACCGCCTTGGAAAAGAACAACAGCGTTTCTGGTGGAAGTTATATTGAAAAGGAAAACCAAGCCTATTTTATTCGGGGCGAAGGCTTGATTACCTCTTTGGAGGACATCCGAAATATAGTGGTAAAAAACGAGAATGGCTTTCCAATTTATGTGAAGGATATCGCCAAAGTGCAATTTGGAAGCGCCCCCCGTTTTGGCGCCATTACCGGCAACGGCCAAGGCGAAAAAATCCTCGGCCAGGTGATGATGCTAAAGGATGCCAACTCCAATCAGGTTATCAAGGATGTGCAGGACCGGGTGGCCGAAATATCCGAATCCCTGCCCGAAGGCGTGTACATCAATCCCTTTCTCGATAGGAGCGTGCTCATCGGGAAAACCACCTTCACCATTGCCGAAAACCTCATTTTGGGCGTGCTTATCGTGATTTTTGTAGTAGTGCTTTTGTTGGGGAATTTCCGCTCGGGGCTCGTTGTGGCCTCGGTTATTCCGCTGTCGCTACTCTTTACCCTTTCTATGATGTACCTCTTTGGCGTGGATGCCAACTTAATGAGTATGGGCGCCATCGACTTTGGAATTATCATCGATGGCGCGGTGATCATCGTGGAATTTGTCGCCTTTAAAATCAGCAAGCACGCGCCAAAGCTAAATGCCCTTCCTTCTTCCGAAAGGCAAATGGAAAAAGATGAGCTTACCGTGAAGAGCTCCTCAAAAATGATGAATTCCGCCATTTTCGGGCAGTTGATTATTCTGATCGTTTTTATCCCAATTCTCTCCCTCAGTGGGGTGGAGGGCAAAATGTTTATCCCGATGGCGCAGACCTTTAGCTTCGCCCTCATTGGTGCCATGCTGCTCTGTTTCACCTATGTGCCCGTGGCCGCCTCGGTGTTTTTAAAGCCCACGGTAGCTTCAAAAAGAAATGTTTCCGTCCGCATTATGGCTTTCCTAAATCGCTTTTACGAACCCACCATCCGCTGGGCCTTGGGCGCGAAAAAGTTGGTGTTGGGCGTTGCGGTGCTGATACTTGCGGCAACCATCTATATCTTTTCAACTATGGGAGGGGAGTTTATCCCAACCTTGGACGAAGGCGATTTTGTTATCCAGCCCGTTCTGAAAACGGGAACTTCCCTTAGCAATACCATTGCCATCACCACCCAGATTGAAAAAATCCTGATAGACAATTTCCCCGAAGTGGACCAGGTGGTCAGCCGTATCGGTGCCGCCGAAGTGCCCACCGACCCCATGTCTATGGAGGAAAGCGACGTTATCATCACCTTAAAACCCAAAAAGGAATGGGTCTCTGCAAAGAGTAAAAATGAGCTGGCGGAAAAATTTAAGGAAGCCCTCGCGATAATCCCCGGGATGGAAGTGGAATTTACCCAGCCCATCGAGATGCGCTTTAACGAACTTATCACAGGAGTTCGGGCAGATATAGCCATCAAGATTTTTGGGGAAGACCTCGACCTGCTCAGCAGCCTTGGCAACGAAATAAAAAACCTTGTGGAAAATGTGGAAGGCGCAGATGATATTATTGTGGAAAAAGTAGCCGGCCTGCCCGAGATGAACGTAACTTTCAACCGTGCCAAAATTGCCCGCTATGGCCTGAACATTGAAGATTTGAACGAAATGATAGCAATGGGCTTTGCGGGGAAATCCATGGGCAGCATTTTTGAGGGCGAAAAACGCTTCGACCTCGTGGTACGGCTGGATGAAAACAACCGCCGTGATCTTTCAAACCTGCAAAACCTATATGTGGATACTCCTTCCGGGGAAAAAGTGCCCTTGCGCGAACTCGCGGAAATAAAATACACAAAAGGCGCGGCAAAAATATCAAGGGACGATACCAAGCGCCGCATCGTGGTAGGGATAAACGTGCGTAGCCGCGACCTGCAGAGCGTGGTGGACGACGTACAGGAATTGATTGACGCCAACATCAAACTGCCCGTGGGCTACACTATCGATTACGGCGGGCAATTTGAAAACCTACAAAGCGCCAAGGACCGCCTGCTGATAGCCGTACCCGTGGCCTTGCTGCTGATATTCGTGATGCTGTATTTCGCCTTTAATTCGGTCAAGGAGGCTTTGATGATCTATTCCGCCATTCCCTTGGCGGCGGTGGGTGGCGTGTTGCTGCTCTGGCTTCGCGATATGCCCTTTAGCATCTCGGCAGGGGTCGGTTTTATCGCCCTCTTCGGAATTGCGGTGCTCAACGGTATCGTGCTGATAGAACATTTTAAGGAACTCAAAAAAGAAGGTATGACAGATAAAAAGGAACTGATAGTACAGGGAACAAAAGACCGACTGCGGGCGGTGCTGTTGACGGCTTCGGCTGCCGCCCTTGGGTTTTTGCCGATGGCCATTTCCACCAACGCCGGGGCCGAGGTGCAAAGACCCTTGGCCACCGTGGTCATTGGCGGGCTAATAACGGCCACCATTCTAACCTTGGTAGTCTTGCCCGTGCTGTACTCCATTTTCGATTCCGATAAAAAGCTAAAACTGTTTAAAGGAAAGAAAAAAGCCTTGCCCATTGCGCTGACCCTTTTCTTTTTAAGTTTTTCGGGAATGGGGCAGGAGTCGCCCAAAACCTTGGAAGATTTGCAGCAAATGGCCTTGGAAAACAACGCGGGTCTAAAAGCGGCCTTCCTCCAAAAAGAGGAAGCAAACGCCTTGATAGGGAGTGCTTTCAATTTTGATAAAACTACGGTCTTTTATGAATTCAATGAAAATGATCTGGCGCCAAACAACGAGCCGCTCGAGGTCTTTGGCGTGCAACAGGATTTTCTTTTCCCCACGGTCTATTTCGCCGAAAAGAACGTGAACAAGCGGCAGTTCGAGATGCAAAGCAGCCAATACAACCTGCAAAAGCGAACCACCGAAGGCATGGTGGCGGCGGCCTATTACCAATATCAATTTGAAAAAAACAGGGAACGTGTTTATCAAAGCTTGGATAGTCTCTACCAAAATTTTGCCCACGCTGCCCAACGCCGTTTTGAGCTTGGGGAAACCAATTATCTTGAAAAAATAACCGCCCGCGCCAAACAGCGGCAGTTGGAAACCGAATACCGGCAGAGCAGGGAGGATGTGCAGATTGCATTGGAACAGTTATACAGGGTGGTGCAGGCAAAGGACAGCTTACACATTGCCGAACAACCTTTGGAAAAACTGCAGCTTTCCCTTTCCAATTTGGAAGCACATCCCGCAATAGATTATTATGAAAACAGAAACGAGTTTTTTGAGGCACGGCAACGGCTGGAAAAACAGCATCTGCTGCCGGATATCAGTCTTTCCTACTCCCTGGGAAGCAATTCGGGCTTGAGCCAAAATCTATATGCCTATCAAATTGGCCTTAAGATTCCCTTGCTCTTTAGCGGCAATGCCTCCAAAATAAAGGCTTCCAAAATTGCCGCGGAAGTTAGCAAACAGCAGGCGGAGGATTATAAAATCCACCTCAATTCACGAAAACTTCAATTGCTCAACGAGCTTTCAAAATATGAAGAAGCACTGAGTTATTATGAAACCGAGGGAAAATCCCTTTCCGAGGAAATTTTAAAAACGGCAAATATCGGTTTTAAAAATGGGGAGATAGACTTCTTTCAATACATTCAAAGCCTTGAAAACGCCTATGAAATTGAACTGCAATACCTCCAAAATCTGAACAATTACAACCAGGCGGTCATCGCACTTAACTATTTAATACTCTAAAAACATTTGTTATGAACTATATAAAATCACTTTTGTTGCTTTTGGCCTTGGTCTTAACCGCCTGCAACGATTCCGCAAAAGACAGTCCCCATCTAACCTCCCCAGAGGGGAGGGATGATATCGTACATCTTTCAAAGGCCCAATTTGAAAACGCCAAGATGGAGATAGGCCAACTCACCGAAAAGCCCTTTGCTACTGCGGTACAGACCAGTGGGATTATTGACGTGCCGCCACAGAGCCGCGCCGTGGTCAGTGCCTTTGCCGGCGGGTATATCAAGAACACGCCCCTGTTGGTTGGCGATAGGGTTTCAAAAGGGCAACGCCTGGTAACCCTTGAAAACCCGGAGTTTATCACCATGCAGCAGAACTATTTGGAAACCGTGGCCCAGCTTTCCTACTTAAAATCGGAATACGAGCGGCAGCGCATTATGCTGGATGAAAAGATTACTTCGCAGAAAAGTTTTCTAAAGGCTGAAAGTGAGTACAAAACCGCCGTGGCGCGCAGCAACAGCCTAAAAAAGAATCTCGAAATGCTGAACATAAGTCCTGCCTCGGTAGCGGCTGGCAATATTGTTTCTGCAGTAAATATCTACAGCCCCATTGACGGCAACGTAACCCAGGTTTTTGTGAATACTGGGACCTACGTTTCCCCGGCCGACAAGATTATGGAGATTATGAATACCGACCACATCCACCTGGAATTAAAGGTTTTTGAAAAAGACCTACTCCAACTTAAAAAAGGACAGGAAATACTGTTTACCGTACCCGAAGCCTCTGGGGAAACCTTTCAGGGCGAGGTCCATTTGGTGGGCACTTCCATAGACCCGAATTCGCGGATCGCCATGGTCCACGGCCATATAGACGAAAAGGACGAACACAATTTTACCGCCGGGATGTTTGTGGAAGCGCAGCTTGTTACGGGCACTGCCAACCACTTGGCCCTCCCCGAAAACGCCGTGGTGGAAATGGAGGGGAAGCACTACGTTTTGCAAATTGAAAACGAAACCGCTGAGGAATTTGAAATCCATCCCGTAGCGGTAAAGATAGGCCCCACTTATAAAGGGTTCACCGCCATTGAAAATGCTGAAGCATTTAAGCCCGACACCAAATTTTTGACCAAGGGCGGGTTTGTGCTGTTGCAGGAAGAAGGGGGTGGGGGGCATAGTCATTGACCCAAAAAGCTCCTTCCCTTAAGTAAAAAACTTTAATAAAACCCCTAAACTCCAAAAAAGGGGAAGGTGGCCGCTGGAATTTATCCGATCAAAAAACGGATTGTGATCGGCGGCCGGAAGGGGTTTTGTCTCTCCGTTTTAATTGATCTACCCACCCCGTCAACTAAAGTTGACACCCCTCCCTTTCAGGGCGGGGAGCTTTTGTTATTTTCTAATTATATATTAAAGCTCCTTCCCCTAAGTAAAAAACTTCAATAAAACTTCTAAACTCCATAAAGGGGAAGGTGGCCGCCGGAATTTATTCGATTAAAAAACCGATTGTGATCGGTGGCCGGAAGGGGTTTTTGTTTTTTTGTTTTAATTGACTCACCCACCCCGTCATCTAAAGTTGACACCCCTCCCTTTTAGGGCGGGGAGCTTATGTTATTATCCTATAATTATATATTAAAGCTCCTTCCCCTAAGCAACCTCTTTAATAAAAACGCTCCAATTGCCTACAGGGGAAGTCCTTTGCCCATTGTCTATTTAGGGTTTATGTTAAACCGAACGGTTCGTGCTAATTTACACGCAACTTTCCAAGTACAGACACCTTGCCCATTATGCAAAAAACCCATTCATTTCAGTATTTTCTAAATTTTAAATTCGTTATTTTTATAAGAAAATCCGAAAGTCCAACCCTCTAAGCAATAAATATGATAGAAAATGAAAAGAAGGCAATTACTAATCACCCTACTTGCCGCCCTGCCACTTTCCCTTATCGCCAAACCTGTAACTTGGAAATTTGATATGCGTACCAATAAAGGCTTTAAGGTAAATTCAGGGGAGGCGAGATTTGGCAAGCATTACAAAATGAAAGGCGTAACGCTTAATATTTTGGATATAAAGATATCGGGAAGCGATACCGACAACGATTTGGCCGTTTTTGAACAGACCGGACTTACCCCCAAAGGTGGCCCGCCCCTGCATATCCATCCTTTTCAGGACGAGTGGTTTTACGTAGTGGAGGGCGAATACCTGTTTCAAATGGGCGATGATAAATTTGAAATGAAAACGGGCGACACCATTTTTCTGCCCAGGAAAGTGCAGCACGCCTTTATCCAATATATCGGAAAAAGAAAAAATGATTGTTTCCTACCTGCCCGCGGGAAAAATGGAGGCTTTTTTTAAGGTAACAGACCAATGGACTTCGCCCCCTTCAAAAGAGGAAATCATAAAGGTTTTTAAAGACCACGATATGCTGGTAGTAGGTGCGCCATTAAAACCGGATTGATAACTAAGCACAAACGCTCAACAGGTATAAAAAAATAGGCCAATTAGCACTTAACTCAACTTTTTTGCTCGTACTATACTTTGTGCTTCCTCGGAAGTTTAGTGCTTCATAACCACCCGTTTTTTATAAACGAACCCTTGTCTGTCATCCAAGAATAGCTACAAAAAACTAAAAGTCGATGGGAAAAATAATCGCAGCATTAAATATGACAATGGATGGAATTTGCGACCATACTGCCGGGATCCCTGATGAGGCAATACATCAACATTATACCCAACTCCTAGCGCAGGGAGATGCAATCCTGTACGGCAGGATTACATATGGCCTTATGGAATTCTGGCGGACGGTTCTGGACAATCCTTCTGACAACAAATCAAAGAATGACTTTGCCGTGGTTATTGACAGAATTCCAAAAATTGTTTTCTCCCGTACGCTTAAAAATGTAACTTGGAAGAGTGCCACAATAGCAAAACGCAGCCTAAAAGAGGAGGTTTTGAAACTCAAGCAACAACCGCGGAAGGATATTTTTGTGGGCAGCCGCAGTTTGATTATCCAATTGCTGAACCTTCAATTGATTGATGAATTCCAACTTTGCATTCATCCCCTGGTCGAAGGAAAAGGTATGCGGTTGTTTGAAAACATAAACGAGAAGATTATTTTTAAACTCGTTAAGAACAAGACCTTTAAGAATGGAGCTATAATTCTGTATTATCAACCGAAAAACAAATAACAGGGCAAAATCAAATCTTTATATATGCGCAATGGTCGCGCTTTAAACCCATTGTACAAGCCTCGAGAATATACCGTAGGCCCCTGAAAAATTTACAAATAGCAATAAAGCCTCTCATAAAAGACCCTTGTAAAGACTAAAGTTTTAGAAAACCCACAATCCTTCGATACTTTCATAAGTGTGTCCGTCGACGGCAGTTGAGTTTTAATGAATTGCGTATCTTAAACTTCCCAACTTCATTTTATCTACATCAAAATCACAAGACCCAGAATTTCATAGGTATAAATTAGTGAGCCTGTTTCCTCTACCTTAAACTTAATAAGTGCGGTTCCTATTGGATAATTATTATATTTAATAAATTTAAATCTTCAAATAAGTACTAAAATAGACGGAAATGCACCCATGGACTATAGAACCTTAGAACAACAGCGCCTTGAATTTATCAACCAAAAATTTTTAGCTACTCCCTTGGCCGGTCTTATTATTTGGGCCTTGATTGGCACAACCGGCATTTTCTTTTCCGATTTTATTGCCGTTTGGGCTGTATTTATTGGCACGGGAAGTATAGTATATCTCGGCCTGTTTCTTTCCAAATTCACAGGCGAAAACTTTCTCGACAAGAGCAGGCCAAAAAACGAATTCGATACCCTTTTTCTTTATACTGCTGGGCAGGCCATCCTTGTTTACTCCATTGCCATCCCCTTCTTTTTGATAGACTATACCTCTCTTCCTCTTACCGTCGGCATACTCACGGGACTTATGTGGTTGCCCTTTTCCTGGATCGTAAAGCATTGGGTCGGCATTTTTCACGCCCTCATCCGAACTATTTTGGTACTCGCCCTTTGGTACTTACTGCCCGAATATAGGTTTATAGCAATTCCCTTTGGCATCGTTTTGATTTATATCCTCACCTTATTAATTTTAAATCACAGAAAGACTGTTTACATACCAAAATCTTAGGCAATAGGCCCTTACGGCTTTCGTTGCGATTGGGGGCGCGTAACCGAGTTGGCAGATAACAACAGAATAAAATTGAAGTGACAGAAGGGCGTCTACAAGCGTTCTGGGGCCGTGCAGTTCTTTACGCCGGACGGTAAATGAAGACTAAGGGCAGAAATTATAGAACCTTATTATATAACGAATTATTTGAGCCTTGCCTCCTTTGGAATGAGGAGGAACTTGCCCTTTAAATAGGTATTATTGGATAGAGTGGTTTGGTATAAATAATGACGTTTTAATAAAGTTGTAATACCTATAAACTATGTTTTATATGCTATACATATATTATAAAGATACTATATATACACTATAAATATACTTTAAATACGATTTATACATTGTTTTAGCGTCAATATTTGTTATATTGGTATTCTTTAAATCTTACTATAATGGCAAAGCAAACAGGAATAATAAAGTTAAAGGGAACCATTGGGGATATTAATTATTATGAAACCAAAAATGGGGGGCATCTGGCCCGAGCCGCGGGAGGCGGATTTCAGAAAGGGTCCAAGCACAGGGAAAGCATGGTACGGACTATGGAAAACGCCTCGGAGTTTGGGCGCTGTAGCAAGACCAAGAAAGTTTTTCGCATTGCACTTGCTCCATTTTTATGCGTTCGAAAGGATGGAGAACTTCACGGGCGGATGGTGCAATTGTTTACCAAGTTAAAGGATCTGGATTCTGTGAACAGCCGAGGAGATAGGAGGGTAAAGCGTGGATTGGAAACTTCTAAGGGCAAGCAGTTACTTAGGGATTTTGCTTTCACCCCTTCGTGTAGTATTGTGGAAGTATTGGCTTGTTCGTTTAACTATG
>TARA_R110002020_G_scaffold17871_1_pt1 | contig 11196 bp, 14 predicted proteins | sample TARA_R110002020 | Tara Oceans TARA_R110002020 (sample SAMEA4396489) | marine metagenome | biome: Westerlies Biome; feature: [MES] marine water layer (ENVO:01000295) within the mesopelagic zone...; material: water (ENVO:00002006), including particulate matter (ENVO:01000060) such...
GTTTGGGACCAGCAGGTCGCAGGTTCGAATCCTGTCACTCTGATTAAGGAGAATAAAATGCCATTTGTCATAACTGAACCGTGTGTTGGAGTAAAGGATGGTGCTTGTGTACAAGTCTGTCCTGTTGATTGTATACACACGAAAGATGAATCCGATCAGTATTTTATTGATCCTGATTCATGTATAAATTGCGGACTTTGTGTGGATGAGTGTCCCGTGTCTGCAATTTTTGATGAAGACGATGTACCCACCGAGTGGAACAAATATATTCAAATCAATATAGAGTTTTTCGAAGAAGGAAAAGATGACTGAAGATCTTAAGATGATTCATTGGTGTAAATTTACAGAGTACCATAAGGTTTGTGATACGTTAGGCCTGAACGGTGCTTGTTATTCTCTGGTTTTCAATGAAGAAAAACCATCTAAATGGCAGTTGCCAAGTGAATTTCAGAACTGTGTTTACATAGGGGAATCTGCTGGGTATTACATTGACAAACAAAGTGGAATGAAAACAAACCGACGTTCTCACTTACACAAGAGAATGACTCAACACATTGGTCCACTGATCAATGGAAAGCAGGCATCTACGAGTCATAAAATGATTATTGAAACTTGGGGTCAGGGGAAGTCGGTTTTCGATGGGACATTGACGGGTTGTCCCTGTTGGTTAGGTCTCATGATTCCGAGGGATGATATGGTAGACCCCGAAGCCTGTAAAGCTTGGTGCCAATATGTCGAAAGGCAAGAACTGTATCACTACATCCAACGATGGGGGAGTCATCCGATTGGGAATTTGGATGCAAAGAGTGAACGGAACCCGGAATCGTTTTCGACGATTGCACTAAATAATACGGTAGAGTTGCCTTTTGTATGATAACTCGCATAGAAAAATTTGTAGATATCGCAAAACCCATATCAATGGGTATAGATAGAAAAAAGAAGCATTGTTCTCTTATCATACATAAGAACAATGTGATTTCAGTTGGTACGAATCACTTCAGAACGCACCCAAGAGCAAAGCAGATCGGGTACAGATACGATGAGGTTCATTCAGAACTCGATGCCCTTCTTCGATGTAATCAAAGAGGGGGACTCACACTTGTCAACGTGAGGTTCAATCGATTTGGTGATATGAGGATTGCAAGACCTTGCCAACTATGTACACCTTGGTGTATAATGATGTTTGATAAGATTTACTATACAACCCCCGAAGGAATCGAAAGGTTAGAATATTGATATTTGAATTAAATGAAAATAGTTTCTCGAAAATGGTCGAGGACAAAGTAAAGAAAAACGGCAGAGACTACATGGCTGCTGTTCTAGATGTATGTGAAGAACTTCAAGTCGAACCAGAGGCAATTAGAAAATTTGTTTCTAAACCAATCGTGGAGAAACTCGAAGTCGAAGCCATGAACCAGAACATGTTACCCAAGAAGACTAGTCTGCCTGTTTAATGTGTGTATGATTGTCCAAACCAAGGACATATACTTCTTGTCATTTCTTCTAGATTCTCTTCTGGTTGGAGTGTTGAGAATCCGGCACCATGAGCAAACAACTGAGGAATAAAACTAAAGATTTTCTTTTCTGAGTATATGTCTCTACCATTGAAACGAGACAAGTTACGCATCCATGCCTCTACACCATAATACCGTTCATCCTGAGTGGACATTTCCTCTAAAAGAAAGTCTCTCATATCCGATGTGACCGCATAAGCGTAAGCTCCTACGGTTTCACGGGTTACGTTCACGAAATTGGGGTATTCTGGGAGTTGATTCCTCGCTACAATACTGTAATCCCACATCGAATCATCGTCGTGTAACGGGATGAATCCCAAGAACATCATGTCCCAATCATTATTCTCGTGGAATTTACTGGACTGAAATTGATCAAAATAATTTTCAAACTTATCAATGGGTACAACATCATCTTCCAGAATTAGTATTCTTTTTTCACCCTTAATTTTGGATATGAACATTGCCTGTAGATGAGATACTAAACACCCAGCATAGTACCGGGCATTGTTCACTTTCTCTTCCTCTGGTAGTAGGAATCTCAGGTTATCACCATATACGGCTTCCACTCTATGATTATTAATCCCATACTTCTCGAAGAACGACTCCATGTTCTTTCTTCTCTCGGGATGTTTAATCGAGTTGATCCAGTATACACAATCAAAAAAATCATTTATCATAATAAAGACACTCCATACAGATATTTATTGAAGTTTTCACTTGACAATAGAACGAATACATAGTATAATATATACTCACACGAAACACCTTACACATAACAAGGAGAATACACATGGCATTTAGTGATATGAAAAACAAGTCCCGTTCAAGTATGGAACGACTCTCAGGGGAACTTGAGAAGATGAACGGCAATAAGGCCTCTTACAAGGATGACCGTTTTTGGCGACCAACGACTGACAAGTCGGGCAATGGTTACGCAGTCATCCGTTTCCTTCCTCCGTCTGATGGCGAAGATGTGCCTTGGGCACGTCTCTTCTCTCACGCCTTTCAGGGCCCGGGTGGTTGGTTTATCGAGAATTCTCGTACAACCCTCGGGGATAAAGATCCCGTCTCAGAGATGAACAGTCGTCTCTGGAACAGTGGCGTGGAATCAGACAAGGACATCGCTCGCGAACGCAAGCGTAAGCTTCAATACATCTCCAACATCTTTGTGGTTAGTGATCCTTCCAACCCAGAGAATGAAGGCAAGATCTTCCTCTACAAGTATGGAAAGAAGATCTTCGACAAGATTAATGAAGCAATGAATCCTGAATTTCAGGATGAGGAAGCTGTCAACCCATTCGATCTTTGGAATGGCGCGAACTTCCGTATCAAGATTCGTAAAGTAGATGGTTATACCAACTACGACAAGTCAGAATTCGAACATCCTTCTGCTATGCACGAAGGCGACGATGAACGACTTGAAGCTCTTTGGAATTCCCAATACAAGCTCAGTGAATTCACTGATGCTTCTAACTTCAAGAGTTACGATGAAATCAAGTCTCGTCTAGACAAGGTTCTCAGTGGTTCAACTTCGTATAATACTGCGGAGACCACGAGAGTCGAAACGTCTTCTGATAATTATGAGAAGGCGGAGGATACCACTACTTCAACTGTTCAGCCTGATGAGGAAGACAACGCCATGTCTTACTTTCAGAAATTAGCGAACGACGAATGATGACGATCTTCGTTGAGAAGTAGGAAGCCGGGTCTTCGGACCCGGCTTTTTTTTTAAATACCAGGCGTGGCCGTCGAATCACCAAAACCTCGGCCACGTTCTTTAAGTAAGGCGGGGTCACTTGTTTCTACGATTGTCGTGGAACTATTATTGGTTATCACATTCGTTGGTGATCCTCCTGCTCCTGCACCAACTACGCCGCGATTTCTCGCATCTTCTTCTAATTCTAATTGTCTACTTTCAGATATACTTGGCGATAAATTAATCGGCCCCCCGATTGACTGAGCTGATTGGAGTAACTTAACAGGATTAACCTGTTTCAGTCCGCCGACGGAACCACTTCCAGCTGCTTTTGCATTTTCCCTAGTGCTATCTACAACCATTTTACCCAAAGTAGCAGAATCTAATTTATGCAAACCAGCATCAAGGTAAGAATCAAATTCTTCTCTTTCTGATCCTTCTGATATTTTATCATCACCGTCTCGGTCAGATATCAATCCTAGAAGATACAGGTTGTCAGCCAGTTCTGCAGCTTTACCGGCTTGCACTACATTCTTAAATGATGATACGGTACTTTGGGGGTCAACAAACGGATCGCCATAGATGAGTCTACCAAGAGGACTAGTTCCACTTCGGTCTAATAGTCGTTCTCTATTTCTTTCTAAGATTTTTGATGTTGAGGCCGTTCCACGAGCGGTTTTTTCCAAACTATCTATTGACAAGTCTTCTGTACCAGCAAGATTTTCTGATGTAACTGACATTCTACTGGCAAAGTTTCGAGTTCCAACCGAGTCGGCTCTAGCTTGCTCGATCTGATCATTCATCACCGTTGTAGCTTCCGGTCCTATTCTTTCCACTTGTCTTCGATCATCTTCTTGTCTTTGTTTGATTACGGCTCTATCTTCTGCCGCACCTGCATTGATGCGTTTGAGTTCTTCTTCGGGATCGATGCCGATTATTTTGGCCAGTTTATCTACCATTTTTTGATGGTTTGCAAAGTAAGCAACGAGAGCACCAATCCCCAGTGCTATTCCGATCATAGGAAGAAGTGCTGGTAACAATATACCTGCCATTGTAACCATTGCCGGTATCAGAAAGGGAATCATCGCCATGAGAGAATTCTTTAAATCAATTCCCACCGTTTGAATTGCTTTCGCGCCCCTTCGTATAAATTCTTTAGTTCGGCCGAATCTTTCTTTTCGTTCACCTTCATCTTTGTTCTCTCCGGTGCCAGTAATTTTCGATAAAATAGATTCAAGAGTATCTTCAATGTCTACCAGACAATATTTTATACTTTCAATACCACTCTCAAGAGATGCGTTCAGATTTTCAACACTGAGAACTATACCTTGCATCATTTCCAACATAGGTCCGAAATCGGCGGGCATCGCACCAACGCCCCCCGAATTAGATTCAGATTCATCGCCGGCGGTAATAGAACTGGAACCAACAGCGGTAGCGGACGAAAGCTTCGATCTTAGTTTGTTTAGTTTTCTTTTTCTCCCACTATTGAGAACACCTTGGATAACATTTGCAACACCCTGTCCAGCTCTCCCCACGGGAGAAAGTACACCGGGGAAAAAAGTTTCTACATTGATTTTATCTGCAATATCACCAACAGAAGTACCTTGTCGTACCTTTTTAGATTCCAATTTTTGTATCTGTTCCGTTAACTCTTGTATGGATTCATTTAAAGGTTTATTTTTGTTTACTGCCATTAGGCACCCCGTTGTTGTTTGGCTTGTTCAGCCTTTTCGTTCTGTTCTTTTACCCAGTTTTCCGTCAAAAGTATGTATATATCTCGTTCCCAAGGCAACATGTTTTCCAGATCAGATAGAGACCAACCGTGATGTTTCATTAATGCAAAGTTATTTGTGTAGTAACCCTGTAATGTGTCGTTACAGAGCATCATCGAAAAAAATCTTCGAAGTTTCGAACCACCATTTCTTCTTTTCCGTTTGGACAATCTATAGTCTTCTTGTGTTCAATATAAGGAACTGTGTTGAAGTATTCCTGTATTTCTTCTAACTTTTCAGACGGGATACTTTCTACGAACTCGAAAATTTCTTCTATAGTTTGATCATTGGTGTCGTAAACATTTTCAGAATCGTATACCTGTTTTATCGAGCTCGCAATTACTTTAATTACTTTGTCTGCATCGGTTGAAGTAGAATCACCGGTCAATTCACCAGAGATCCTAACTTTTGGTAAATCTAAAATGATACCAACGTCATTTGTAATTTGAATTTTCTTTTCTATTTCTTTTGATGGGAAATGAACCTTGATGTCATCTAAGTTTATTTTAATTTCCTTTTTGGTTTCGCATTCGCATGTGTAGATAACATCAACGGATTCACCAGCTGAAGCAATTCGTATTTGAAGGAACAGAAAATTGAAATCTACTAGAGATAAATCATCTAAATTTATTTTACTAGAAACGATACAATTATTTACGACATTTTTAAAGTTTTTTAATAGGTGAGACTGAATTTTATTCGAGTCTTCTTCTTCTCTAATCTCTTCTACAGCTGAGAGAAGAATTTTCTGTTCTTTGACTAGGAACGGTCTATATGTTACTCTCTTTTTTGAAATCGGTAATGTTATAGTATAGTTTTTAACTGCAATTTTAGGTAAACTCATGATATCTCCATTTTAATTATATTAATCCAACTGGTTTTCAGACGTAGCAGTGGAAGCACTTCTTAGTGGTGTTTCAACGATTTGATCTATTGCATTTCCCTTTATCCATTTTCTATACATCAAAACAACAGTCATTCTGACATAATCATTTTGTGCATTTTGCGATACTGTTATTTCGTTTATGGAATCTGGAAAAACATCAAACAATGTATATCGAATAGCATCAGATGGTCCGGTTGAGAATTTCTTAGGGGATTTTGATACTTGTATATCCATCTGTTTGCCAATATACTTGTCTCTATAATTTACAACACCCTCTTTAGCAAAAATTACAGTATCTAACCAACTATAAAATTTATCTCGCACTGATGATCTTTCAGGACAAATTAATGTTAATGATATCGTACCCGGATAAGTTGTAATATATGGAACTTGTGTCAAAGGACCACCATAATAAACTGGCTGAGTTGCATGTGTCTTAGACGGCAGTGTGGTGTCTTGAAGAAGATCATTTAATTCTCTGTTCAGTTCTGAAGTCCATCCCAATCCTACGGGCCCGCCAAGATTAATCTTAACGTTGTGTTGACGAAGTAAACCACCACCAGCAGACAATCTACTTTTTATAGCGTCTACTGACGGGTTTATAAATGAACTTTCTTGGGGAGTGTTGTTGTCTGCCATCAGAGTGTCTCTCGTTCAGAAATCCTTTTACGGATTTGATTTGTTGTGTTGGCCCAAACGTTAACTATGTTAGTCTTGATGAACCTTGCTGTTGGATTGAATAAAGCTGAGTCCCAATATTTAGGATGTATTTGATGTATGTCAGACCTAATTCGAATACTTTTATACTCTCGTATACAGGGGAGTAATCTAACATACCTTTCCTGTTTTTGTAATTGTTCATAAATCAGTCTAAATCTAGTGTTCTCTTGATCAAAATTTCTATTGTTTAACAACGGAAATAGTGAATAGTAAGCATAAATCCTCATCACTGGTGGCAGTAGGTGCAGGTTGATACCCAGAAATGATTCTTTGTTCGGGATACTGAGAGTCAGAATGAGTGGGCTTGCATCATAGTTGGGTAATGTTGCAAGTCCCATTGGGTAGTAATTAAATGCCCACATTCTACCATGAGACAATAAGGTAGGTTGAATTGCATTTCTCTTAAAAACTTTCATGGAGTAATCTTTATATGTGTCTACAGGAAATTTTTTCGTTCTATACTTCTGTAAATACTCATTTTTAATCATCATCAAGGAATTGAAACTGTTGGTCTTTAAACTACTATTCTTTTTCAGTTTTTCATAGTGTCCAATTGGGTCAGTCATTTGATTCCCTCCCATATAGGTCTTTTTCTGTGATTATTTTAAACTCCCATCCTCTATTCTTTGCATAATCTTTAGCAGATGCCCATTTTGCCTGGTTGACTGCCCACATTCTCGATTCGTAAATATACGACTTTGTTTTTCTCTCAGGTCTCTTTGGGGCGGAACATTGCTTCTTTGGTTTCACCTCGATAAGACTCGTGGTTATCTTTCCATCTCTCCCCAAAGTTTCTATGATAAAATCTGGGTAGTATCTGTGTTTTCTCCTGTCAACAGGAGAAACGTAGGGAACTATGATCTCTTCAGATCCCCACCGAATGACCGATTTAGATTTATCACACCAAGTCATAAACTTACGTTCCCACAACGAACGATAAATACATCGTGTAGGATTACCGATATATTTCTGAGGGTTGATGGGTTGGTATTTGCCTTTATAGGACATTTATCTCTCCTATATATCTAGGAAGACACTGGAGAAATACTCAATGGCCAAGAAGCCCGAAGCAGAACTTTTTTTTCCATCAACAATTAAGTCGGTTGTCAGTGGAGAACAAATCAATGATGATACGCCCCTTATATGTAGAGTGAGATCGTATGATCCCTCAGCTGCTGTAGGGAATCCTATGAAATCTGAGTCTAGTCCCAAACATATTTTCTATCTACCTGCGCCGGTTGCACTGAACAATGCTTATGGTATTGAATTTGATACGTTAGGGGTCGGTGCCTTGGGTCAACTTCTTCAGGGTATTATTGCTGCACCATCGGCTGATGGTTTCGTTGAGGGTGTGACGGAAGTTGGTAACGCTGTTGCAACAGCAGGTACTAGAGTTATTTCAGATATTTTGGATGCTACGGGTGCAAATATTTTCAGAAGAAAATACGGATTCTCTTTCAACAAATATAATGAACTGTCGATCAGTAAACCCAACCTCAGAACTTTCAATTTAAGTTTCGATTTTGCTCCATTCTCGGAAGAAGACGCTGGTATTGCCGAAAAACTTATCAAGTTATTAAAACTGGGAATGTACCCAACGACTGAAAAGTTTCTTCGTGGAGATAATACTACGGTTACAGAGGGTCAAGGTAGTTTGGGTGGGAATGACAGTCTTTTTAATCCCATCTATAGAAACCCTTTAAAGTATGTAATAGATTTTATTTTCAGAGGGAAGAAAGATGAACAGTATACTAAAATATATAAAACGGCACCATGTTTCATAACGGCTCTTAACGTTAATTACCACAGAGCTGGGGCTCCTTCCTATCTGCCTGGTGGTGAACCAACGATGTCTTCTATCGATTTGACCTTCAACGAAATTTTCCCACTCACAAGAGAATCTCTCAGAGAAATTGAGGGGATGAATGAAAATGTTGTACAACTGGAAGGTCAGTTAGTACTAGGTGAAGGTGATGGAGTTGCTGGCGAGGGTCGCGAAGGGGATCGTCGTGAATTTGGAGGAAATCAGTAGATGCCTAAAAAATACTTTGATAACTTTCCAACGATACAATACACATTGTCTAAAACCGAAACCAAAAAAGCGGTTGATATTCTTAGGCGAGTTGGTATTACAAACTCGATTCTAAATGAAGACAGAAATCTCATTAGTGGTTTTGTTAAAGATGGTGATACCCCACAAACCGTAGCTAATTTTTACTATGGTAGTCAAGATTATTACTGGTTGGTTTTACTTTCTGCTAAAATTCATAATCCGTATTATGGTTGGCCACTCGAATATCAACAGTTAAGACAACGATTGTATAAACAGTATCCGGGAGTTTCTTTGTTTGTAAGTTCTGAAGACACTGCAATGAATACAAAATCAGAATCGGTGAATTTCACGATAGGGGATACCATTAATGTAATAAGTGGAGGATCAGGAGAAGAGGTTATCGAGTACTCCGGAACCATATACGATTATGATCTAACATCTGGTCATATGAAAATAAAAGATATCGTTGGTGATCGTGTGACAGTTTCATATAATACCAATCAAAAATTTATAGTAAGAAGTGCGACTGATCCATCGAAAACTGGTTACCTAAGAAGAAAAATACAAGATGTTACATTTTCATTGGAACGATTTCAGGATATTAACACAAAAAGAGAATACAGTCCTTTACATCGTTATTCTGGGTCAACAACAATCATAGAAACATACACCGATACAGAGGCCACTTTGTTCGAAGGAAATGGTAATTTATTTTCCACTTCTGCATTAGTAGATGCCGGTATTAGAGTCATTACAGTCGAACAGTCTGAAGAGGAAATGAACGATCGAAATCGTTATATAAAAATTGTAAAGCCTGGTTTTGTAAGTCAGTTGTCAAACGAAATTAAATTTGCACTGAGAGATTAATATGTCATGGGAACCTGATATTAGCTTACCAATCGATGAGTATAGGATCGAAGACTTAGATCTTATCACTGCTACCGCAACTGAAGAAAGTAGGTTTAATCTCATACCATATCTACAACGTTTAGAATTGGTTGAGAGTATCGACTCATCTTTCGTGCAAGGCGTCTTGAGATTTTCGGTACTAAAGGGTGAATTGAAATCTAGAGGAGTAGATTTCACCATGCAAGATTTTATAGTAATTACCACATCGTCTATTGAGTCTTTACAGAACGATGGTGTTTCAGCAAAACTATCAGAACCAAGAAAAATCGGGGGAGTTTTTTATATAACTGACTTGATTAAAAAAGAAATTTCTGATACAAAAGTAGACTCATATACCTTACACTTTTCTTCTACCGAAGTTTTGAATGAGTATACTAGAAAAGTATCCAAGTCATACAAGAAACAAACTAGAAGTGATATCATAAAGAGAATAACTAAAGATTTTCTTATAAAGGATACTATACAAGAAAGTAAATTGGGAATATTTGAACAAACTAAAGATCAATTTCAATGTGTCATACCCAAGTGGTCACCCATGACAAGTATAGATTGGTTATCTCAAGGTTGCATTTCTACCGAAAACGAAGACTCCAAATGTTTTTCATTCTTCCAAACGTTCGATGATGATGGGGATAGAAAAATAAATTTGAGATCTCTAAGGACAATGTTTAGAAGTAAACCTTCCGTTGGTAAAGATGGAAACTTTTTAACTGGATATGCTTTATTGCCTTATGATTCACACCTAGACGAGTTGGAAAAAAGAACACTAGCAAGAAGAACCCCCCTAAGATGTGTTATGAAAAACGTTTCAGGTTTGGATAAAATATTCAACGGGATGTACTCCTCGAAATTATTATCTCACGACATAACAAGAAAAACATTTACAGAACATCAATTTGAATTTGACAATACACATGTTGCCAATGAAAAGGTGAATCGTGGATTGATGGTCGAAGATAATAAGGTAGATAAAGACTTCGATAAAAACTTTCTAAAAACTGGCGATTCTTATATTAAAATGGACCACGATCATAAAAATCTTTTTAGAAAATTCGAAACCAACCTCGGTGTAAACAAAACTGAAAATTGGTTTCAAGAATACCTAAATCAGAAGAACGTTAAAAACTTCATCACATTAGAGATAACAGTTTACGGTGATACATCTAGAAATGTTGGCGAAACGGTAATGTTTACATCAGCAGGTATTTACGAAAAAGATGACGAAAATCTGGCAGTAGAATTAGATCAAGAAGGAATTGATCTTGCGGGTAAATATCTAATAACAAAAATCATTCATACATTTTCAACCGATGATGAGGATGGGTCTTTGGGTGGTAAAAATACAACCAAAATGGTACTAGTGAAAGATGGGTGGCAAATATGATGGACATGTGGACTGGAGTGGTTGAAGATAGACAAGATCCATTGATGTTGGGTAGATGTCGTGTTAGAGTTTTCGGACCACACACTAAGAGTAAACAAGACATTCCAACAAATGATTTACCGTGGGCTGTTCCTGTTATGCCACTCACTTCAGCTTCAATTAGTGGTGTTGGTGATTCTCCGGTTGGTCCCGTCGAGGGAACACATGTCGTTGGTTTTTGGAGAGATGGTGCAAGTCAACAACAACCAGTTATGATCGG
>TARA_R110002020_G_scaffold274070_2_pt1 | contig 11192 bp, 8 predicted proteins | sample TARA_R110002020 | Tara Oceans TARA_R110002020 (sample SAMEA4396489) | marine metagenome | biome: Westerlies Biome; feature: [MES] marine water layer (ENVO:01000295) within the mesopelagic zone...; material: water (ENVO:00002006), including particulate matter (ENVO:01000060) such...
TTACCGCAACAATTGGAGATCCAAAAACAAAAGTTTCTAATTCCGCAGGATATAGCATAGTCCAATTAAATACTTCTGGTGTTTATGAGCAATCACAAGTTTTTGTGACTGGCAAAGCTGCAGACGATCCGTGCGATTTTATTGGCGCAAATTCTGAAGATATGTTTGGCAATGTAGTTGCAGCAAACGACAACTATCTAATAATCGGCGCTAGTGGATTTTTACCTTTAGGCACTTCTGCAAAAGAAGTTGGAGCTGCGTACATTTATAGACAAGAGAAAGGTTTTTATACTCAAATTTTACAAACTTCTGGAGGAAAAGGAGGCGGACATGGAGATAAGTTTCAATTGTCTGGTGTTGGCGGTGTAGATATAACAGACTTAACATCTGATTCATTAATACCCAGTATTGCTAAAGATTTTAATTTTGGCTGCTCAGCTTCAGTTGCACAAAACGATTTAATGGCCATAGGATGCTCTAACGTTACAGAAAATGGTTTTGTTGAAATTTTAGAGCCACATCCATTCGATAAAAAACAATTACGCGTAAACTCAATAGTTAGTGGAGCAGGCCCAGCGGGAGGCGATCTGAATGGCGATTCAGTGTGTTTTGACAAAAAAGGCGCAAGCGGAGATATACAATTTATAGCAATAGGATCAAAACGCACAACCATAGCAAGTTCAGGGAACATTGGTCAAATATTTGTTGCCTCAGGCAAAAAAGGAGAAATAAATTCCTTTAGAAGTCCAGTAGCGCTAATTGGAGCTGGTAATTCGTCAGATAAAGCTAATGTAAACGTAATTGGCGCAAATGCAGCAGCAAATGGACCAGTACCTTATACTGTGGATCAAGAGCTTGGTGACTGTATAGCTATGCATGACAGAGTTATTGTAGCTGGAGCTCCAAGAAGCAGTGGGCATGGTTTAAGTTATGAAGTTCAATCTGGTGCAGCTTTTGTTTTTCACAAGACTTCATACGGATCTCAAGGTGGAGGTGGATCAAATACTGACTGGAGTTTAACAAATGTTTTAACAGGTCAAGAATTTGGTTCAACGTCAGATGCTGCACAAAACGCTGCGTTTGGTTCAGACGTTGACATCTTTGAAAATACTATTGTCGTCGGGGCGCCAAGTGGAAAATACAATGGTTCTGCTGCTGCAGGCGCGGTTTTTGTGTTTACTGGCGCTAATGGTGATGAAGTTGACAACGGTGGACATTATGGTTTTAATTATGTCGCAACATTAACACCTCATAATGCAGCTGCTAGCAAGCACTTTGGATCGACAGTATCAATGCCAAATGCACACACAATTGTCGTGGGGGCCGCGGGACTTGGTTCTGCTGGTCAAGACGGAAGCGCTTATGTATTTACTGGTTATGATGGCAGTTGGACACAAATTCAAGAAATAGCATTCACTGGCTCTGCGGAAGGCGATTCTTTTGGTCATCCTGAAACAGCTCTAGCAGCTAATAGAAAAGATATTTTTCTGGGAGGCCTTGAAGCTAGCAAAGTTATTCGTTACAGAATTTAACGTATTTTTAGTGTAATATATATTGATGGAGATTATACCATCAAAAATAATACTTACATTTAAAACATGGCCAGAAAAAGTTCTTCAAGGGCGGTGTCTAATGCTGATGTTAGTTGCGAAATTGACGAAAAAGTAATTTTGGATTGCATGAGTTCATTAAACAAAAAAAAGATTAAAACTAATCCAGTAAAATTTACAGAAAAACAAAAACAATTCCTCAAGCTTTCGATAGCTAAAGATACAAAAGCTATGTTTGTGAGAGGTCCAGCGGGAACAAGTAAAACTTATCTCGCAGTATATAGCGCACTCCAACTATTCAATATAAATAATGATTATGATATTATTTATATTCGCACGATAGCCGAAAGTGGAGAAAAAGGGCTTGGAGCACTACCAGGAGATGTTTCTGAAAAATTTAACCCATTCATGCTTCCTTTAAATGACAAGCTTGAAGAGTTAATAACTACTCAAGATAGAAACTTTTTAGAACAAAAGAAAATTATAAACGCTTTGCCAATAAACTATTTAAGAGGATCTAATTGGATAAACAAAATTATTATTGCAGATGAGTCTCAAAACTTTACTTTTAAAGAGTTAACAACTTTAATTACAAGACTCGGAGAGAACAGTAAGTTATTTATTTGTGGAGACCCAATGCAAAGCGATATAAACGGAAAAAGTGGATTTACCCGCATGGCTGACGTTTTCAATAATAAAGAATCTTCTGCGAAAGGAATTCATTGTTTTGACTTTCATAAACAAGATATTGTTAGAAGTGAAATTTTAAAATTCATCGTTGAAAAGATTGAAATAGCCAACAAAGCAGAAGATAAAACCCCTGCAAAAACAAGGAGCAATAGGAAAACTTAAAAAAGATTGTGTAACCTATAAATGGAAAAATTTATTTAAACATATTAATATAAAACATGCCATTTATATACTGTACAGGATGTGGTTACAAAAATGTCTTCACCACAAGGCAAGCTAAGTTTTGCGCTGGCTGTGGACAGTCTCTTTTAGAAGAGACTGCAAATAGAACATCGAACGCTGCAATTAACCGTTCGCAGCCATCACGTAGCAACATTCAAGAAGATGTCGATACAGCATCATCTATTCCTAATATACAAAAATTAGAATATACCGTTGATTCAGTTCAGAAAAAGCAAACAGTCGGAGACCTTATAAATACCAAAAAAGAAGGAGATGAAAAATTTGAAAGGTCATCGAAGGCTAATAGAGGAAAACCCAAAACTCGTGAACAGTTAGAGGCTGAATCTATTCGTGAGTGTGCGTCTTCAAAAACTAGATCAGAGGATTAATGCCTAGACGCAAGAAAATAAGATACGAGGACAGAGTATCTGTTATCGATCAAGAGCTTCAAAAAAGAAGGCATAAATGGCATTTAAATGCAGTTGCTTGGTTTGACTTTGAAGATGTAGAGCAAATTATTCGTTTTCATATTTTTAAGAAATGGGATCAGTGGGATCAGAAAAGACCATTAGAACCATGGGTAAACAGAATTATATCAAATCAACTTAAAAATATTTTAAGAAATAATTATAGTAATTTTGCGCGTCCGTGTCTAAATTGTCCTTTTAGCCAATCCAATCAACAAGAATCAGCTAATGGAAATTTATGCGCATTCACTGCTAGTGGAACTCAATGTGGCGAATGTAAACTATATGCTAAATGGGAAAAAGGTAAAAAACACGCTTATGATATTAAACTTCCATTAGCACTAGAAAATCATCATCAAGAAGTTTTTTCTATTGCTTCGACTGAGTTTGACTTATCCAACTCTATTACTAAACTGCACGTAGAAATGAAATTTATTTTAACTGAAAAACATTATGAGGTTTATGAAGATTTGTTTGTAAAAAATTTATCAGAAGACGAGGTCGCAAAGAAACTTGGTTATACTACTAACGAGAAAAATAGAAAAGCAGGTTACAAGCAAATTAAGAACTTAAAAAAGATGTTTAAGGAAAAAGCTGTGACAGTTATCAAACAAAAAGACATTATCATCGTAAATGACTGAATTAACCAAAGAGCAAGAGAAGCTAATTAGAAATAACTATAAATCAATTTCTGATTTAACTAGGCTGACTCAAATGGTATCTGGGGATGAAACCTTGGATGGCAGAAGCAAAATAGGCAGAGCAATAAGAAAATTTATGGTTGCTCAAGGATTAGATTATGCAACTAGTACTCATCAAAAGGTTGACGACATAGTTTTAACTGAACAAGAAAAAGAGTTCTTAGATTCTTATGCTGGACAAAATATGAGCAGTATACAGCTCGCGGAGCTTTTGTGGCCAAATAAAGAAATAAAAAAATTATCCAAAGAGCAAAGAGTTATTGCGGATTATATTAAAAACCATCACCCAGATTTTGTAAAGTCAGAGGAAAGTGCTTTGGGTACAAAATATAGCCCTCCAAAAGCTCTATCTAGATCTATCAAAAAAATAAACGATTTTGCTGGCAAAGATTTAGACGAAAGTAGATTGCAAATGCAAGATAAAAAATGTGCAGAGACTTTAATGACTTCTTTATCTAGCCCAAGATTTTTACAAGTAATTAATAGTTATACTTCACAAGAAGATCGAGAACTGTTTGAAGCTGAATTCGTAAGGTCTGTTTGGGATAAACCAGATTTAACATCTGACGAAATTAATCTTTATATCAATGTCTGCATGGACTACATTAATTTAAAACACATTGAGCACCAAAAAGCAAAATTAAATTTAATGTTTGACGATGCTCAAGACCAACAAGAATTTACTATTAGATTAACAGAAATACTTAAAACAAAAAGTGAAGAGTATAATCAGTGTGCATCACGTATGGATAAGCTTATAACAAAGCTAAATGGAGACAGAGCGAAAAGAGTAGCATCAAGAAACGAACAAACCGCAAGTATATTAAATATTGTTCAATTGTTTCAAGAAGAGGAAGAGCGCCACATTATGGTCAGAATGGCGGAGATGCAAAAACAGATTATTAGAAAAGAAGCAGACGAAATCGAATCAATGAGCGATTGGAAGTCTAGAGTTTTAGGAGTTAGGAAAGATGATGTCATTTAATTGCAACGAATGTAATAAAGAATTTAATGGAGAAGCTTCGCTTCATAGGCATATTAAAATGCATGATATGAATTTAGCTGATTACTATACTAAACATTTTCCTAGAAAGAATTTATTAACTGGAGATTTGCTTCCATTCAAAAATAAAACAGATTATTTTAATAAAGATTTTTCTAGATATAGTCAGTTATTAAAATGGTGCCATAGCGCTTCTCCTGAGGAAGTTAAAAAGTATTGTCTGCAAAAACTTAAAAAAAGGATTTTAGATAAAGATTTAAAATTTGGCCCAACACACTTAGAGTTGCTAGTAAGCGAACTTCCTACTATTGACATTTATAAAAAGTTTTTTACAAGTTACTCGCATGCATGTAGAGAAGTTGGAGTCACTCCAATGCTGCATAGAAAATTACCTGAAAGTTTTTTTGATGCAGCAGATTTTACTAATTTAGAAATAGTTATTGATACTAGGGAAAACCATCCTCTTCCGTTTGAAAAGACAAAAAAGTTTGCTTTAGACTTCGCGGATTATACTGCAAGTGGAAGTAAATATGATTATACTTTTGTTGAGAGGAAGAGTGAGAATGACTTTAAAGGGACTATGTCTCAAAATTTTAATAGATTTAGAAGAGAAATTTCTAGAGCAAAAGCAATGGATAGTTATGTATTTATCGTTGTTGATAGTGATATTAAAAAAATAAAAAAAACAAATCACTTTGCTCCTCATCAAGCAAACTTAAAATTTATTTTTCACAATATGAAGGCTTTATGCCACGAATTCCCAGAAACATGTCAATTTATTTTTTCTGGAAACAGAACAACATCAATGGATTTAATTCAAAGAATATTATATTTTGGAAGAAAAATTTGGTATTGTGACTTACAATATTATATAGACGCAAGAAATTATGGCCTGGCAAGAAGGAAATCAAAAACAGAGAAAAAGCAAATACCGAGGAATCAACGAGCGACTTCTTGATAAAGATTTAGGTTTTATTGATGAACGTGAAGCCAAATTATATCTTTATAACTTTTTAAGAGAAAATACAACTTTTGCCGCAGACTTATTAATGGGCATTAAGCTGTTTCCGTTTCAGCATATGTCTGTTAAAGCTATGTTTGAAACAGATTATTATATGGGGGTTTGGTCTCGTGGTATGTCTAAGTCTTTTACTACTGCAATTTTTGCTGCGCTAGATGCAGTTTTAAATCAAGGAGTTGAGATTGGGATTTTATCTAAATCATTTAGACAGGCAAAAATGATATTTAAAAAAATTGAAGACATTGCTGCAAAACCTGAAGCTGCTTTATTCGCTCAATGCATAACAAAAAAAAGCAAAAGTAATGATGAATGGTTAATGGAGATAGGCAGTTCAAGAATCAGAGCTCTACCTTTGGGTGATGGTGAAAAACTACGTGGATTTCGGTTTCATAGAATTATCATTGATGAGTTTTTATTAATGCCAGAAAGAATTTATAATGAAGTTATCGTGCCCTTTTTATCTGTGGTAGAAAATCCAACTCAACGCGAGGACTTATATAATTTAGAAACAAAACTAATTAATGAAGGTAAGCTAACTGAAGAAGAAAGATATATTTGGCCTAACAATAAGTTAATAGCACTTTCATCTGCCTCTTACAAATTTGAATATATGTATAAGTTATATACTCAATTTGAAAACCTTATATTTAATCAAGCTTCCACAGACACCGCCCATAGAACTATTATGCAATTTTCTTATGATTGTGCACCAAAACAATTATATGATCAAAATTTGTTGAATCAGGCTAAATCAACAATGAGTCAAAGTCAATTCGAACGGGAGTTTGGTGCTAGGTTTACTGATGACAGTAGTGGATATTTTAAAATTTCTAAAATGGCAGAGTGCGTAATACCCGATGGAGAAAGCCCTTCTGTTGAAGTGGCTGGAGAAGCTGGAGCAGAATATTTAGTAGCTTTTGATCCTAGCTGGGCAGAAAGTGAAAGTTCGGATGATTTTGCTATACAAGTTTTTAAACTTAATAAAGAAAAACAATTAGGGACTGTCGTACACAGTTATGCTTTATCAGGTTCACCAATGAAAGATCATATAAGATACATGGCTTATATATTATTAAATTTTAACGTGGTAATGATAATTGGGGATTATGCTGGCGGCGTACAGTTTATAAGTGCGTGTAATGAAAGTGAAATTTTTAAAAAAGACAAACTAAACTTAGGAATAATTGATTGTGACTTTGAAAAGCCTGAGAATTATAATACTGATTTACAAAAAGCTAGAAATGACTATAATAAAAATGAAAATAAAATTTGTTATTTAAGAAAACCAACTAGTAATTGGATCCGTCAAGCTAATGAGCTTTTACAATCTAACTTTGATCACAAAAGAATATTTTTTGGCTCTAGAGCTATTGATGATTCTTATCAAATTCAAAAAAGAAAAAATATACCAATCGAAAGTTTAAGATATCTTAGGACTGGGGAGCTCAATGAAAAAATGAACAAGCAGGCAAAAATGATTGATTTTATAGAACATCAGTCTGACATGATCGAACTAACAAAAGTAGAATGTGCATTAATACAAATAACAACTACAAGCCAAGGAACTCAAACTTTTGATTTACCCTCCAACTTGAAACGACAGTCTGGGCGCGATAAAGCTAGAAAAGATAGCTATTCTTCTTTAGTATTAGGTAATTGGATGGTAAAAACATATTTTGATATTATGAACTTTAAACAAAAACAGGTTGTATCTACTTTCACTCCAATGTTTATTAATTAAAGTAACTTTTTAAACTTTTAAAAGTAACTTTGATAACTTTCGTGTAACTAAAACAAATGGCCTCAAAAAGAAAATATAATAAAAAGTCGGAATATTGGAGTAAGTTTTCTAAAAGCCAATCAATTGATGAAGCTTTAGCTACTAATCCATTGTTTCAAAACAGTACTTATACTCCTAGTTTAGAGGGAGATGCTTATTTTAATTCAGTTGCAAAAGCTTCGAGAGGTGGAGGAGCTTCCTATCAGGGAACACGAACAAGGTCAAATCGAATTCATAAAACTGTCCAAAGAGATAAATACACTAATATTCGGAGTGGCTTGCTACCTTTTGATTATGCAGTTAATGGTATAAATGTTAGGGACACTATAGAACTTTGTCAAAAAGCATATGCCAATGTTGCTATTTTTAGAAATGCTATTGATATTATGGCTGAGTTTGCTAATGCAGAAATTTTCTTAGATGGTGGAAGTAGAAAATCTAGAGACTTTATTGAAACATGGTTTAAGAGAATTAAACTGTGGAAATTAAGAGATCAATATTTTCGGGAATATTATAGATCTGGAAATATCTTTTTTTATAAAATTGACGCAAAGTTTAATACTGATGATTTTATAAAGATGACAAAAACTTATGGATCTGTTTCCGTCAATAAAATTCCAATTAAATATATTCTTTTGAATCCGTTTGACGTAGTAGCTCGCAGAACAACTGGGTTTGAAACAACTGGTGTATATGCAAAAGTTTTAAGTGAATATGAAATCGAAAGACTAAAAAATCCGAAGAACGATTATGATCAAGAAGTTTATGACGCCTTGCCTGATAATATTAAAAAGAATTTTAAAATGAATGGATATTCGCCTGACGGAGCTAAAATTGAATTAGAACCAGAAAGACTTAGATATTCATTTTATAAAAAGCAAGATTACGAACCTTTTGCTGTCCCATTTGGATTTTCTGTTTTAGAAGATATCAATATGAAGCTTGAGTTTAAAAAAATTGATCAAGCAATAGTTAGAACAATTGAAAACGTAATCTTACTTATCACTATGGGCAATGAGCCCACCAAAGGAGGAATAAACCACAATAACCTTGCTGCTATGCAAGAGCTATTTAGAAATGAAAGCGTGGGACGGGTTTTAGTTTCCGACTACACTACTAAAGCTGAATTTCTTATTCCTGATATGAACAAAGTTTTAGGATATGAAAAATATCGCATAGTAAATGAAGATATTAAAGAAGGTTTACAGAATATTATTGTTGGTAGCGAGAAATACAGCAATACAGCAGTAAAGGCAGAAATATTTTTAGAAAGATTAAAAGAATCAAGACAAGCATTTTTAAATGATTTCTTACAACCAGAAATAAAACAGCTTTGTAAAAACATGGGATTTAAAAACTACCCAACTGCTAGATTCAAAGAGGTAGACACTCAAGACGCAACTCAAACGCAAAGAGTCGCAACAAGACTTATGGAGTTAGGTTTGATAACTCCAGAACAAGGAATGGATGTAATAAATAAAGGCGTATTCCCTGAGGCTGAACAAATTGGCAAATCTCAAGATAAGTTTGTTGAACAGCGTAAAAAAGGATATTATAATCCAATTGTTGGCGGAGTTCCAATGTTAGAAGATAATCCAACTGACTCTAAACCTCAACAATCGGCTCAAGGGCCTCAAAAAGTTCCTGGAACACCTGGAAGGCCTAGCGGAACAAAAGACATTCCACAAGAAGTTGCTAGAGCAAACATATCAACAGAAAACATTGCTGAGATCATAAAGGCTTCAGAAAATTTAGAAAACTTTTCACGTAAAGCTGCAAGAAAGCATTTTAAAATAAAGAGATTAAGCAAAAGTCAAAATACGATGATTAACGATTTGTGTAAAAAAGTTGTAATTGCTAAGAAAATTGACGATTGGGAGTCTGCTGCTGAAGCATGCATTAAAGATAATAAAAATATTCTAAAGCTAGATCTGCCAAAAGAAATTGAAGAAGCGGGCGAACTTCATAAACTCACTGACTACACAGCAGCAATAGTTTATCACTCAGAAAACTTCTCAAATTGATAATAAGCGTGTAACACTTTTTGTAGTTTCAACACTTTATCAATAAAATAAAATGGGTTCAAAATATAAATACACAACTTCTTTTTCGCAGCCAATTATTGCATCTGCAGATATTGATCAAAAAAATATTAAAATTTCTAAAGCTTCAATGGACGATTTGAAGACTTTAATGCCTGAGTCTATTAATCTAGATAAAAATATAGATTTAGTAGGCGTTGCATTTAATGCTGCAGTAGTAAACACATTTAATAAAAATCATGATGGAATATCCACTGATACCGCGCTTGCGGTAAAAGACTATTTCGTTCATAAACCAACTAACATTGAGCATAAAAAGCAGAGGATAGTGGGACATATAGTTTCAGCTGGCTTTTCAAGCTATGGAGATAGTGAAATTTTAAAAGATGAAGATCTGGCGGGTTACGAAGATCCATTTAATATTGCACTTGGAGCAGTTGTTTATAGAATGGTTGACAAAAAATTTGCTCAATTGTTAAATGAGTCAGCAGATCCAGAAAGCCCACTTCATAATCAAGTTTCTGCTAGTTGGGAGATTGGATTTAACGATTATCAAATTGCTGTTGGCAGCGAAAACTTATCAGAAGCTGAAATTGTTACTGATGAAAAACAAATCAAAGAGCTTTCTCAATACTTAAAAGCTGCCGAAGGAAATGGAACAATGAAGGACGGCACGCTTGTTAGAAGACTTGTTGTTGGCGACGTTTATCCGCTTGGTATTGGGTTCACCGCGAATCCTGCTGCTGACGTTGAAGGGGTAGTATTAACAGACACGGGTGATGATTTTGAGATATCAGATCGAAGAGATTCATCAGTTAACATAGACGACCGTTCAGAAAGAATATTAAAAAATATTTTAAATTTTAAAAATAAAATTTCACAAAGTGAAAAAAACACTGTAAAATCTGAGAGAGAGAGTAATCCTAGCATTATGAATACTAACCAATTAGTTCAAGAAATTAAATCTGTGCTCGATGAAAAGCTTTCTTCTGAAAAGATGTCGAAAGACACTTTCGCTGAGGAGTCAGTTGCCTCGATTTCTAGTCTCGTGAATCAAGCGATTCGCGAAAAGAATGAAGAATACAAGCAACAACTTTCAAGCGCAAAAGAAGAAAAAGCTAACGTCGAGGCTCAGCACCAAGAGCTTTCTGCTTCCGTTGAAGAAATGAAACAGAAGCTGGAAGCGGCTGAAGACAAGATTCGTCAGTTCGAAGAAGACACCCAGCGCCAAGAGGCGTTGGCTCGTTTTAACGCTCGCATGGAAGCTGTTGAGCAAGATTATGAACTGAGTGAGGCCGATTTGAAGATCGTCGCATCTGAAGTCAAAGAATTAGACTTAGCAGATGAGGCTTTCGCTTCTTATCGGGAGAAGTTAGCCATAGTTTTTGCTCATAAAGATAAAGAGCACATTCAGGCTGAAAAAGAAAAATTCGACCATGCTGTTTCAGAAGCGGTAGAAAAACGTGTCACTGACATGAAAGAAACCAAAGCTTCTACTGAGCCAGCGGTAGTCGAGGAAAAAGTTAATTTAGAAGAGGTTTTGGAAGATGCGGAACAGGTCACACCTGAAATTTCCAATACTAATGAAGCTTCTTCGGGCGAAACGGAAACCCTGCGAACTAAGTTCCAGTCTGCGTTTAGCAAAGAAAACATCAACATCACATACTAATCAAGCATTATGTCAAATAGACTATTACCATTCAGGCAATACGACGA
>TARA_R110002020_G_scaffold420671_1_pt1 | contig 11192 bp, 4 predicted proteins | sample TARA_R110002020 | Tara Oceans TARA_R110002020 (sample SAMEA4396489) | marine metagenome | biome: Westerlies Biome; feature: [MES] marine water layer (ENVO:01000295) within the mesopelagic zone...; material: water (ENVO:00002006), including particulate matter (ENVO:01000060) such...
TTGGACAGTATTCTTCAGGTGCTATGGACTTAGCTTCTCAGCAAGGCAATAAAGGCGTAGAAGATGCTATGATGATGGGCATGGGTGGAAGCCAGGCTAATGCTATAAAGAATAGAATGAAAAGAAGTTCTTTAGGTGGTGTTTATGGTGCATTTAATAAAGGTCTTGGTCAAGCTGCTACATTACAAGGTAATATAGATAACCAAATATCTCAACAAATGACTAATCAATTTAATGCTCAAAAACAAGCTCAAATGGGTATGGCTCAAAGACAAATGCAAAGAGGTTCAGACATGATGGGACCTAAAGGTGTTATGGGCTTAATGGGCTCAATTGGTAATCTTTGGCCTGGAGGTGGGTAATGTGGCCTAATGTATTAAGTATGTTTGGTATTGGTAAACCAAAAGGGATTAACCAAACTCAATCAGCTTTAGGTCAAGGTGGACAATTTGACACTGAACTTGGAACAGCTAGTAGCAATGTTACTGGTTCTCAACCAGCACAACAAGGTCCAAGAGAAAAAATAAATTATGAAAATTTATTAAAATCAGATGGACAACCTTTACAAATGAGAAATGTAGAACCAGCACTTGACCCAATAACTGGAAAACCTGAAGTATTTAGAGGAAATGTGCCTATGGCAGAAGCTCCTCAGACCCCTAATACTGCTGGTACAGAAAAAAGTAATTCTATTTGGGGTAAGTTAAAAGATTTTGGTGAAGGTTATCAGAAAAGAATGGAAGAAGATGGCTTAATTCATCCTGCTTTTCAAAAACAACAAAAACCAGATAAGCCTTGGTCTGTTAATGATGTAGCAGATGAGCAATGGCATAATAAAAAAATGGGTATTATGTTTGACCCTAATGATCCAAATATAAAACAAAAAATGATAGATGCTTCTATGGGAGACGATGGAAATCTTGATGCAGAAAGATACCAACAAATATCAAGATATCAGTCTGATGTAACAGATAATCCTTATTATCAACAACAATCAGATAAGTATTACGATAGCCGAAAAATGGGAGGAGAAAATCCTCATTTAGGAGGCCCAATAGGAGGTTGGATTGAAAGAATGTTTAATATGGGTAAAGACGATATAAAAATACCAGAAGGACAATAATATGGCTGAAAGAATGTATGACCCGTTAGCACCAATTTTTAATATTGAAGGAATAAAAGATAGTTATCAGCAAGATGCAAATATAAACTTTGATAAAAGAGTTGCCAGAGAATCTATGCCTATTACTAGAATGGTAGATCCAAAAGGTAGATTAAATAAAGCTGCAATTGGAAATGCAAATCCTTATACAGATGCAAATCAAATGTGGGAAGAATTGAATGCCAATATGCCTGGCGGTAGAGGAATTGACCCAGTGGTATTTCAAGAAAAATATCAAGCTGGCAAGCAATTGTATGATATGAATTGGGCAAATCAAATTAATCAATTAAGACAAAGTGGAATGAGTGAAAGAAAAATTAGTAACAATTTTGATAACAATCTTGAAATGAAACAATATTTAATTGAGAATGGATTAATTCAACCAACATCTTCTAAGTTAAGTTATGGGATAGGTGATTTAGCTAAGGATACTGCTGTAGGTGCTGGTGTTTATACAGGATTAAGAGCTATGCAATTAGGTAACACTGTACCAAATCCGACTCAAGAACAAATTAAAGCTTTAAAAAGCAAAGGTTTTAGATGGGATAAAACTTCTAAGAGTATAAAAAATCTTTCAGCAAAAGAACTTCTTAAACAAGCAAGAGCACTTCCTGCTACAGATGCAGAAATATTAAGAAAAGGTAATAGACTTCCTGCTACTAAAAGACTTCCTGCTGCACCTGGACTTCCAGGTGGAGGAACTGGAACACCAACTACTGCTGCTCAAGATTTTCTAAAAAGAGAAAGACAAAAAGTTGTTGATGATGTATTAAAAGGGAGAGACCCTAAAGACCTTGGTAGATTTGGAAATCAAGCTATAAAAAGAGGAAGTAAAGGATTTATGGGTAAGTTAGCCACTAATAGAGCTTTACAAGCAGCTTTAGGAGGAGGTAACCTTCTTACTAGAATGTTTGCTGGAGGAAGACTTGGAGCTGTAGCTGGAGGTCCTTATGGAGCAATTGTAGGGTCAATAGCATTGCCAATGGTTGGAGGTTTTGTTTGGGATAAAATAAAAGAATCTCAACCTACGCCAGACAAGACAAGTATCTGGAAATAAAGTGTGCTTAGCCCTGGATTTAAACCAAGCTTATCTCCTCAGCAAGTAAAGGATTATAGAAAACTTTACGAAAAACAGCCTGATCAATTTAATGAACAGACTTTACAAGCGTTAGAACAACACGCTGAGCATTATAAATTACCCTTTGCTAAAAGTGAACAAGACCATATAAGCGGTGTTAAAAATATTGTAGGACAAGCAGCTGCTGGTTTTTGGGAAGGACTTACTACTTTAAAAGCTAGAGTAGCCGATGACCCAAAAAATGATGCTGAAGCAATAGCTAGAAACATTGGTCATTTGTCTGGTTTTGTAGGTTTTTTACCTTCTTCTCCTTTAAAGTGGATAGGTCTTCATAACACAGCTAATGCTGTAAAAGCATTAAAAGGTACTTCTGTACCTATGTTTGTAGCAGGAGTTGCTCAGAAAAAAGCAACTAAAATAGTCAAGCCTATATTTGAGGGTGCTTTAGAAAAAAGAGCTGCAGCTACAAGCGTAGCAGGTAAGTTCTTACAAGGGAACGTAGCTTCTGATATAGCTGGTGGAGCTTTTCATTTAGGTGTTGCTAGTGCAGTTAGCTCTTGGCAAAATGGCATTGATGAAATGATGAGTTCTTTTATACATGGTGCAGGAGCTGGAGCATTCTTTAGAACGTTAGGAAATGGAATTAAAACAGGCAATGAAGGTGCTGATAAGACTTTAAGAACAGTTGCAGCTTCTATGTTTCAAGGTTTGCCAGCTACAGTTGCTGGCGAAACAACTCCAATACAAATATATCAATATTTATTAGGTGCTTATTTTGGTTTTAATGAGTCTCCAGTATCAAAAAGACTTGGTGAAGCTCATATAGAAAAAATGAAACGTCAGTATAATCCTGAGACTGAACAAGTTGGGGTTGAAGACCCTAGACAAGTCCCAGGCTGGAGTAAGCTTGACAAGGCTACTAAAGACTACATAGAAACAAATTGGGCTCCTGAACTAGTGTCTGAATCTTTAAACAAAGATATTGCTGATAAAGTTTTAGGAGAGAAAGAAGTTAAAGAAAGAGAAGCTTTAGCTAAAGCTTTTGAAGAAAAAAAGCTAGAACCTGGAGCGGTTAATGAAGGGCAGAAGCCTTCTAAAAACGAAATAACATCAGAATTAGAATCAGCAGATTCAGACCCACAAACTATTCCAGAAAGATTGACTCATAATTCAAAAAAGTTTGTTGAGAAATTTTTATTTAAAGAAGAAAGAACTGAAGATAGAGCAATAGAAATAGCTGCTGATCTTGATGCTGAATGGGCTGGACTTATTACCAAGGGTATTAAAAATAACGAGAATCCTTCAGGAGAAATGATTAACTATGTAGAAAAAAAACATGGTGGATTAAATCAAGAAGCAAAAGATTTTTGGGTAGGTTACGGTTTTAGAAAATTAAGAGATAGACCTGTTCAAAGATTTTCATTAGAAGAAGGTAATTTAAAAGAAATGCCTCTTGATAGTGATTGGTATAGTACTGATTTAGCTGGTAATAGTAAACTTTTGACTCATGAGCCTAAACAAATTGAGAAAGTTTTTAATGATGCTTGGAAAGAAACTTATCAAGGTGAAAAAAGACCAGGGTTTTCTTATGCTATTCTTGATAATGTTGTAATTCAAAACTTTAATAAGACTGGCTTTAGATCAATAGATATAGGTAAATATCCAGAAATTTTACAAAGAATTGAAAATCTAAACCCTGGACAATTAGATAGAAGATTAGCTGAAGAATTTGGTAATGCTTTTAAGACAGCAGATTCAAAAGGAATGTATTATTATGGTGGTAAAGGGGACTCTGAAAATTTAGCTTTTGTTAAGTATCATCCAAGTACGCCAATAGTAAAAAAAGATATAAATAAATCTGTTAAGCAAATAGTTCAAGCTATAAAAAGCGAAATAAAAGGTTCTAATGCTAAAATATTGCAAGAAAAAGCTTATAAAAAAGATAGAAGAGAGTTTATTGATAAATATAAAGACTCTGTAGGAAAAGCTAAAGCAGAAGAAATATATGACAGGTCTTTTATATCTAATGCATTGTATGATGTAGGGTTAAATGGTCTTGAAGGTTTAGGTAGTTTTAAACAAGTATTGAGAGAAGGATTTATAAACGATGCTACAAACTTTAATAAACGTGCTCAAATATGGTTTACTAATGGCCACAGTTCAGACCCTAAAGCTGTTACTGAAATTAGTGCAAAAGTTAAAAAAGGCACCTCAGATATAAAAGATGGTTTATTAAAAATTACAATAGTAGAAGATACTGGTGTAGAAAAAAATCATCCAATAGGAACTCCTAATAGTAAAACCTATGAAAGTGGAGATGGTCCAATATATGCTCGTTCTGACATTATAACAGCCTTAAATAGGCAGGCAGGCTTACCAGAGGAGGGTGGGGTCAACAAATCTTTTATCGTGTCTCCTAACGCTAAATACGGGGCTTTATTGGGCAAGTATATGATACACCCAGTAACTCCTACTATGGAAGCACATATGTTAAAAAATAATTTACATATGATTATCCCTAAGTCTTCTGCTAAACAAATAGGAAATAGAAACTTTGAAGTTATTAATGGAGTAAGAAAAGATATGACTAAGAAAATAGGATGGGATAGTCAAACTAATCAGCCTATTTTTAATAATTCTAATGTTTTTGGATTACCCATAGAACATATTAAAATTGTTACTTCTGAAACTACAAGTAAGAAAACAATGGATAACAAAAGATTTCCAAAACAAATGTGGACTAATTTTACTAAATATGGATTCTTTGATGCAGAAAGAAGCGGGTTTTCTTCTAGGGATAAGTTTGAATCTGAAATGCAGACTCGTTTTGATGATATGTATGAATCTCTTGTTGTTGGTGAAATAAAAGGTGCTCCTGAGCAAAATGCTTTATTAGAAAAATTAATAAGTAATCCAAAATTACATGAAGAAAGTATACCTTTAATAATAAAAAATTTAGATAAAGTTGGGATGTCTGAGTTACTTGAAGCAGTTAAGGTTCCTGGTAATGAAGTATTTGCAAATGAAGCTTATAGAGCTATACATAGAATGAATAGTAATATAATTGAAGAGATAAGAGCTGAAGGTGAGCTTACAAATAAAGAAGTAAATTCTTTAAAGTCTGAAATGCTAGATAGAGGAACTGTTAATGAAAGAATTGTAAATCTTATGCCTGATAGCTTAGCAGGATTTTTGCATAAATTTAGTCGTGATTATAGAATGTCTGTAATGAGAAATTATTTTTTACATAGGATTACTAGACCAGAAGTTGGCAACAGTATGTCAGCAAGGATAAGACCTTATGAAATAGGCATGTATAAAGAAAAAATAAAAGGTGAAAAGTTTTCTGAAATGGAAAGACTAGAAAGAGAAGATAATATATTTTTCTTAGGTGATCAATTTAAAAAGAAAATGGTTGATGCTTCTGCTTTAGGTAATTATAAAAGAATGACTCTTGAAGAATTATGGGCAACAGGTAAAAATGACCCAGGATTACAAAGATTTTTTAACGGTTTAGTTATGCGTGTTCCAATGGATTCTATGTCTGGTGCTCATAAATTAAAGTTTGCTGGATTTACTGGTATAAATGATATGGGTATATTAATGCATGGAAGAAGCATGAAAGCTTTAGGTGGTGCTGATTTAGATGGTGATAAAACTATGATATTTTTTGGTGGTAAAAGAGCAGATGGTGAAGGCGTAGGTTTTAAAGAAGAATGGATGGATATGTATGACTGGGCTAAAAATGAATATGTAGAAAAATCTAAAAATGGAATAGAAATTGAAGCTGATTCTAAAAGAGCAATTGACCCTGTTATGGACCCAGAAGATTACATAGGTAGTGAGCCATTAGTTAAGAAAACATATGGTGACAAGCTTACGCTTAGCGATAAGTCTATTATAAGTAATAGAAAAAGTAATAAAATTTTACAATACTCACCATCTATGAGAAAAGATGTATCAGAGGCTTCTTCTTTAGGAAGAGCAAATTTAGGCCCATCTGTTGTTTCTGCTGCTACAATTAGATCTGCTTATTCAGCATTGCGATCTTCAGGTAAACCTCTTATTCTTATGAATAGAATTTATAATCCTCGCACTCAAAAAGAAGAATTTAAAGAAGTTTTTGTTACTGCAAAGACTGATGAAGTAAATATGAAATCATTTAGGGGTTTAACTAGAGCTTCTATAGGTTTGTCTTCTGACCCTATGAATGAAGCTGGTTTAAATTTTGGAGCTAGAGGAGATAAATTATTTTTAAAACAAACTAATAGACTTTTTGATTTTAAATATAAAAATGGTAAAAAAGCCGATGTTTCAGCAAATATAAGAAGAAAAGGCTTAACTAATGTAATGAAAGATATTAATGCTGGTCTTTACGGTAAAGATTTTAAGACTAATAAAAGATATCAAATGCATGAAATTATAGATAAGTTAAGAGGTATTAATAAAATAAATCCAGAAGATAGAAATACATTTTTAGCTAGAGCAGCAAGCGATGTTCAAAGATTAGATTGGAGTGATAAATTATTTTTTAGATTAGATAGAAAAAAATTAGAACAATTATATGATAATCATAAGAAATTCGTAGAAGAATTAAAACCTCTTCAAGATTTACTTGGTAGAACTTCAATGTCTATTCCTAGAAATCAAATTATTGATATTATTTATAAATATGAGCTTTACAAGCCAGAAGGAGTTAGAAAACAACTTGATAGACATACTAGATTTGTAAACATATTAGACAATGTTAAAGATAGAGATGGGAAAAAACTTTTTACTGAAGAAAAGAAATATTATAAAGAAAGCACAGAAAGTAGAAGAATTGCTTTTAATAAAATTCTTTTACAAGCAGAAGATTATATAATAAATGATCTTTCTGATATGGCTAGTTTTAAAGTAATACACGAACTATCTAGGAACTTACCAGATGCTAATGTACTAAAAGTATCTAAAGACGTTGATTTTTTAAAAAAGAATAGCTACTTATTAGCAAAAAATAATAAAAAAACTTCAGAAGAGCAAGATTTTACTCCTCAAGAATTAATAGAATTACAAAAAACAGGTGACCAAGCTCAAGGCGAGGCTCAATCTACTGCTTTAACACAAGCTAAAATTGATAATTTAATAAAGGGTTTGAAGAAAACTTATTCAAAAGAAGAAGCTGATTTATTAGATGCTATGATGCTTGGCACTCTTTGGAGAGGTAAAAAAGAAAAAATAGATAGAATTGGCAAAACAAGAACTCCTAAGATGGAAAGAGAAGTTCGTCAGTTAAGGCGTGACTCTGAGAAAACTTCTTTAGATAAGCTTGGCTATGCTTCTACTGCTATACCTGATTCTTCTGTTAAAAGAATGCTAAAAGAGTATCAAAAACTTTTTGATTTTACTACTACTAATAAGTTAGACGATAAAACAGCTCAAGATATGCTTAAAAATTTAAAAACTGAACAGATTGAAGATGTTTATGTTAATGAGGAAACTAGACAACACATTGATGACAATGCTCCTTTTGCTGGATTAAAAAAAGGTAAGTTAAACAAAGAAGAATCTGATACTAAAAATGAATTACTAGATCATTTAGATTATTATAGTAATTCTGTAGGAATAAAAATTAATGGATTATTAAGAGATATAGTTGGTAAAGATATGAATACTATGACTCTTAGTGATTGGCAAACAATGAATAGATTTTTTCAAATGTCAAGAGATGGTACTTGGTGGTCTGGTATTTTAGGAAAACCTACCAATGAAATATCTAAATGGTATTATATGATGTTTCCAAAAACAGTTGATCTTGATGTAATGCGTAGAGAAATAAAATTATTTAAGAATAGAAAACCTTTTAAAACTAAAGCTGGTATGATTACTGGTAATGTTCACACTCCTGAAGGTGAAATGGTAAGACTTCAAAATACTTCTAATACAACTACTCAAAATGCTACTAAATTATATGAAGAAGAGAGTAGGCTATGGGAAGATAAAATCTCTCCATATCGTGACAGTGAGGACGGTTTAAAGCTATTCCACGTAGCAGTTAGGACAAGAGAGAAAGGCATTCCTAAGCAAATGCAAGATAGAATGCGAAATGGAGAAATGACAAGAGAGATATACAATGCAGAAAGCAAAGAATATTATGATGCATTTCATAAAACTATAAAAGAAGAAGGTTATGCTGAATTACAAAATAAAATTTACAATATTACTATAGGCAAAGAAGTATTCAAACTTACTGGAAAAGAAGTAGTTGATAAAATGAACGAAGTTATAACTGATACATATTTAAGAATGCGATCTCTTATATCAGGCAAGCTTAACAAAGAAGATGCTCAAACTTATTTTGAAAAGAATTTTAAAAATCTTCTTGATAAAAATGAAAAATATGGGGATTTTTATGTTGTAGATAAGTTTGTTGAAATGATGGAAAAAAATATGATGGAAGGTAAAAGATTTAAATTTGTTGAAGAACTTGGATTAGATGGAGTTCAACTTATAAGTCACAGTCAATTAAAAGCTAATGCTAGTAAAAATAAAGAATTTCAAAAAATGCTTGATGAGAAATGGGCTCCAGAAGCTACTAATTTTTATTCTCAAGAGAGTTTTTGGGCTCATATGGGTGGTGATAGAAATGCAGCTATAAAAAGACTTGTTGAAACAGCTAAAAACATAGATAATGATAAGTCTTTAACTAAAGAAGAAAAACAAGAACGAATGGAAAAAGCTATATGGCATACGTATCAATTAACTAATGATATAGTACCCGATATGGATTTAGTTACTAAACATGATTCTGTAAAACAAGCTTTAGATGATATAGCATTAAAAAAAGCGAATACTCCAGAAATTTTAAAGAATTTATTTAAAAATCCCAGAGTAGGTCATCAAATGAAAAGAACTGGTCACATTCCTGGGTGGAGCATTGAACCTGATATAATGCCTAGATATATTAAAAAAGTTACAGATAGTTTGTATAAACATTCTGCTCAAATTAAAATGAGACATGATATAGGTAAATTTAGAAAAGATTTTATTAGTAAAACTGGAGATGAAATATTAGCTGATAACTGGGTAAATTTTTATTCTATGTATACATTGGAGTCTTTGGGTTATCCACAGCAATTGCCTCAAAAAGTTTTAGATAATCCTGGTATGAAAATAAGAGGTACTCCATTTGCTTGGTTTAATGATACAGCTGTATTAAATAAAGTAAATAAAGTAAGAAAGTTTTTAGGTATAGGACAAAAGAAATTTGAAGGATTAAAAACTGAGACTGCTGAAGAATTAAGTAAAGTTGATTTTTCAACTTTAACTAAATGGAGCAATCTTGAGGCTAAGTATCAATTAGCTACTCTTTTAGCTCATCCTAAAAGTTCAATTACTAATTTATATGGTGGTACAATACATACTGGTATATCAGCTGGAATGGAAAATTTAAGAAATGCTAGAAATTGGGAATATTTAAGAAAAAATATTAATCAAGATTGGAAAGGTAAAGAAGATATTGATAAATGGGTACAAAGCTTAGGTGTTGTTGAAGATTTTATTTTATACGAAGTTGGGTTAAGTCCTGAATTTAAAGGACAAAAATGGAAATCATTTACTAAAGATGCTATGAAAGTTATAAGGAAAGACCCTTCTGTTAAAGATTCTACTTTAAGAAGCTTAGCTGAAAAGCATCAAATATCTAATAGTTTATTTAATAGAGCAGCTTGGTTTATGAGAGCTCCTGAAAGAGCTTTACGTAGAGATGCGTTTTTAGCCCATTATTTACAAGCTAGAAAAAAGTTTGCTGGTGCAATAAAAAGATATGATGATCCAGTTCTAATTAAAATGGGATTGGAAGGTGTTAAGTCTACTCAATTCTTATATTCTGCACCATTTAGACCAGCTTTTGCTAGGTCTGCTATGGGTAAAGTTTTAACCAGGTTCCAATTGTGGGCTTGGAACTCAGTAAGATTTAGAGGAGATATTATAAGGGAAGCTAGGTTAAGAGGATTTAAGCAAGGCACTCCTGAATTTGAAAGATTTAAAAGATTAGCTTTAACTGATGCATTAATGTATGGTTTATCTAATATATTTATGTATTCTATATTTGAAAATGGTTTGCCTCAGCCTTGGGGTTGGATGCAAGATTTTGCAGATTGGGCTTTTGGAGATGAAAATGAAAGAAGTAGAGCTTTTTATGGTACTTATCCTACAGCTTTAGCTCCATTACAAGCTATAACTCCACCTTCAGGTAGACCTTTAATAGGAGCATTTAAAGCTATGATGGATGATGATTGGGCTCAATTAGCTGGTTATACTGGATGGAGTATGATTCCATTTGGAAGAGTTGGTTATGATATATTTGGTAATCCTTTAAAAGGTGGTAAAGGTGGTTTAATGGAGAATCCTTATAGAATAGTAGAAAAAATATCTGGTATTCCCTATCAGCAGATACCTAGGCAGTTACAGGCTCATAGTGAAGGTACTACTTTAGGTCCTAGAATGTTTACTCGTAAAAAGAAAATGGTAATAAAAGATGAGGAGACCAGCTAATAACAACTGATCTCCTCTGTGTGGAAGGGAATAGACTTTCTCAGGGAAAGATAAAACCTAAGATAAAATAAGTCTACTCATCTAAGATATCTACAAATTCTTCAAAGTATGCACATCTTTCTTTTTCTACTATACATGGTTTATTGACTTTATTAGAATTTATTGTTTGAAAAACTGGAACCCAGTTATTATTTTTTAAATATTTTCTATCAACATGTATATCACATGCCAAGCAATTACCACAATCCCAATTTGCACATTCATTTTGTGCTATTTTTAACTTTATCATTTTTTGCTCTTTTCTCGTCTAATGTAGTCCAATGAGCAGGGCTATAAGGAGGTCCAAAGTCAGCAGCTTCTTCCATAGTTATTTCTTTATTGTATTCGTCTGCTGTCGTCGGTTCCGCTTCTCGTTGC
>TARA_R110002020_G_scaffold19111_12_pt1 | contig 11191 bp, 6 predicted proteins | sample TARA_R110002020 | Tara Oceans TARA_R110002020 (sample SAMEA4396489) | marine metagenome | biome: Westerlies Biome; feature: [MES] marine water layer (ENVO:01000295) within the mesopelagic zone...; material: water (ENVO:00002006), including particulate matter (ENVO:01000060) such...
GGAGCATGCCCAGTGTTTTTGCCTCCCCCTATGTTATTCCAGCAAAGCTATGTAGAGTCTCCTACCGAGGCACACTTTTATGAGTCATTGCCCCACACAGCCAGAACCGAGGGACTCTTTTGGCTAGGCAGGCCCAGAGATGCTATGCGTGATGCTAACGATTTCTTTGACACAAATTTCCACTTAGTTGATGAGGCACGCTTAAATTACACCGAGCAGTTAGTCGGCTGGCTGGGTAGCCAACCGATGGAACGGTGCGAACAGTTTTATCAAACTTTAATAGAAGCGAGCTAGTCGGGCAGGTGTTTTTTAACCAGTGACTGAATGGCTTGGACAAAATTTGCAGTAGCGAAACGCTCTGCACTTTGTCTACATACTTTAGGTGAAAACACTGACGGGTCTCGCTGTTTACGCGCTTCAAATTGCTCAATACATGCGATTAATGCGTCGCTAGACTGCTCATGCACCCATAGGCCTGAGACGTTATTCAACGTTGTTTCAGCCACTCCTCCAACACCGTACCCAATGACGGGAGCTCCTGCAGCCTGCGCCTCTACCGGCAAAATACCGAAATCCTCCTCAGCCATAAATAAAAATGCTTTGCTACGCTCTAGGTGATCAATCAGCACGCTATCGGTTTGGTAGCCCATCATTATCACATTCGGGCCTGCCGCTGCTGCCAACTTGGCATAATCGGGGCCGTCACCAATAACGATCAGTTGCTTTTCCGGCATTTTATTGAAAGCTTCAATCACTATATCAATGCGCTTATAGGGCACCATTCGCGAGGCGGTTAAATAAAAATTTTCTCTGGGGCGGTCATAGCAAAATTTATCTACATCCACCGGAGGGTAAATCACGTCGGCTTGGCGTCGATAGAACGTTTCAATACGTCGCTTTATATAGTTTGAAATAGCGATAAAGTGGTCGACACGCTGAGCACTAATATAATCCCATTGGCGTAGACGATGTAACTGCCAACGCATCAACCAGCTCATCACGCCTTTATCTTTTCCTGACAGACGTAAATACTGGTGTTGCATGTCCCAGGCATACCGCATGGGGCTATAGCAGTAACAAATATGTACCGCATTGGGATCAGAAATCACTCCCTTAGCCACCGCATGACTACTAGAAAGGATCAGGTCAAAACCCTTAAGATCGAACTGCTCTATCGCTAACGGCATCAGCGGCAAATACTGCCTATAACGGGTTCGGGCCCAGGGCATGCGCTGAATAAAACTGGTGTGAATAATATGACGATTGAGTGCAGGAATATCCCCATCTTCAAGAAAATTGACGGTGGTAAATATTTCAGCTTGAGGGAAACAGTTGAGCAACTCGGCCAGTGCTTTTTCGGCACCAGCCCAGGTGGTCAGCCAGTCGTGGACAATGGCGACTTTCATTACAGGATTTTGCTCCTATTTGTAACCACACGCTTTTTCGCCTCGGTGCTTATTCTCGACCATACTTGTCGTTATAACGGACAATGTCGTCCTCACCGAGGTAGGAGCCGGTTTGCACTTCAATCAGCTTGAGGGGTATCACGCCGGGGTTTTCAAGGCGGTGCACTGTACCTAACGGTATGTACGTTGATTCATCTTCTGACAGCAAAAAGCTACGCAACTTCGATATATCGCCATGGCCTTCGCCCTGGGTAACCTGCGCGGTGCCTTGCACGACCACCCAGTGCTCAGCACGATGGTGATGCATTTGCAAAGAGAGTTTGCCGCCAGGATTAACAACTATCTCTTTCACCTGAAAGCTATCTGTTAATACCATGGTGCGGTAATGCCCCCAGGGGCGGTAGACCTGTTGATGCGACTGGAACTCTTTACGACCAGCTGCTTTAAGGGCATTAACGATTAGCTTTGTATCCTGAGCCTGACGACGGTCAGCTACTAGCACTGCATCATCGGTTTCGACGATGATCAAGTTTTTAACGCCTACAGCAGCCACTAGACGAGAGTCGCTATAAACTAAGCTGTCATGAGTTTCATGAAGCATAACATCACCATGGACGACGTTGCCGCTCTCTTTGTCTTCGCTAGAGCGCAGTTCGTGTAGCGCGTCCCAAGCGCCAATGTCGCTCCAACCGGGTGACATGGGAACAACGGCTGCCTGCTTAGTGTGTTCCATCACCGCATAGTCAATGGATTCATTTCTGCATTGCGCAAACGATGCCTCTTCAATACGCAAAAAATCCATATCTTCCGTGCGCGCTTGGTAGGCAGCTTGGCAGCACGTTAAAATATCAGGCGCATACTGTTTTAACGATTCCAAGTAACTGCTTGCTTTAAATAGAAATATTCCACTATTCCAGAGGTATTCGCCGCTTTTTAAATAGCTTTCAGCCGCGGCTAAATCAGGTTTTTCAACAAATGCTTCAACGGCAAACCCTTCACTTAATGCTGAACCCCGCTTTATGTAGCCGTACCCTGTGTGTGGTGAAGCAGGCGTAATACCAAAGGTCACTAGCTTGCCTTCTTGACTAAGTGTATGCCCTTTCTCTACCGCGTCAGCAAATGCTGTTGCATCTTTGATGACATGGTCAGCAGGCATGACCAGCAATTCAGCTTCTACGTTAACCTCTATTGCGGCCAAGGCGGCGATTGCTAATGCGGGTGCAGTGTTCCTACCGCAGGGTTCTAGTATAATCTGGCTGCCTTTGAAGCCGATTTGCTGCATTTGTTCAGCAACTAAAAAGCGGTGTTCTTCATTGCACACAATAATAGGGTCGCCTGCATTGGCAACATCCTGCAGGCGCATCGCCGCTTCTTGCAGTAAGCTGACATCGTCTTTATGCAGGTTAAGAAATTGCTTTGGGTAATGCTCCCGAGATACTGGCCATAGGCGTGAACCTGACCCACCTGACAAAATTACGGGTAATATCATATATCCTCCTTGAAATAAGTCACTTGTTAGCTCTCAGCACCCAAACTCAAATTTTTTTCCACTTAGTAAGTTCTCAAACAACATCAACCACTAATACACTTCCAAAAAGTTTTTAGCAGGACACTGATTGACAACCACAAGCGCACTTTTCTTTATTAAGGCTGGCCGTTAACAAAACCTTTAGTTAACGTCATCGTCAGTATTTTTAAGTCAAACCCTAACGACCATCGTTCGATATAATATAGGTCGTACTCTACACGCTTCTCCATAAGCTTTACATCGTCGGTAATGCCTCGCAGACCATTTACTTGCGCCCAACCTGTCATTCCGGGTTTTACACGGTGCCTTTGCATATAAATATCAATATGATCTTTGTAATGATCATTATGATCCATCGCGTGGGGCCTAGGCCCAACTAGTGACATACGGCCCTGAAGCACATTGTATAGTTGAGGCAGCTCATCCAGGCTAGTACGTCGTAGAAAACGGCCCAGCGGGGTTACTCGCTCGTCACAGTGTGATGCCTGCTTGGTTTGACCGTCATCGTGCAAGAGCATGGTTCTAAATTTGTAAATCCTAAAACGCTTACCATCCAGACCATGACGCTCTTGCTTAAAAAGTACTGGACTACCCATACTCCACTTGATCGCGATAGCCACAATTAACATTACTGGGATAAAGAGTAAAAAAAGCACTAAACCTAAAGCACGATCTTCTAATGCTTTGATAAAACGCATCGGGCCACTTAAAGGTGTGTAATTGAGTTCTAATGAATAAAGCCCCGCTACTTGTGTAATACGGTGATTCAGCAAGCGTATATCTGGTAGATCAGGGAAAAAGCGGATGCTAGAGGGAATACCCGCAAGCAAACGCATCAAATGGCGCACTCGATTTCCTTGAATCAAGGGATAGCCTAGCCATATTTCGTCGAAGCTGCGTTGAAATATATTCTCTTTCGCGAAAACAGACATTTTGTGAAAAAAGGTTGTGTCATCTTCGTCCACATAATGCCCTACCACCACATAACCAGCATGGGGCGTTTCGACTATTTTTTTTTCTAATAGGGCGATATTATCTTTTTTACCAATTAGCAGGACTCGTTTTAAATTGTGTCCTTTTGCACGCAGACGTCTTAAATATCCATACAGCAAGGTACGCATTAAACTGCCCACTGCCAGCACAGATAATGCAGAAGCCCCCATCCATAACCGCGAGTAGCTCTCCGTTCCTTTGATAACAACAAGCAACAGGCTCAGCAGCCCAATAGTAGCCAACCAGGTTGCAAGATAAATACCGAGCATGGTGTAAAGGCTACGCCCACGCCATGGCTGGTAGAGGCCAAATAATTCGCCTACTGCAGGTAACAGTAGGCTGCCTATGATTATCAAGAAAAGGTAGTCATTGCCGTCTAGATCAATGTGAGGCATCAACCATAGCGCAGTTGACGCGACTAGCGTGGCGATACCCGCGTCGAAACAACGCATCGCGCGTCGCAACCATTCACTACCTTGACTTGTTTTTATAACGGCCATAGTTGCTGACTACCGCGCTACCTGCGATGACGTGGACAACGAGGCCAGTAACGACATAATGCGATTTAAATCGTCGCTCTCTAAGCTACCCACTGCGGTGCGGAGTGCCAACATATCCAATGCGTAGTTACCGACTGTGTCGACATACTGAATACGCTGATCATAGAGACTCGCTCGTGCATCAAGCACATCCACTAGATCCCTCAAACCCAATTGCTCGCCCTTCTCAGCAGCCTCTAAAAATAGCTGGCTTGAGGAAATGGCTTGGTTAAGCGCTTCGAGGCGACGCTCGCCACCATTGAGCCCTCTGATCCGCTGACGCACCTCTTGAATGGCAAGGTTGCGTTCGTTGTCCACAGCAGCGTGGCCCGCTTCGATACGTTTTTCGCCTTGGCGCACGCTGGCGTTGGTATAGCCGCCTCGATAGATTGGCACGCTAACCTCGACATTGGCCCGGTAATCTTCGCTTTCACGAAGATAATCTTCACTTTGTCTATCCGAATAGCTAAGCGTTAAATTTACCTCGGGGTAATAGCCGGAACGCCTTACGCTGGTATTAGCTTGCGTGACCTGCTGCTCTTGTTGGGCTAATAAGACATTCAGGTTTTGATCAGTGCGTGGGATCCATTCGTCAGGATTACCAATATCACCATTGAGCGTCACAGTGGTCAGTTCACCAGGAGCGGAGCCTTGAAACCTTGGTGTTACGCCGGTAAGGCGCTCAAGTTCACTAAGCGCATTATCTAATTCATTTTCAGCTTCAACGGCGTCGGATACAGCCTGATCGTATCTCGACTGAGCTTCTAGCAAGTCAACACGATTACCAATGCCTAAATCAAACGAACGGCTTGCCTGGCGCACTTGCAAGTCAAGGGAAGCTTGCTGAGACTCTAACAGACCTAATCGCTGCGACGCTAAATAAGCTTTTATATAGGCTTCACTGACTTGCAGTGCCAGCTCTTGCTCGACAACAGCCAACTGTAGCTCAGCAGAACTGATCTGAGCATTAGCAACATCCATTTTGCGCCAACGCTCTAGGCTAAATAGCGGTTGCTGGAGCTGAACCTGATAGTAGGTTTCATCGATTTCAGCGGGGCGAGGCGCATCGCCTGTCAAATTTAACTCATCAACTGTTTGAGAATTTGATGAGTCCTGCCATAAGTACCCACCGGAAGCGGTGATTTGCGGTAGCAGCTGCGAGCGCGCCATTGGCGCTTCTTCCCGGGTGGCATCTAGCTCGTAACGCTGGCGAGTAAGATCCGAGTCGTGGCGCAGTGCTTGAGCAAATAACTCAGGCAATGATGGCAGCGTTTGGGGTTGTGACTCTGAATTAGCCAACGTTTCTAGTTCAGCAAGCGCTTGATCATCTGCTGCAACATCGTTTTGTGCCAGTGTTGGCTGACTGAGCAGCGCAACTGCAAGTACAAGCGCACTTAAAGTAAAAGTTGTCGTCCGTGTCATTAATCCTCCCGGATAGCGCGCGATAGCATGTCGGTAACCGGTTTGGCGATGTAACTAGCAAATGTACGCTCACCAGTTCGAATCATGACTTCAGCCGGCATCCCTGAAAGCAGGTGCATTTGCTCAGTCATATCTTCTTTTCCTTCGTCAGTTACCCGTATACGCGTTTTGTAGTAACGCTGACCGGTCGCCTCATCTTCGAAACTGTCGGCGCTGATGTGAATAATTTCACCATCAATTATATTTGTTAACCGCTGGTTGAAGGCGGAAAACCGAATTTCAGCAAGCTGGCCTATAAAGAGACTATCGATATCACGCGTTGGAACACGAGCTTCCACAACAAACCCATCATCAGAAGGAACCACTTCCATGATAGGATCGCCTGCACGAATGACAGCACCTACCGTATGCACTTGACGGCCCACCACAGTACCTGAAACTGGAGCGCTCACCACGGTTCGATTTACTTGGTCGGTCAACGAGGTAATGCGCTCTTCTGCTTCAGCTATTTGCGCTTGAGCATTACGAAGTTGTTCACCTACTTCAGCCTGAAACTCTTGCTGCGTAATCTCTTTTTGCATGCGGTTTTCGCTGATTTGCGAACGTAATTGGGCAATATTAGACTGGAACTCAGCATTATCACCTTCGTATTGCAATACTTGACGTTCGAGTTCACGCAGTCGTTGATTATCGCCTAGACCTTCGCGATACAGCGAACGGAAGTCTTCCGCTTCTGAACGCAATGAGCTAATACGCTGATTATTAACTCTTTCACGCGCTTCCAAACCATCAATCTGCTCTTGCATTTGAATGATCTGCTGATCCATGGCGTCCAAGGTACCTTGCAGCGACTGGCGACGTGCGTGGAACAGACTCTGCTGAACAGCCGTAACCTGTTGCGCTCTATCGTCGTTAACTGACATTAGTTCTTCGGGCATATCGAGCATTTCAGCGCCTTGCTGTTCTGCCAGCAAGCGCACTTCCATGGCTCGATTTATATAGTATTGAGACTGAGCAATTTCCAGCTGCGAACGCACCTGAGTGTCACTCAAAATAACCAGCGGCTGACCAGCTTCTACTTTATCACCATCCTGCACCAACAGCTCCCGAACAATACCGCCCTCAAGATGCTGAACCGTGCGTTTAAAAGACTCCATAGAAACATTGCCAGGAGCAACAACAGCCACCGCCAGCGAAGCAGTCACAGACCACAAAATAAACCCGCCGAGCGCTATAACCAGAATAGCGTAACCGAGCTTACGATAGCCTTTATCACTGGTTGGCAACTTCTCTTGCGCCTCACCCTCGATGGTAGCAGGCCCTTGGGGCGTTACATCAATTTCGCTTTTGGCTGGTAGCTGATCTTTGTGATTGCTCATATTACGACTCCTCACTACCACGACCACCTGAAATGGCGGAGAGGCGAGCTGAACTCTGTTGGCCTACTTGAGGGCGTGGCTTTTTGGCAAACTGGGCAAGCACTTGGTCTCGGGGACCAAACATACTCACTTGGCCTTCTTTCATGACCAAAAGCTTGTCCATTGTTTTTAGTACGCTAGTTCGATGACTTATTACAAATAGCGTTGTACCTTCTGCTTTTAATTGAGCAATGGCTTGGCTCAGCGCTCGTTCACCAGCGTCATCGAGATTGGCATTTGGTTCATCTAGCACTACTAGCACTGGGTTACCGTATAAGGCACGTGCTAACCCTAAGCGCTGGCGCTGACCACCAGAGAGCGCACCGCTATTTGATGCAATGATTGTGTCGTACCCATCTGACAGCTCCAACACCATTTCATGAACGCCTGCTTTTTTGGCGGCTGCAACGACTTTCTTTGGGTCAACATTCCCAAACCGGGCAATGTTTTCACTAATGGAACCATCGAATAATTCGATATCTTGGGGTAAATAGCCAAGATAGGGGCCTAGCTCGTCACGGTTGTATTGATTAATTGCCCCGCCATCAAGTCTTACGTCGCCTACCTGTGTGGGCCATATTCCTAACAGCACACGGGCAAGCGTTGATTTACCTGCCGCACTAGGGCCGATAATGCCAACATGCTCACCTTTAGCGACACTAAAATTAATGCCTCGGATGGTGGCCATACGCGTACCGGGAGGAGCAGCAGCTACGTTTTCGATATCAACAATACCTTGAGGCGCAGGCAGCGACATGTGGGGCTGTTCGTTGGGAATCTGTGTTAGCAGCTCGTTTAATCGGCCATAGGCACCACGCGCCGATACAAAGCCTTTCCAGCCACCTATCATTTGATCGATAGGCGCCAGCGCACGCCCCATAAGGATGGAGCCTGCGATCATCATGCCGGGAGTCATTTCGCCCCTGAGTACTAAAAGCGCACCCAGACCAAGAATTAATGACTGGAACAGCAAGCGCATCACTTTAGATGTATTCGTTAGCGCACCGGCTCGGTCGCTCGCTTGTGACTGCTTAGCAAGAAATTCGTGGTGGCGCTTTGACCAACGCCCCATAATGCCAGGCAGCATGCCCATAGCATGAAGCACTTCGGCGTTACGTAAGTTAGAGTTGGCTAGGTTTTGCGCTTGAATCTGTTCACTATTCGCTTCAGCAAGCAATGACTTAGTAGACTTCTCATTAGCAACCGCTAGCGCAAATAAAATAATACCCGCACAGGTAGCGAACACCCCGAGCCAAGGGTGGAAAATAAACAAAATACCTAAGTAGACCGGCACCCAAGGAGCGTCAAAAAAGGCAAACAGGCCATTTCCTGTCAGGAATTGCCGCAAGCTGGTCAGGTCATTAAGTGGCTGGGCACTTTGGCTGCCGGGAGACATTATGCTACGACGGAACATGGCGCTGTAGAGACGCTGATTGATAGTGGTATCTAAACGGTTCCCTATCCTAACCAACATCCTCGACCGAACTAGCTCCAGCCCACCCATCACCATAAATAGAAACACGACGACGAGCGTCAACATGATGAGAGTGTCGAGACTTTGCGTGGTGAGTACGCGGTCGTACACCTGGAGCATGTACATGGGGGGTACTAGCATCAGTAGATTGACGAACATGCTAAAAAAGCCCACCGATACAAACGAACCCTTACAGGCGCTTAATGCACGCTGTAGATCCGTTGCTTCCTGTTGCTTTGCCATGGAGGGGTCACCGTTGAATCAAAGAAGTCACGCGAAGATTATCGCGGCAGCATAACAGAAACGCCCCTGCCTAGGGTAGGGGCGTTATGAGAGTATAAACTGCCAGACTGGAGATCGAGTTTATCTAACCCCCAGCCCAAGGTCTGCAAATAAACCGTTAACCAAACAGCATCATGCTCTCATCTGACTCGGTAAAACCAACCATAACGGTGCCTCGCTCGACACCATTATCCAACTGATCCAACCAGTATTCCTTACCTGCCGAATCAGCCGCTCTCTCGAGTACGTTTGAGTACATCAGTTCAATAAAGACGTCGTCTTCTAGATTCCCGTTTTGACTATTGAACTCAGCTGACGCAATAAAGCTATTGGCAATATCACTTAAACCTGTCGACTCCTTGATGCCCGCCCAGTAACCCAAGCCTTTTCCATCTGCTGTGCGATCAAAGGCAGCATCGTAAAGGCGCAGCAGTGGGTCAACAGGGGCGCTGAAGATAGCATCGCTGCGCTCATCAAGATTTTGAATGCGTAGGTCTTCGCTGGCTGGGGTTTCTTCTTGGCTAAACGGCGTTTCGCTGAACATGCTAGCCATGTATTCAGCAAAGGCATCCTGCTCAGTGCCTTTGTCGGCGAAGGTAAACTGGCCGTCATCCACGAATGCATCCATAAGGTCTACACGGTCTTTATAGACACCTTCACCTAGTGGGTAGCCATCACCTCCATCGGCCAAAAAGCCTAACGTAACGACTTTGACAGTCTCTTCAGCATCACCTACGAAGCGGCCATTGGCGATCAGCACATCATTTGCACTGCCATCTTCATTAACGATTACCGCATTTTTGATGCGTTCACCGGCGGGTTGGCTTACATCAAAGCTGTATTGAATACCGCCAACCTGGGCAAACTGACCAGCGGTTACTCCTGGCGCTGATGCCGCTACCGCATGTTCCAGGATATCCAGCAGTGTGCTGCGCGTGACGCTAAGGATGGTCAAATCGTTATTGAAACGCAGCGACGAGGCTGCATCTAACTGTGATACGCCACCTTCTGGCTTACCAATAGCGGGATTGGCTCCTGGTGCTTGGTAGCTAGGCTCGCTGTCGCTTCCTTCTACTACGACATTACCAATCGGCTCGCGGATTCCGCCACCGTTTTTGAACGACACCATGACTTCTTCGTCAAGCTGCTTGGCGTACCAGAGGTTGGCATCGGCCGTTAGGTTACCCAGATTGGTTTCTTCGGTGCGCACAGCCTCCCGCTCACCGACCAGATAAACGTCGGTTAAGCCAAGAATGTTACCGTCTTGTTCAGAGACAAACTCCCCTACGGCGCCGACCAGGTCGTTGGCCACATTTCCTTTGGTGCCTTCAGCAAAAGCGCTTTCCAGATCGCCCCACAGCGCTTCTACCTGTTCGTCAGTGGTGGCATAAACGCCTGAGGTGTTCTCATCAATTGAATCAACAACAACTCGTCCCTGTTCGTCAAACTCCACCACTAGCTCGGCAACGTAGCGCCAACCACCGTCAGTATTCACTATCACGACATCGTTACCTGATGCGTCCTGGGTAACAATGGGGTAAGAGTCGTAGGGTTCGCCCGCTCCCGGGAATAAGCCGCGGTCTTGATCTTCTTGATCTGCCAGCAGACTATTGGAACCGCCGGCAATGACGATATCCACGCCGTCCAACAACGTCGCCAGTTCTTCTTCGAACTGAATTTGCTGAAGGTGCGAGCTAAGAATGATTTTATTGATGCCTTGCGCTTCCAGGTCATCAATGACTGGCTGAATCAGGTCGGCCAGGGCCTGCATGTCGTTACTTCCCCCCGTCAGCACGTCTACATCACCAGGCGAAGAGATGCTCTCAAGGATTTGGGTAGTTACGCCAATAATGCCAATTTTTTCACCACCACGCTCGGCAATCACCGCCGGGGCTAGCTTAGGCTTATTCGCGCCAGCTAATAGCTCTTCCAAAGTAGCTTGGAAAGCGTCTTGGCTGAATAATTCATTGGTAGCCAGCCCGCTTAGGGCGGCATCATCTGAGAAATCCAGGTTGGCTGAGAGATAAGGGAACTGCGAGCCCAGCCATTCAATTTCAGCTGCCGTAGCACCATTAACCACTGGCGCAATCATTGCAGCAATTAGATCAGTGCCTAGGTCGAACTCGTGA
>TARA_R110002020_G_scaffold58372_2_pt1 | contig 11184 bp, 9 predicted proteins | sample TARA_R110002020 | Tara Oceans TARA_R110002020 (sample SAMEA4396489) | marine metagenome | biome: Westerlies Biome; feature: [MES] marine water layer (ENVO:01000295) within the mesopelagic zone...; material: water (ENVO:00002006), including particulate matter (ENVO:01000060) such...
CCACAGCTTCGACCTGAACAGCGAACTCAACCTCGACAACATCCCCAACATGGCCAATGTCATGCCGGCGCTGATGAACGCGTTCAAGTCGATCACCCCCGACAGCCTCAGCGCCGCCCCCTACAATTACGGCACCACCGGCCTCGCCTACAACCGCAAGCACATCAGCGACGAGGAGATGAAGGAGAAGGGCGCCAAGATCCTCATCGACGAGAAGTACAAGGGCAAGATCGGGGGCTGGAGCGACTGGCGAACGCGGCTGTGGTACGCCGCGCTGCAGACCGGCCAGGACCCCAACGACATCAAGGATATGGACGCCGCCTGGGATGCCGTGCGCACCCACCGCGACCTGGCGCTGAAATACTGGGCTTCGGGCGCCGAACTGATGAGCCTCTTGGCGGAAGAGGAAATCTACGTCACCGAAGGCTGGTCCGGGCGCATCTACGCGCTGCAGGAACAGGGTCACGACATCGGCTATTACGACCCGCCGCAGAGCTTCGGCTGGCAGGAATGCCTGTTTGTCATCAAGGGCAGCCCGATGGCCGCCTGCGAGGAGCTGATCAACTTCATGCTCGACAAGGAGACCTCGATCGCGGTGGCCGAAGGCCAGGGCTACCCGCCGGCGCTCGACCCGACCAAGGTCGACCTTGGCGAGAAGATCCCGAAGCTCCCCGCCTTCGATCCGACCGGCACGCTGGCGGGCCTGACCTTTGCCAATCCGGCCTACTGGAACGGCAACGAGGCCGAATGGTCGAAGGAATTCGGCCGCGTCCAGCGCGGCTACTAAAGCCCGCATCCGGCCCCGTCATCGCGACGGGGCCGGCTTTTCCCGCAAACCGGAGGCCTGAGCCCGTGAGCGCAGTCACCCTGAGCAAGATCGTCAAGCGCTTTGGCGACTACACCGCCGTGCACCAGATGTCGCTGGAGATCGCCGAGGGCAGTTTCGTGACCCTGCTCGGCCCTTCGGGCTGCGGCAAGACCACGACCTTGCGCATGATCGCGGGCCTGCTCGACCCCACCGAGGGCGACATCGCCATCAAGGGCAAGCGGGTCAATGACGTGCCGATCCACAAGCGCAATCTGGGCCTGGTGTTCCAGAACTACGCATTGTTTCCGCACAAGACCGTGGCCGACAATGTCGCCTTCGGATTGAATTACCGGGATGTCCCGAAAGACGAGACCAAGCGCAAGGTGGCAGCCGCTCTGGAACTGGTGCAGCTGCCCGATCTCGGCGCGCGCTACCCGAAGGAACTCTCGGGCGGCCAGCAGCAGCGCATTGCGCTCGCCCGCGCCATCGTCATCGAGCCGGACGTGCTGCTGCTCGACGAGCCGCTGTCGGCGCTCGACGCCAATCTGCGCGAGGACATGCGCGTCGAACTCAAGCGCATCCAGCAGAGCATCGGCGTGACCACCGTCTTCGTCACCCACGACCAGACCGAGGCCCTGGCGATGTCGGACCAGATCATCGTCATGTCGGAAGGCCGGGTCGAGCAGGTGGGCGCGCCCGAGGAGGTCTACAACACGCCCGCCACCGAATTCGTCGCCAAGTTCCTGGGCGCCTCCAACCTGCTGACGGCTGACTGCAAAGGCGTCGACGGCGGCGGCATCGTGCTCGATCTGCCGGGCTTTCCGCGGATCGAAATTCCCAAGGAGCGCGCGCCGAGGGTGTCCGGCGCCGGCCCGGTCCGCCTCGTCATCCGCGCCGAGAAGCTGCATCTCAAGGCGCCGGCCACACCCGCCGACGGCATGCTCAGCGTCGATGCGATCGTCGAGAACGTCGATTACCAGGGCCAGTCCGCGCGCTATTTCGTCCGCGTCGGCGATCACCAGATGCAGGCGGTCAACATGATCGAGGACCACCCCTTCGCCGCCGGCGCGCGCGTCGCGCTCAGGTTCCGCGCCAAGGACTGCGCCGCTTTGCCGGTGGAGAGCCGTCCGTGACATCGCCAAGCCATCTGTTCTACCAGACCCGCGCCCGCCGGCCGGTCCTGTCCGAAGCCCGCGGCGTCTACATGTGGGATGCCGACGGCAAGCGCTATCTCGACGGCTCGTCGGGCGCCATGGTCTCCAACATCGGCCATTCCAATCCCCGCGTGCTCGACGCCATGCGGCGGCAGATGGAGAAATCGACCTTCGGCTACCGGCTGCACTTCGAGACCGAATCGAGCGAACAGCTCGCCGCCAAGGTGGCCGCGCTCTCGCCCGCGGGCATGGAGAAGGTGTTCTTCGTCTCGGGCGGATCGGAGGCCGTGGAAAGCGCCATCAAGCTGGCGCGGCAATACGCGGTGACGGTGGGGCAGGGATCGCGCTGGAAGGTGATCTCGCTCAACCCGAGCTACCACGGCTCCACCCTCGGCGCGCTGGCGCTCACCGGCTACGCGCCGCTGTCCGACCCGTTCGCGCCGATGATGCAGGCGATGCCCAAGATCCCGGCGCCGCGGGCCTATCTCGATGGCCTGGCGATCGACGATCCGGCCACCGGCGCCCATTATGCCGCGATGCTGGAAGCGAAGATTCTCGAGGAAGGCCCCGACACTGTGCTGGCCTTTATTCAGGAGCCGGTCGGCGGTGCTTCCACCGGCGCGCTGGTGCCGCCGGCCGGCTACATGCAGGCGGTGCGCGAGATCTGCGACCGCCACGGCGTGCTCTTGATCCATGACGAGGTGATGTCGGGCGGCGGTCGCACCGGCAGGTTCCTGGGCTCGGAACATTCCGGCGTCGCCCCCGACATCATCGCCATCTCCAAGGGCTTCGGCGCCGGCTATGCGCCGCTCGGCGCCATGATCGCCACCGACCAGCTGATCGAACCTGTGCTCGACGCCGGCGGCTTCCTGCACGGCCACACCTATGCCGGCAACCCGCAGGCCTGCGCCGCGGGACTGGCGGTGCTCGAGGAAATCGAGGCGGGCGAGCTGATGGGCAACGCCGCCCGCATGGGGGACCTGCTCAAGGCGCGGCTCGATAACCTGAAGCAGCGGTTCTCCTTCATCGGAGACGTGCGCGGCCAAGGCCTGCTGCTCGCCTTCGAGCTGGTGGCCGACCGCCACACCATGCAGCCTTTGCCCAAGGCGCTCAATGCCCATACGGAGCTGGTCGAACTCGCCCATGCCGAGGGCCTGATCATCTATTCGCGGCGCACCCGCAGCGGGCTTGAGGGCGATCATTTCATGGTCTGTCCGCCGATGATCGTGACCGAGGAGCAGATCGACGAACTCATCGACATGCTGACCTCGGCGCTCGAAAAATTTGCCGCCCGGGCCGGGCTCGCGGTCGAGACGGCCTGATTGCCATGTCGAAGATCATCATCTCCTGCGCCGTCACCGGCTCGATCCACACGCCGTCGATGTCGCCCTATCTCCCGGTCACGCCCCAGGCGATCGCCGAACAGGCCATTGCTGCGGCGCGGGCAGGCGCCGCGATCCTGCATCTGCATGCCCGCAATCCCGCTGACGGAAGGCCCTCGGCTCAGCTGGAGGATTTCATGGCGTTCCTGCCGGCGATCAGGGAGGAAACCGATGCGGTGATCAACCTTTCCACCGGCGGCAGCGCCGTGATGAGCCTTGACCAGCGGCTCGCCGGGCCGATGGCGGCTGAACCTGAAATGTGCTCGCTCAACATGGGCACGATGAATTTCGCGCTCTACCCGATGCTGGGCAAACGGACCGAATGGCTGCACGACTGGGAAGAGCCGTTCCTGCGCGATTCCGACGATCTCGTCTTCAAGAACACGCCGCGCGACATCGCGACCGTGCTTGAGCTCTTGGGACGGGAGCGCGGCGCCCGGTTCGAGTTCGAATGCTACGACCTGAGCCATCTCACCATGCTGCGCCATTTCGTCGACCGCGGCCTGGTGCAGGCGCCGATCTTCATCCAGTTCGTCATGGGCGTGCTGGGCGGCGTCGCGGCCGAACCCGAGCATCTGGCCTATCTCAAGCAGACCGCCGACGGCCTGTTCGGCGACGACTATATGTTCTCGGTGCTCGCGGCCGGCCGCCAGCAGATGCCGATGGCCGGGCTTTGCGCGACAATGGGCGGCCATGTCCGCGTCGGGCTCGAGGACAATCTCTATATCGCCCGCGGCGAGCTGGCGAAATCCAATGCCGAGCAGGTGGAAAAGGTCCGCGAGATCGTCGAGGCCGCGGGCCGCGTGGTGGCGACGCCCGACGAGACGCGTGCGATGCTGGGCCTCAAGGGCAAGGACAAAGTGGGATTTTGAGCATGAATGACATCACCATCAGGCAGGCGGTTGCCGCGGATGCGGCGAAGCTGAACCGGGCGCTGGCGCAACTGTCGGCCGACATGGGCGACGAGCACCGCGCCACCGACGCCGACATCGCCCGCTTCTGCTCCGGAGCTTCGCCGGTCTTCCACGCGGTGATGGCTGAAACTGCAGACGCGCGCGTCGTCGGCGCGGCCGCCTATTCGCCCTTCTTCTCGACGGTCAACGGCGCGGTCGGCCTCTATGTGTCCGATCTCTGGGTGGCCGAAGAGACGCGCGGCAAGCAGCTCGGCCGGCGTCTGCTGGCGGCGGTGCGCAAGGCTGGACTGGAGGCCTGGGATGCGGGCTTCATCCGGCTGGGCGTCTATCACGACAATGCCAGGGCCATGGCCTTCTATGAGCGCCTGGGCTTTGTCCCCACGGTCGAGACGCAGTTCATGACCCTGGCCGGCAAGGCATTCGACTCTTTGGGAGACGGGACATGAAGGCGATCTTCGACGCGCGCCAGCGGGCCCATGACCCCAAACACTTCATGGCGAACGGAAGGCTGTCCGCAAATCCGGAACAGCCGCAGCGGATCGACGAGCTGACCCGTGGCGCCCGGGCGGCCGGATGCGACTTCGCCTCGCCCGCCGACCACGGGCTGGGTCCGATCGCTGAGATCCATTCGCCGGAATATCTCACTTTTCTCGAGACCATCCACGCGCGCTGGCAGCGCACCGAGGGGGCGTCCGAGGAGGTGATTCCCAATGTGCATCCGGACCGGCGGACGGCGAGCTATCCGAGTTCGGCGGCCGGCCAGGCGGGCTTCCACCAGACCGACACGTCCTGCCCGATCGCGGCGGGCACCTGGCAGTCGGCCTACTGGTCGGCGCAGTCGGCGCTGAGCGCCGCAATTGGGGTGCTGGGCGGCGAGCGCACGGTCTATGCGCTGTGCCGTCCGCCCGGCCATCATGCCTTTGGCGACCTCGCCGGCGGGTTCTGCTTTTTCAACAATGCGGCGATTGCAGCCCAGGCCCTGCTGCGGGCGGGCCGCCGCCCGGCGATCCTCGATGTCGATGTGCATCACGGCAACGGCACGCAGGGCATCTTCTACCGCCGCCGCGACGTGCTGACGGTTTCGATCCATGCCGATCCGGCGCGGTTTTACCCGTTCTACTGGGGTCATGCCGCCGAGCGCGGCGAGGATGAGGGCATGGGCTACAATCTCAACCTGCCGCTGCCGCGCGGCACGGTGACGGAGGACTATCTGACGGCGCTCGATCTGGCGCTCGACCGCATCCGCTCCTTCGGCGCCGACGTGCTGGTGCTGGCGCTGGGGCTCGACGCCCACGAGAACGATCCGTTCCATGGCTTCAAGGTGACGACGCCGGGCTTCGCTGAGATCGCGGCCCGCATCGCGGGGCTAGACCTGCCCGCGGTCATCGTGCAGGAAGGCGGCTATCTCTCGGCCGATCTGGGTGACAATCTGACGAGCTTTCTCAAAGGGTACGAGGCAGCGTGAGCACGCAGTCCGACATTCTGGTGATTGGCGGCGGCATCGCCGGCATCAGCGCCGCGGCCCGGCTGGCGCCCGATGCGAAGGTCACCGTGCTCGAGGCCGAGCCGATGATCGGGCACCACTCCTCCGGCCGTTCGGCGGCGATCTTCATCCGCAATTACGGCAATGCCACGCTGCGCGCGCTCAACGCCGCCTCGGCGCCGTTCCTGGCAAATCCCGAGGGCGTGGCCGAGACCAGCCTCCTGTCGCCGCGCGGCGAACTGCTGCTGGCGACCGATGCGGACATGGCCAGGTTCGAGGCCTATCTCGACGGCAGCGCCGGCCTGGAACGGCTGTCGCCGGCCCAGGCGGTGGAACTGGTGCCGATCCTGCGGCAGGACGCGATTGTCGCCGCCGCGATCGAATGGGACGCGCAGGACATCGATGTCGACCGCATGCTGCAGGGCTTCGCCCGCAAGCTGCGCTTCCATGGCGGCAAGATCGTCACCGGCGCCGCCGTGCAGTCGGTTTCGCGCAGCGACGGCGTCTGGTCGGTAATCACCCCAGCGGGAAGTTTCACCGCGCCGGTGCTGATCAACGCGGCCGGCGGCTGGGCCGACGCCATCGCCGCGATGGCAGGCGTGCGGCGCCTGGGGCTGCAGCCCTTGCGCCGCTCGGCAGCCCTTATCCCGGCGCCCGACGGCCACGACATCACCCGCTGGCCGCTTTTCGCCAATGCCGGCGACCAGTGGTACGCCAAGCCCGAGGCCGGCAAGCTGATGATCTCGCCCGCCGACGAGGATCCGGTCGACCCGCACGACGTCTGGGCCGACGACATGGTGATCGCCGAGGGGTTGCACCGCTACGAGCAGGCGGTCACCGCCCCGGTGACGCGGGTCGAGCACTCCTGGGCGGGCATGCGCACCTTCGCCCCCGACCGGACGCCCGTCGTCGGCTTCGCGCCGGAGGCGGACGGCTTCTTCTGGCTCGCCGGCCAGGGCGGCTATGGCATGCAGACCGCGCCGGCGCTGTCGCAACTGACCGCGGATTTGTGCCTGGGACGTCTATCCTCCTTGCACCAAGGCGTACTAGAAGCGCTCAGCCCCGCTCGGGCGGCCCTGAATTTTCAACAAGGACAAAGCACATGACTGATATCAAACGCATCGAAACCGGACCGCGCATGAGCCAGGCCGTCGTCCATGGCGGCCTCGTCTATCTCGCAGGCCAGGTCGGCGCCCCCGGCGCCAGCGTCACCGACCAGACCAAGGAAATCCTCGCCAATATCGACCGGCTGCTCGCCTCGGTCGGCTCGGACAAGAGCAAGATCCTTCAGACCACGATCTGGATGGCGTCGATGGACGATTTCGCAGAGATGAACGCCGTCTGGGACGGCTGGGTGTCTCAGGGCAACGCGCCCGCGCGCGCCACCGGCGAAGCCCGACTCGCCACGCCCGACTACAAGGTCGAGATCATCGTCATCGCGGCGCTCTGAGCCGGAAACTTCGACTTCGATCCCGTCCGGCCGTCCCTGCAGGAGACGGCCGGACGATTGCCTGCTGACGGTTCCCTGGCTCGATCGATGCCGGGATAGCCCTGCCACCCGCTTCGGGTCCCGCAAATTTCCCATAAAAGTTTGATTTCTTGCGCCGGGATTACTAGATAGTTCCCATCACTTAGCGCCGCGCCTTGCCGCGATGCCTCATTGTGCAGTGGCGCCATGCCTGTTTTGTCTGCACGAGCCAATAATCGGGGACGAAAACAAGATGTGTGGAATTGCCGGGGAAATCCGTATCGACGGCGCGTTTGCCGATACCGCCGCCGTCGCGCGAATGAGCGACGCCATGGCCCCGCGCGGGCCGGATGGAAGCGGCATCGTCGCCCATGGGCGGGTGGCATTCGGCCACCGCCGGCTCAAGATCATCGACCTGTCCGAGAAGGCGGCCCAGCCGATGCTGGATTCCGCCCTCGACCTGACCATCGTCTTCAACGGCTGCATCTACAATTATCCCGAACTGCGCGCCGAACTGACCGCCGCGGGCTACGACTTCTTCTCGCACGGCGACACCGAGGTGGTGCTCAAGGCCTATCACAAATGGGGCGAGGCCTGCGTCGAGCGCTTCCACGGCATGTTCGCCTTCGCCATCCACGAGCGCGAGACCGGCGACGTGGTGCTGGCGCGCGACCGCTTCGGCATCAAGCCGCTCTATTATGCCCAGGACAACGAGAAAATCCGCTTCGCCTCGTTCCTGCCGGCGCTCCTGAAAGCCGGCGGCATCGACACCGAAATCGACCGCGAGGCATTGCACAATTACATGAGCTTCCACGCCGTGGTGCCGCCGCCGCGCACCATCCTCAAGGGCGTGCGCAAGCTGGCCCCGGCCACCACAAGGCGTATCGCCGCCGATGGCACCTCGACCGACCGGGTCTACTGGTCTCCGCCCTATCAGCGCCGCAGCCAGGATAGCGGCCTCACGCGCAACGACTGGCGCGACAAGGTGCATGATGCGCTCAGACTCGCCGTGCGCCGCCGCATGGTGGCCGACGTTCCGGTCGGCGTGCTGCTCTCGGGCGGCGTCGATTCGAGCCTGATCGTCGGCCTGCTCGCCGAGGAAGGCCAGAAGGACCTGATGACCTTCTCCATCGGCTTCGAGGAAGCCAATGGCGAGAAGGGCGACGAGTTCACCTATTCCGACCTGATCGCCAAGACCTTCAACACCGACCACCACAAGATCTTCGTGCCGTCGGCGGACCTCATCAGCCATCTGCCCGACACCATCGCCGCGATGTCCGAGCCGATGGTGTCCTACGACAATATCGGCTTCTTCCTGTTGAGCCGCGAGGTCTCCAAGCACATCAAGGTGGTGCAGTCGGGCCAGGGCGCCGACGAGGTGTTCGGCGGCTATCACTGGTATCCGCCGCTCGCCAATTCCAACGATGTCGTCGGCGATTACGCCAAGGTGTTCTTCGACCGCAGCCACGAGACGCTGAAGACGCAGCTCGGCGACCAGTGGATCGCCGACAGCGATGTCAGCCTGTCGCTGGTCAGGGACCATTTGCTCGGCCAGGACGCCGCCACCCCGGTCGACCGGGCGCTCAGGCTCGATTCCCACGTCATGCTGGTCGACGACCCGGTCAAGCGCGTGGACAACATGACCATGGCCTGGGGGCTCGAGGCGCGCGTGCCGTTCCTCGACCACGAGCTGGTGGAACTGGCCGCGACCATCCCGCCGGAATTCAAGTTGAACGACAACGGCAAGGGCGTGCTCAAGGACGCCGCGCGCCTGGTCGTGCCGCACGAGGTGATCGACCGCAAAAAGGGCTATTTCCCCGTCCCGCAGCTCAAATACATCCAGGGCGAATATCTCGACATGGTCAAGGATTCGCTCGGCTCCCAGGCCGCCCGCGAGCGCGGCCTGTTCAAGCAGGACTATCTCGAAACCCTGTTCGCCGATCCGGCCAGCCACATCACGCCGCTGCGCGGATCGGAGCTGTGGCAGGTGGCCCTTCTCGAAATGTGGCTTCAGACCCACGGAGTGTGAGACCGTCATGGCGGACAAGGGCAAGGACGGCGGCAAGGGCGTGACGCGCGAGCGGCAGGGGCGCGACGCCTATCAGCATCGGCTGTTGCGCATGCGCGAGCAGGGGCTCAAGCCCCCGATCGCCCCGCATGGCGATGAAGCGTCGCGCATGACGCCGGAATTCGTGCTCGACTGCGGCTGGGGCCGCCTGGTCTTCGCGCAGACGTTTGACAATCCCGCGTCGATGATCTCGGCCCTGAGCGGCGAGCAGCCCGACCGGCGCGACATCGCCGTCTATGTCCGCGATCCGCACGTGCTGCTCGCCAACGCCCCGCAGGAGCTGTTTCTCGATCCGTCCCACACCTACAGGCTCGACCTTTCGCGCTACCGGCCCTCGCGCAAATCGCCGAAGGGCTTCTTCATCCGGCGGCTGACCTCGCACTCCGATGCCGACGCCATCAACCGCATCTATGCGGCGCGCTCCATGGTTCCGGTGCCGCCGGAGTTCTTCTGGTCCAAGCGCGACGCGCGCTCGATCATCTATTTCGTCGCCGAGGACGAGCAGACCGGTGAGATCCTCGGCACCGTCACCGGCGTCGACCATATGCGCGCCTTCAACGATCCCGAGCAGGGCTCGTCGCTGTGGTGCCTGGCCGTCGATCCGGCGGCGCGCCATCCCGGCATCGGCGAGGCGCTGGTCAGGCGCCTGGCGGAGTATTTCACGCCGCGCCGCGCCGCTTTTCTCGATCTCTCCGTGCTCCATCACAACAGCCAGGCGATCGCGCTCTATGAAAAACTCGGCTTCCAGCGCGTGTCGTTCTTCTCGGTCAAGCGCAAGAACCCGATCAACGAGGTGCTGTTCACCGGCCCCGAGACCGACGCCGCCTTCAATCCCTATGCGGCGATCATCGTCAAGGAAGCCCGCCGCAGGGGCATCCGCGTCGAGCCGGTCGATGCCGAGGCCGGCTATTTCCGCCTGACCCAGGGCGGGCGCACGGTGCTGTGCCGCGAGAGCCTGACCGAACTCACCTCCGCCGTGGCGATGTCGATCTGCGACGACAAGTCGATGACGCGGCGGCTGGTCTCGGCCGCCGGCGTTAAGGTGCCGGCCCAGCTCGACGGCGACGCCAGCCCCGAGGAGATCGCCGACTTCGTCAAGCGCTGCGGCCGCATCGTGGTCAAGCCGGCGCGCGGCGAGCAGGGCAGGGGCATCTCCGTCGGCGTCTCCGACCCCGAGGACGTCAAGGCGGCGATCGCCGAGGCCAAGACTGTGTCGGAAACCGTGCTGCTCGAGGACTATATCGAGGGCGAGGACCTGCGGCTGGTAGTGATCAACTACCGCGTCGTCGCCGCCGCCATCCGCCGCCCGCCATCGGTGGTTGGGGACGGGGACCGCACCGTGCGGCAGCTGATCGAGGCGCAGAGCCGGCGACGGTCCGCGGCCACCGGCGGCGAATCGCGCATTCCGCTCGATGCCGAGACCGAACGCACGGTGCGCGAGGCGGGCTATGGGCTCGACGACGTGCTGCCGGCGGAAAAGGAGATTTCGGTGCGCAAGACCGCCAATCTGCACACCGGCGGCACCATCCACGACGTCACCGACATCGTCGACAAGACGCTGGTCGATGCGGCCATCACTGCTGCCCGCGCCATCGATATTCCGGTCACCGGCATCGACCTGATGGTCCAGTCGCCGAGCCGGCCGGACTATGCCTTCATCGAGGCCAATGAACGGCCGGGGCTGGCCAATCACGAGCCGCAGCCGACCGCGGAACGGTTCATCGACCTGCTGTTTCCGCTGTCGATGCCGGCGGCCGCGCGGCAGACCATGCACAAGGAACGGGAGGAGGCAGCTAGTGTCACGTCTGGCAATCGACCATGAATACATGCTTCACATTCTGGAGAAGCTGCTCAAGATTCCGAGCCCGACCGGCTACACCGATACCGTGGTGCGCTTCGTCACCCAG
>TARA_R110002020_G_scaffold95554_5_pt1 | contig 11183 bp, 14 predicted proteins | sample TARA_R110002020 | Tara Oceans TARA_R110002020 (sample SAMEA4396489) | marine metagenome | biome: Westerlies Biome; feature: [MES] marine water layer (ENVO:01000295) within the mesopelagic zone...; material: water (ENVO:00002006), including particulate matter (ENVO:01000060) such...
CTGGCAAGCAAGGAGATTTTTCTGACATTTCTCAGGACAGGTGTGATCAGGCAGTTTGATAACATAGAGCAAGCCAGGCAGTCTGGATACGTTCCCGTTATGGGTCAGCGTAGATATGGCAAGGACATGCAGGTGATGATGCTTGGTAGTCAGGACGAGCTGATTGCAGCAGGTGGCAAAGCCGCAGATGGTACATTGTACAGGGAAATGATTGAAGGACTGGAAGAGTCATACAAGATCGAGTCTACTCTCTCTACATGGGCATCGGATCTAAAGCAGATCAGCAACACTTTAAAGGTAGAGAAGGTTGTAGGAACGGTACGGGCGCTACAAGCTGAAGCGTTGAAAGGAAGAGACCCTGGCTTGAGAGACATAGTAATCAAAGACGGCATACTAGATATAAGGTCAATGCACAAGGAAAGGGCAGCATCTAACGTCACGGAATACTTTAGCAGTAAAAGAGCAGAGCTTGATGCCCTCTTGAAAAAGCAGCAAGAACTAAAAAGTAAGGGCAAGGATCTGGGCAAAGCAGACAAGATGGATCAGGAAAAGTTGCTGAAGATAATTGATGACCAGTCACTAGAGCACGAAATCATAATCAAAAGACTTAACAATCAAACGTGGAAAGAGATATCTGACGATGTCAATAGACTAATAGCAGACATACTGAACAAGGCACGGGAAATACCTAGGGGTAGTACCGTAGATGATATAGTCAACATGATACCAAACGTCAGGGCAGGTCTATCACCACTGACACCAACTGATTTGAAGATGTACTTTGGAGATCAAGCCATCCCTAAGATGTACATACCAGAACAGATCGAGGAAAGTTTCAGGTCTTTGACAGCTAAGACCAGTGGTAGACTTAAGTTTGGTACAGTAATGAATATCGCAAGGAAAACAAATAATTTCTGGAAGACCCGTATGACCATACCTTTTGTAATGTTTCATACCAGAAATGTTGTAGGTAACTTTATGTCCAATGTGCTAGATGTTGGAACATTTGGAGTGTTTAACATACGGACACAAATGCAAGCAGCCAAGTTTGCTACCGCCGTAGACTACTATGCCGCATTTGGAAGTTTAGAAGAGGCTGTAAAGGCTCTAAGCGCACCACGAAAAGCATCTGAATCAGGTGCTGCTGGTGCTCTAGCATACACTAAAAGAAAAGCCAAGGCACTTGAGCTGAACAAACTTATGCGTAACGAAGGTCAGATGATTGATTTTGGGGATGGCATAAAAAGAACAATGGATGAAGCACTGGAACTGCTGACTAGCAAAGGTGTAATCAGCGGGTCTGCATCATACAGAATGGACTACGATGAAATGCAAGAGTTCATGTTTGATGTAGCATCAAGTATGAGCAAGAATGAAGTGAAAGCTGCTCCTAACCAAAGGTTGTTATCTGCTCAACATATTAAAAAGGCTAAGAAACTGTTTAATATAACGGAAGACGTAGTTACAGTTAGTGCATCCTCATTGATTGCTGGATTCCCCATAGCTATGCCAAAGGGCATGGGCGAGGTTGTTGCAAGACGGCTTGAGAACAGGTCAAGAATGATCAACTTTATTGCCAACATGAAACGTGGAGGCAACATAGATGAGGCAGTTAAACATGTAGAAAAGTTTCTGTTTAATTACAATGATCTTACTCCGTGGCAGAAAGATTATATGCGTGTACTGGTTCCGTTCTTCACTTGGACACAAAAGAATGTAGACCTTCAGATCAAAATGATGCAAGAGAACCCAGCGTTCTACGCTAATTTTGTCAGGCTGTTTTACCATACCTTGCCGATGGTTACACAGATAGAAGATAAAAAGGCTGTGGGTGATGAGACCACTGTTACATTCAAAGGTATGATGGACGGTACAGCGAACAGGGTTAAATACTACAAAGAATATAAAATGTATCGTGTTAGAATAGGCGTTAATGCTTTAAGAGCAATGGTTCCAGGTGCGTTAGGTGTGAAGCCAGATCCCTCTGCAGTAGGTTTGGAAGCAGAAGGCTTGGGTTTGCCCATTGAAAGTTTTGGAGAGTACGTCGGTGCGGCACAAATGATGCTTACTAAAAAGGAAGTTGCTACTGATAAAAATATGTTCCAGCCTCTTTTTGCCAGAACACATTGGGTGGCAAAGGCTTTGTATGTTCTCGCAACGGACAGAGATCCGTTTTATGAGGAAGACTTGAAAACGCAAAAAATGAGAAATGCAAATGACATTGCCAACCTTATTTATGCTTTGTGCCCTACAAAAGAACTTACTTTGCCCGACGGTACTGTCGAAATAGTAGTTGATAATATTGCTATGAATAGTCCAAATCTATTAGATGATCCATACCGAGTAATGCGTAACCACATAACAGAAGTTTTCAGAGTTGATACAGCCTCTGATGGTAAACACTTTTATGTACATGACAACCAAGATCCTGCTTTGTTTGAACCGCACAATGTAATGAAGTATTTCCCTAACACATTAAGCAGGACTATACGTGAGGCAGCTCTCATACAGGATATTCATCTAAGAGGATCTTTATCTAGAGAGGCATACAAAGTACAGCTACAACCAGAAGAGATCCCTCTAGTTCTTAGGGTATTAAATGCCACTACTGGTATTAAACTTAAAAGAAACGCCGACATTTCTTATCTGCGTGGCTTGCATCTGCAGCAATTGAGTGAGGCAATTGATGGCCAGGCTAGCAGTATAGGCTTGACAAAAGAAGCACAAAAGACGATTATTAAAAAATAAATAGGAGGCTATAATGGCTTATTCAGCAACCGTAACAAAAACAAAAATCAATAACGTGGATTATGTATTCGACATAACAGAAGACTATGATGGCACGTCAGCAGGAGCTACCACAGACTTTAGTCTAGATGTGCCAGTTTCAGGCCGCATACTTAGATACAAGGCAAAGGCGACTAATGCTAGTCATAAGGTCACGCCAATAATCAGTGTAGTTGAAAACGCAACAGATGGTGTAAACATAGTGATGGAGATAAGCTCTGCAGCAAATGAGATAGATGAGCAAGCAGTAGATCCACCAAAGTATTATGCCTCTGGCAAGAAACTATACATCAACAATAACTGTGATAACAGTGCAGGCGTAGTTACGACAAGAATATTTCTACGCGACACTTGGGGGCTATAATGGGACTCAAACGACCAACATCAGGATCTTCATCTGTTACGGAACTAACCGTTATTGATGGCGCAACAATAGACAGCACCACCCTTGTGGTTGACGATGACAACAACAGGGTCGGCATCGGCACGGCTACTCCCACTGCTACTCTGGATATAGATGGAGACATACAGTTGACACCGACAGCAATCAGTACAGCTCACGTCAAGACGACTGGCTCACTGGATGTCAGGTGTACCAACAACTTGAAACTTGGAACCGATGGAGCAGACTCTGTACGCATTGGTCGCATTAACTCAACTGGTGCTAAGATCCACCTTCGGTCTGGCACGGACACAGACCTAGTGGTGACAAACAGCAAGGTCGGTATCGGAACGGAAACCCCCAAGACTGATCTCACTATTGAGGGAACCATTACCTTGAAGGAGCAGGCTGCTGCTGATGGTGACACCGCAGCCTATGGTCAGCTATGGGTCAAGACAGCCACCCCAAATGAACTGTACTTTACCACCGATGCAGGCGATGACATCCAGATAACCTCTGGAACCAGTCTATCTGAGAGCGGTGACATAACAGGCGTAACCGCAGGTACTGGTCTTTCTGGTGGAGGAACTAGTGGTGCATTGACCGTAAATCTGGACACAAACTCACTGACTGAAGCTGCGATTGCCAATGGAGACTACCTTGTATTTAACGATGCAACTGACTCTAATGCTCCAAAGCGGGAGGCTTTGGCTGATGTGGTGTCTCTCATTGCGGGAACGGCATCATCGACTGGTCTTAGCGCGTCAAGCAGCGTGCTCTCAGTGTCTGACCTGCATCCTGTAGGTGTGGACGGAGCAGCAAACCAGTTGCTCACAGATGATGGTGACGGTACAGTTAGCTCAGAGGGCAACCTTAGTTTTGACGGCAGCACTCTTGCTGTAACAGGTGCATTGACTACTACTACTACTGCAACCATAGGTACAGACCTAACGGTTACTGGTGGAGACATTACATTTGGCGCTGGTCAGGATGCTAGTTTGATTGTTGCAGATACAGCACACAATGTAGCTGGTAAGCCATTAACAGTAGCATCAGGGACAACTACTGCAGGAACTACTAACAACATTGCTGGTGGTGATTTAATACTGCAGGGTGGTCCTGGTAAGGGGTCTGGTGTTGGTGGTAAAATTATATTTCAGACTGCTAATGCAGGCGGGTCTGGTTCCAGTCTTAATTCACAGGCTACCGCACTTACTATAGATGATGATTTGTCAGCTACTTTTGCAGGTGCAATCCAAGCAAACAGCACAGTAACAGTAGGTGTAGATGACACTGGGTATGATGTAAAATTATTTGGGGCTACAGCATCAGCTTATATGTTGTGGGATGCAAGTGAGGACGATCTGATTTTGGGTGGTGCTGCACGTGCGGTTATTCCAGATGGCCAGTTGGTACTTGGATCGACCGCTGTATCATCGACGGCTGCAGAACTCAATGTGCTGGATGGTTTGAACCGTGGTCACATTATTGTAGGTAACAGTAGTAACGTACCCTATTCTCTTGCAGAGGGTAGTGAGAACCAGGTGCTGACCATAGACAGCAATGGTGACGCTGTTTGGGCTAATGCTGCAGGTGGTGCATCCGTACTGGATGACCTGAGCGATGCGTCATTCAGCTCTGGAGACCTTACCATTACCGCCCTCGACACACTGACAACCTCTGCATCGGCTCATAATGCCGCTGGTACGGCTGTAAAGATCCAGGCTGGAACAACTACAGCAGGAACCACTAACAACATTGCTGGTGGTGCTCTCACGCTTGCTGGTGGGCAGGGTAAAGGTAGTGGTGCTGGTGGAGACATCATATTCCAGGTGGCTAACGCTGGTGGTTCTGGGTCTTCTCTGAACTCTCTTGCAACCGCACTGACTATATCAGATGACAAGTCAGCAACCTTTGAAGGGGATGTTACATTTAGCACTAACGTATTCGCTGGTAAGTTCTGCTCCCACGCAGGAGATACAAACACTCGAATAGTATTCCTAGATGCTGGAGACATCATGGCTTTTGAGGCTGGTGGTGTTGAAATGATCAGGCTAACAGAGGGAACACAGGACGAGGTTGTATTTAATGAGGCTAGTGGTGATGTAGATATCCGCATGGAATCAGATGACGAAACTCACATGTTCTTTATTGATTCTGATGCTAACCGAATTAGTATCGGAGACAGTACCGATGCTCCTGCAGCTACCCTTGAAATAACCAATCACGCAAGCGCAGGTGCAACTGGAGTACCACTAATACAGCTTAACAGTAATGACACTGATCAAATTGGATTAGACTTTAATGCTGCCAATGTTGATGCAGATGTAATAGACATCACCGCAGATGCTGTGACAACCGCACATGTATTTGATGTGACTGCAGATGCCCTGACTACTGGATCAATACTAAATCTGGTATCAGACAGTTCTACTACGGGAGTGAGAGCCTTGGTCAATATTGTCAATGATCACGCAAGTGCCGTCAACACCACTGCGCTGCTGATCAGAAACGATGCTATCGCTGCTAAGTCCACGGTTGTGATTGAGAGCACGGCTGCGGAAACCAATCCTCTGCTGGAGCTTATCAATGGCAATGCAGCTACGGACAAGCCTCCGATCCTTAGATTTAACAGACTAGATGATACTGCCGAGGCTGATGACATGTCCCTGGGGCAGATTGACTTTTACGGTGTTGATGCTGGTAACAACCCGACCGAATATGCCTCCATCAAGGCGTATGCTACTGACATTAATGCTGGTGACGAATCTGGCGAATTGGAATTCAACGTATCGGTCAGTAAAGGGGGGTCTGCCAGTGCTGTAGTAACAGCATTCAAAGTTGGCCGTGAAGATTTGGGAGGAACCCCAGATGATCCAGTAGCAATATTCTTAAATCCAGGATCAGAGGATCTTGATGTTATTATGCACGGTGATGCGCAGACAAACGTGTTTCGACTGCAAGCCAGTTCGGACAACATAGGTATCGGTGGTAGACCGACAGAAGTTACTGCATTTTTGCAAATAGTGTCTACAACAAAAGGGTTTTTGCCTTCAAAAATGAATACAACTCAACAGAATGCTATCTCCAGTCCTGCAGCAGGCTTGATGCTATACAACACATCAACTAACAAGCTTATGGTTTACAACGGTTCAGCATGGACGGCACTGCACTAATGATCTACATAGACATACAGCACATTGGTAAGCCCAATAAACCAAAGGACATGGGGGCAAGCATTGGCTCCAGTCCTCCAGAGACAGAAGCCTACTGGACATCCCTGTACGCATTTGCAATGGAAATGAAGTTGAGGGCTAATGGTTATGAGGTCATGCGACTATGCGACGGCAAGTATTCACAAAGACACAAGAGGGTAAACAGCTACGAGGATGACTATCCACAAGCCAAACCCTCTGTCTATGTGTCCTGCCATATAAATGCAGGAGCTGGATCTTATGGTGCTATGTTCTATGACCACCGTAGTAGTAGCGGAAAGCACCTAGCTGCTGCCATTGCAGACAAGATGGATCTCCCACACATATCCACAGTCAAGACCATAGCAGCAAAGCCAGATGACTGGACACGCAACGCCTATAGCACATTTAAGAATGTGCGCCGTCCTGTCTCGATTTGCGCTGAACCATTTTTTATTGATAATCCTGCTCAACAATTGTATATGGATATAGACAAGATATTTCTTGTTGGTGAAGCCATCGCGGATGGCATTATCAAATGGTACAATGGACAATAGGAGAACCCATGAAAAACCGTCAATCTCTCAGAATAACAATCAATCTAATCCGACATATAATGCCACTCATTCTGAAGCTGCTTCGATCTGTTGAAGAAGCAAAGTCAGCAGACAGTGATGGTGGCAAGAAGATTACTGCCGATGAGAAGTGGGCAATAGCTCAGGAAGCATCCCTGTCTATTCTTCCTGCCCTGGTAGAGGGTATCACGGATGCTTTGGAGTAGTATAGCAATGGATCAGGCAACCCTGCTGGACATACTGATAAACAGTTCGCCGCTGGCGGGGTTTGCCATGTATCTTGTGTGGCAAAATAAATCGATGACGAAGAAGGTCGATGCTCTGAACGAAAGGTCGGAGAGTAGATCAGAGGCAATGACAGAACGCTTTGAGACTAGAGAGGAGTCCCTACGTGCTCGATATGACGGAGTGATTAAGGATTTGCAGTCAGAGAAAGAGGCTATCAAGGATGACTCTCAGGCTACCATCACCACCCTTGCTACTAAGATAGGCAATGTAGAGCGCCAACTGCAGGATGTGGAGAAGAAACTCGACACCACGATAATGGGCATCCAGCAACTGAGCACTACGGTGCAGGAGTTACGCTTCAAGGATATAGCTAGAGACACCAAGAAATAGGAGCCACTATGGCAATCACAAGCAACACACACCTACCAAACTTTGATGACCTAGTGAAGCAAAGTAGTTGCACTAAGTCTCCTGACAACAATCTGTTAGACGGCTCAGGAACGGTATTTAACCTACGCTTAGTCAATCAGGCTAACATTACCTACTTCAAACTCTACGATGCCTTCAGCCCTACATATGGAACGACAGGGCCAGACTTTCAGGTGGCAATCGCAGCAGACACTACAATGACAGTGCAATGTAGACAGGGCATTACATTTTCCAGTGCCTGTTCTGCAGCCGCAGCCAGACAAGGTGGTACTGGGGCTACTGGTAACGACAACCCTGGTGGTCTGGCATACACGATCTTCGGAGGGGAGTGATGGCTACTTACAAGACACCCATATCTGGATCTATATCTAGTAACCTTTGGACAGATACAGCAGCCAGCGCGACAGAGGTCGAGGCTTCATCGTCATCGATCAATGTGCATCAGGTGCGCATTATTAATACTGCTAACTCTGTAAAACTTTATCTCAAACTTTACAATCTTGCAGCATCCAGCTTAACAGTCGGAAGCAATTCTCCAGAAGCAATCCTACCTGTAGAGGCAGGCGGTAGCGTGGAGTACAGTTTCGATCCTGGCATGGCGTTTGGTACGGCACTCTGCTATGCTGTGGTTACGACTAATGGTACTGCAGGTACGACAGCAGCTAGCAATGCAATCACTATCGAGTTGGCTACTAGCTAAAAAGCAAAAGCCCTGGCGGAGGAAACTGCCAGGGCTTAACAACAAACCACGTTCGTGAGCAACGACACAAGGTAACTGAATCATATCATGGTGGAGACTACAGTGTCAAAGAAAAAAGATGCTTGCTACTACAAGATAAAAAAACAATATGATGTGTTTCCTTCAGCTCGTGCTAGTCAGGCTCTAGCCAAATGCCGCAAGGGTAAAGGGCAGGTACGCAAGACAGAGAAGGGAGCATCGTTAAAGAGGTGGGAGAAGGAAGAGTGGAAGGATGTACGCACAGGTAAAGCCTGTGGAGAGAAGAGCAAGGGTACACCCTACTGCCGACCATCGAAGAGAGTATCATCTAAGACACCAAAGACCAGCGGTGAAATGTCGAAGTCAGAGAAGTCTCGTAAGGTTAAAGAGAAGAAGTCTGTAGGGCGAGGCAAAAGGGTTAAGCCTGTTGACAGACGCAGTCAATCAATAGCAAGGAAATTAAAAAAATGAAAGAAGACAAGGTTGGAAAGAAGATAAAGAAACTCAAAGGCGAAGGCAAGTCACAGAAGCAATCGGTAGCAATAGCTATGGACATGAAGCGTAGAGGTAAGCTTGCAAAGAAGATAAAGGGTGGGTACTAAGATGGCATTGAACAAGCCAAGGCGCATTAAAAAAGGTGAGCCATCATATGGCAAGAAGAAGTTCATGGTCAAGGTAAACAACCCAGCTACTGGAAATGAAAAGACAGTTAAGTTTGGTGACCCCAACATGGAGATCAAGCGTGACGATCCTAATCGTAGAAAGAACTTTAGAGCAAGGCACAACTGTGATAGTCCAGGTCCCAAGACAGGAGCCAGGTACTGGTCTTGTAAGTTCTGGGAAAAGAAACTATCAGTCACCAAAGCCTTGAAGGGAAAGAAAAAAAAAGGCTGAAGCGTTAGCCCCAGCCTTGTAGTTTCCTCCTGTATTTGGTCATGTGTTTCAGTCGTTCTTCAGTGACCCCAACTTCGATCCACGTATTGAGCTGAGGATCTTGGTACACAAACCAGACAGAATGTCCAGCCTGCCACCTCTTGAGGTCTCGCCTTTGTATGTAGATGGTTACGTACATTTACGGTTCTTTGTTGCTAAGTGGTATTCTTTCACGCATCATCTTGGGTCTGAGGTGGTGGAATTGATATGGCAGTGCAGGCTTATTATTAAGAAGTAATAGATCCCTCTGTTTGGTGTAGCAATTCAGTTCATCGTATATTTGACAAATAAATGGCTGGCTTTTGGAATCCTCAAGTTCCACTTCGTACCATAGTGCGATTGTGAGTTCGATAAACTGTATGCAGGTTTCCGCTAAGTGCATATCTCTATACAACAGGACTTGTTCACATTTCAGTTTGTCAATTTTCTCATCCGCTCTTTTTAATTTATAGTTTAATGATTGTATTTCAGATTTAAGTTCTTCGTTTCTTTTACTTAGCTGGTTGCTCATGTGTTTGTAATCTATGTTCATTGTTTATCCTTGTGCATTGTTATCTTGTCATTAGGTCTCGGTACGGTATCTGGTCACGAAGCATTTCCACTTCATCCTTGCCCCGTGTTATCATCACACCGTCGCAGGTAAATAGTCCCCACTCTTCGTTGCCTATAGGTCTGGTGTGTAACTTCCAGTCCTGGTGTACAAAGCGTAGATGGTTGAGGTATGTGCTCCGCTTACAAGCTTCTCTAATAAAAGATGATCTCTTGTAGCAGACTTTGTCCATCAGTATCAGGTCAGCCACATTCATTCGGAAACCGACGTGACCCTTTATGACTACAGCCTTCTTGCGTCCAGCTCTCTTCTTCTTGTAGAGTGTACCATCCTTACCCACTTGCAACTTGTGATCACACTTGGGACGGTTGGCATACTGAAACTCCTTGACAGATTCCCAGACGAACACATCCCAGTAATTTTCGTACTCTTTGTACTTGGCTACTGCATACCCTAGCACCTCTGCAGTGCCGCCCCTCTTGCCTCTTACAGACGTTGCAGAGACCACGTTGTCTATGCCCAGGTGCGAGGATACACACGTCATTATTATATCTGGTATGCTCATGGTAACTCCTTCAGCACTTGATCGTATACGTGCTTGTATACTGGATACTCGATAGCTAGAGATTTGAGATACTTGCGGGTAGCTGACTTGCCCCTTCGCCTTAGATACTTTCTGACATTGCGGCGCACTCTGTTACGGTACTTGACCCCACTCAATCCTACTTGTGGTCTGAGCAAAGCCGCTGACTGTATGTCCAGCACCTCATTGTTAAGCTTATCAAGGGTGGATACTTTAAAGGTAAACCTGTCTTTAAGATGGGTCATAACCTCTGACCTTTTCAGATGTAATCCTCTCTCTACTCCTGCTTCAACGATGGCATCAGCCAGGTCATCCACCTCCTTTGCTGTTATTTCTATTGGTAAATCTATATCAAGGACAGCCTCAAGAAAGGCTACCTGATGTGTTGGAAATCTGCGTATGTTATTGGTGTTCATGTTATCTCCTAGAACGGTACGGGTGTGTGGTCTACTACGGTTACTATTTCTCCAATGTGCTTGTTGGCTAGATCAAGGTCTGCCTTGACCTTGTAGCATACAACTTGCACTGCCATGTCTACAGCTAGAAACTTGATCCTGTGACCCAGCATCATGTCCAGCCTTTCCTGTGCTTGCAGTGCCTCCATTATCAGCAGGCAGCACTCACCTAGACGGTCACGCCATTCGGGTCTCTGTGTTGCCCATTCATGCTCATCGTATTCACGGACACTTGCCATATCATCAGGGCTGATGCCCTCTGCTTCCATCTGGATCTGTCTTTCCAGAAATAATCTTCCCATTTTACTCATTGTATTTCTCCTTGAGAGTTTGTTGTTTTAATTTTAGT
>TARA_R110002020_G_scaffold128794_1_pt1 | contig 11177 bp, 16 predicted proteins | sample TARA_R110002020 | Tara Oceans TARA_R110002020 (sample SAMEA4396489) | marine metagenome | biome: Westerlies Biome; feature: [MES] marine water layer (ENVO:01000295) within the mesopelagic zone...; material: water (ENVO:00002006), including particulate matter (ENVO:01000060) such...
GAGACCATGGAATGCCTAAAGGAAAAGGAACTTACGGAAGTAAGGTAGGAAGACCGCCAAAGCGCAAGAAGATGAATAAGAAGAAGAAGAAAAAGTAGTGGCTATCACATACAGAGGTGAAAGATTTTCAGGCTACAATAAACCTAAGAAGACCACTGGTCATTCAAAGAAAAGTCACGCAGTGTTAGCCAAGGTTGGTAGTAAGATAAAGCTTATACGATTTGGACAGCAGGGCGTGTCAGGTGCAGGTAAAAAACCTACGACAAAGGCACAGAAAGCAAGACGCAAATCTTTTAAAGCTCGTCATGCGAAAAATATAGCAAAGGGTAGAATGTCAGCAGCCTATTGGGCAGATAAGGTGAAGTGGTAATGGGAATAGAGAATTGGACAGAAATTGGTTTTGCAGGATTAGCCGCAGGTATCCTTTGGATGACATTCAAATGGATGACTAATGAGTTAAATAAAAAGATTGATGATTTGCGTGATATTATTATAAAGCTAATAGACGCTAAGAATGTCATGACCGATAAGTTTCAGGAACTTAATGATGAGGTTACTGATCAATTAAATTATATTGAAGCTAAGATAGGTAATGGGAGAGGCTCAAAGCAGAGCAGAAGAGCGAAGAAGTGAAAGTGGCAGACTACAGAGACGAGATGATGAGCCTTTTAATTAAGGTTGATACAAGGCAAGAAGAAATATTTCATAGACTTAAAGCTATTGACAATCATTTAGAGAAACTAAATGGCAAAGTAGCAGATCATGAGTCAAGCTTAGTGCGAATAAAGACAATCGGTATGCTTGGAATTTTCGCAATCCCAATAACAATCAATCTAATAATGAGGTTCGTATGATACAGAAAATGATAATGGAATATCTTTTTAATGGTGAAAACAAAGAAAAGATTATTGATGAACTTAATAAGAACATTAATATCCCAATTATAAACGAAGAAACTGAAGAAAAGATACTTGAAGCTATTTATGGTGTCTTTGAAAACGTGATAGGGGATGTCCTATCAAAAAAGTAACATTTGCACAAATTGTGCCTCATGTTCTTAAGCGAGAAGGCGGATATGTAGATGACCCTACAGATAGGGGTGGAGAAACCAAGTATGGAATCTCTAAACGCTCATATCCGCAATTAGATATAAAGAATTTAACCCTAGAGCAAGCACTAGAGATATATCGTAAAGATTACTGGAATCCATCAAGAGTAGAAAAGCTATCTGATGAGCTAAGAGAAGATTATTTTGACTCTGTTGTTAATCATGGACAAGGAAACGCAGTAAAAATACTACAAAGAGCAGTAAACTCCACCAGAGGCTCAAAAATAGCCGTAGACGGCAAGATTGGTAGAAATACGATAAGAGAGTCAAAGAGAATAAATAAAGACCGATTTAGGGCATTTAGGACTCTTTTTTATTCTGCGATTGTATTCAAAGATGAATCACAAGAAAGATTCTATTTTGGATGGTGGAAGCGTGCTGTAGGTGTAGACTAAAGGATAATAAGTAATGGATTTAGCAAGAAGACTAAAAATGTTTTTTCAAGATGCGAGGACTATAAAAAAGCTTGGTGAGGATTTATCTATGGTAAATCTTCTTGGCAAGTTAACTAATGAAGACGCTGATAAGGTCGCAATGCTTTGTCTTATTATTGACAATCTTGATATACCTGAAATTGACCTTGTATTTGAGGATGTTAATGCAATCGAATCACCAAACATGGGAGAAGCATGACATATTTTGAAGCATACTGCAATAATCAGGGAGATCTTCAGGCGATAATCCCTGATATAAATAAATATGACCAAAAGTTCTTGGTTAGTAATTGGGTAACACACGCAACTAATGTTTACAAAGCTTATGATTCTGGTTACGTTGATGTACTGTTTAGAAGTGGAGCAGACCTAGGTAGTAAGCAAGCAAGCCTAGGGGCTGTAGATACAGATGGAGAATGGTTCTATGATTCATCAGAAGATGTAGTGTATATATTTTCATCATCTGATGTATCGGATTTAGTTATGGAAGCAGGAACAGACTGGGATGACTTAAAAACTAAGACTATAAAAGAGACTGCTGATATGATTCGCAGTTACATCGGCAAGCCTATTATGCGTGTAAACAACGCAAATGCACAAGGTGCAAGTGGTAGGAACTACCCATTTGTTATTATTAGGTCAAACGCCATACTTACCTGCGCACAGCTCATCATGCCCTATGACCCAGAAAGAGGTCGTGAGGTAGAAGGCATGGCGATGAACGATGAAGGCACAGGACTGCTCGATAGAGTAAAGCGTGGTGAGTTTGTATTAGACTCGGACACATCTCCTGATAAGAATCAAGGTGTGGTTAGGCAGATTTCTCTAAATGGTTCTACCACAGGTGGGATTATAGATGTTACCAACGTTACACATCCGATGACCAGGTTCGATGATATTCGTGTGGTGATATCTACAGGTGGTACGTTCGCTGCAGGAACTTCTTCGCCTGTAAAGTACGATGTATACGTTGCTGATGACACTGGATTGAAGCGAACAAAGACTGTAGAAAATGAAGTAGTAACAGGCGTGTTTCAGTCCGCTGCATATGGTTTAGCTATTAGATTTAGCGAAGGAGTGTATGTGGCTGCAGATGAATGGGGCATAAGTGTTATGGGTGGACATATCAACGAGACTGGTACAGTAAAGAGCGGTCAAGTCGTTAGATGATATCGTACACCAATACGATAAAAGAAAATGTACTGGATTCGCTAGATAAGATTATTGGTGATGAATTTACGGATGTTCCTGTTTTTTATGACCTAGATGTTATTGCTAGGGGAAATACTTTTTTTGTATTTCAACCACAGACAGATGAACTATTAGAACAAAGAGTCTCTAGTGATGTAAGAGAGTACACTGTTTTGATTCGATTTCTCCGCAAGTCATCAGGAGATCATAGGAAACATACAGAGCTTGACCCAGTTACTAAGACAATAGAAAGACTTAAAAGATTAATTGCGAATAGCTCGGATTACAGTCCAAGTTCAACTTATAAATGGCACGATGGTCGCATTACTAATATTGAGTATCAGGTAGATAATGAAGAATTGCCTGAATACAAAATCATAGATGTAACCTTTGCGTGTGTAGTAGAGGAAGTATTATCATGAAAGTAAAAGCGATAAAACAAATACCTATGTGGGGTTCCTATAAAGGATTAGACCCTGAAGATTGGGCAAAGCTCAATAATGGTAAATCTGTAGAAATTGAAAACATTCCAAAGACAGCTAAAGAATATGTCGAGGCTGTTGGAAGTAAAAAAACAAAGAAAGGTGATGAATAATGGCTATCGATTCAGCAGCTTATAGTCCAAAAGAGTTTAAGCTTGGGATACAAGCCGAATCAACTATAGGCGCAAAGATTGTAACTGATATAATGTTAATTAACGTAGACTCTGTGGAGCTTCCAAGCTACAACCCATTACAGGTAATGGATGTAAGGTCAGGTTCAGGAAGGACATTGAAATCTTCAGATGTGTTTACTCAAAAAGATTTAGTTGATAAAGATATTAATTTTAGTGGAACCGCAGACCAATCAATATTGCCAGAGTTATTAAAGAACGTATTTAATAGCGCACAAAGAGCAGCAGAGTCCAGTGTTAAGCCTGCAGCTTATGTTTTACCTGATAGCTTTACCCCAGAAGAACTAAAGAATGGCGGAACAGGGGCAACAAATGGAACGAGAACAATGACTGTTGCAGTTATTAGCCCTGAAGGAAGCACTTCTTCTATTTTTCCTGGATGTCGCTTAACTTCTCTAAGCATCAGTGGAGACATGGGTACTGAGAATGGTCGCATTAAGATTAGTGGTACCTTTAAGACAAGATTCAATGTCTTTATAAATCAAGCTGCACCATCTCAAACTAATTACGGATCTAGCTTTTACAATATGAATACTATAGGAACTACTAAAACAGTTGCAGGCGTAGCCGACATGGTATTGCAGAGCTTTGCTATAAACATTGAGAATCCTGCTGAATATATAGGGTACACAGCAACTACTGCCGACTTAGGTGGTGGTTCAACAACTAATCAAGACCCAGAGGTTATTGCAGTTGGAATACCTGGCGTAACAGTAACAATGGATGCTACTGTTAAGTACGATTCGCAGAGCAAAGGCATTGATGATGTTTACCAATTAGGAACTCTTGGATTAACCCATATGTCAAATAATGCAAACTGGCATTCCGCTACAGGTTTTGGTTTGTATGCAAAGAAAAGTTTAGTAACTTCTGTAGCACATAACGAAGCTGCGGCGATGATGTTAGATATTTCAATGCAAATGACAGCAGACTCATCAGCTTCAGCTCCAGATGATAGTTTAATTGAAATAATTGCTTAGTGATTGTAAAAACCAAAAAAGGTGAATTTGAAGTAGAGCCTATCAACTTTAAAGATAGGCGTGAGCTTCACCGCAAAGAGATTAAAGTGTATTGGGATAATAAGCTCGATACCGATGCCTACTACGAGCTTCTTGATTGGGTTATGAACAAAGCGTTTAAAAATCCTGAAGAAGCTCTTGGTAAGTTTAAAGACGAAGAAACTGACGAGATTCTCTCTGCAATTTACCAAGAGTATAAAGGCGTATCTAAAAAAAAGAGTTAGCCTACCGAGTTAATACTTGGTATACTTATTTTGGTTTTAGCGAATCCCTTCTACCTACCATAGGCGAATATACAGCACACTCGCCAACTTTAAACAAGCCAATTACATATACTTCTTCTACAATCTGGGAAGAGGTATATCGTGTTGTGTCTGAAGATGAAAAGCGTAAGTTCACTCCTGGACAGAACCTATATTACAATATACCTCACTTTGCTAATCCATTGTTCTTTAGGGATCAGGAAGTTGAGTTTGATATACAAGAGTACGCTTACATTAAAAAGTTTAATATCCCACCTGCTAAATGTATAGACGAGGCAGACATGAATCGCCTCGTAGTCTATTCGATTATAGATGAAGAACTAACCGCTTGTGATAAACGCATGAAGGAAAAGAATAATGGCAGTTGATAAGAATGAACTGATATTACAATTTAAATTTTTAGCTCAAAAAGCTAATGCAGGTATTGATGGTACTAATAGAAAACTTGGAGGGTTGAGGCAATCAACCGCAGGTATTAGAAGGTCAGTAGGTGCATTAAGAAACAATTTGCTACTTGTGAGTTTTGCATTTGCAGGAGTTACTGCTTCTATAGGAAAGCTAATCTCTGCATCTTCTAGGTTTGAGGCTGTAAAAACAAGACTTGTAGGACTAACAGGCTCAGTTAAAGAGGCTGAAAAAGCATTTAATAATTTTAATCAAGTTGCAGCAACAACACCTTTTAGCTTAGAGGATGTTGTTGGGGCAGGTGCGCAACTTCAAGCATTTGGAGCTGATGCAAATGCATTAATAAAACCAATTACAGACTTAGCTGCATTTATGGGTACTACTGCTGTAGAAGCTGCTAATGCCTTTGGTAGAGCCTTTGCAGGTGGCGCAGGTGCAGCCGACATCCTTAGAGAGCGTGGAATACTTAATATTATAAAAAGCTCTCAAGGTATAGCAGACTTATCTAAAACAACATTACCTGAGTTTAGGCAAGCGTTAATATCTGCTATGCAAGATCCTGTTGTGGGCATACAAGGCAGTACTGACAGAATGTCAAAAACTTTTCAGGGTGCGACTTCTAATATGTTGGACTCACTTACTAGATTAGCCGCAGCAAGTGGATCAGTATTTGTTAAATTTACAGACCTAAAAGGGTCTATGGTGAGTATAGGAGAATCTGTTAGTGCTATAGCAAAACAGCTTGATTTTATTGCAAATCCTATAGAAAATTTAACTGCAAGATTATCTGAGTTAGGATTGGAAGCAAAAAATCTTAAGCAAATTCAGTCTATATTAGAATCTAAAGAAACTAGAGATGCAATCACTAAAGAAGATGCCTTGATTGTGTCTTTAACTGAAGATTTAAGAAAGTTTGCAGAAATTGCACCTTTATTTGAAAGAAATTTAAGTGGAATTGAAGATTTTATGATTTTCAATCGAGGAGCTACAAATGTATTTAAAGGAAACCTTGATGATTTGTCTAGCTCAGTTTTAAATTTACAAAAAAGACTTCAAGAAAGTTTAAAGACAGAAGAAACAGCAGAGGGAATTAATAAGACAGTTACAACCTTAGAGAAGTTAAAAAGAATATTAGGTCTTTTGCAAATAGGTAAAGAGGAAAGCCCTTTTCAACCCATGACAGAAGACGCTGAAATACTTTCAGATATGGATTTTATTGATCCCTTTGAAAGTCAGTTAAAAGATTTGCGAGATTTATCCCTTGATGAGGCAGAAGCCTTTGTTAAAGGTCAGGTGGCAAAAATTGACTCTTTAAATCAATTGCATGATGTTGCTATAGACAATGAAGGTTTTTTTGCTGAAATGGCTGCAGAGCAAGAAGACAGGCTTATGAGTGAAGATGAAATGTTTCGCAATAGGATTGAACTAAGAAAAGAAGATTTAGTTAGAATAGAAGAAAGTAAAAAGAAAGAAATAGAGGCTATGCGAGAAAGAGCGCAGGTGTTTAAAAGGTTTTCAGACAATATAGCTTTTGCTGTAGTCAATGGTCAAAACCTAGGCGATGCGGTAGTTAACTCTATAAAAGCTATTGCTGCAGAATTAATCGCTCAACAAGCCACACTAGGACTCTTAAAGCTATTTGGTTTTCCTGGAGCTACCGCTGCAGAAGCAGGGCTTGGTTTACTTGGCAGTGCAAAGAAATTATTTGGATTTCACGAAGGTGGCTTTATAGGGGGCGGTGGCAACAACGTTCCGATTATAGCTCAATCAGGTGAATTTGTAATGCAACGCAGTGCAGTTCAATCTATTGGACTTGATAATCTTTCAAATATGAACGAGACAGGACAGGCAGGCAATATCACAGTAAATATACATGGTGGCATTGTTCAGGAAGATTATCTTAGGAACGAATTAATTCCTGCGATAAATAGAAGTGGAGTTAGGGTTGCTTAATTTTAACACAACACTAGAAAATGGATTAGAGAAAGACAGTACACAGGTTTATTGGTATCTAAAGCTTTATTACGGAAACGAAACTAACTTTACTGGAATATCGGATAAAGATAGAACTATTGGGTCAGATATTTACCATGGGATTGTTGCAAGTTGGGGGTCTTTTAATCATACACTGAGTGTAGATAATTTTACAGCAAACCAAAGAACCTGGAATGTTCAGATTATAAATACTGATAAAGCAATAGAGGGTTCTAGGTTTAGCGATTTGCTTAGTAGCAATAACTACGAAAACAGAAAATGGGAACTATATATGAACGATGAGAGCCTAGGCAGTTCTGATGCGGAAATATTAGGTACAGGTATTATAAGTGGTGATTTTTCGTACAATCACAATAAAATTACATTAAGATTACAGTCTTTAAATTCAAGAAATAATCATGAGATTCCAAATACGTCATTAACTCAGGGGGCGTTTCAAAACGCACCTGAAAAGAACAGGGGACTTCCTATTCCTTGTCTTTATGGAGATTTTAGTATAGACAGCTCACTACCATCACCATTAGATCAGTACGCATCTCAAGTCAAAGTTCCTGCAATCATTGTTGATAAATATAGTCAAAATACTGCAAAGGTGGAATTAAGACCTGACAGTGTATCACTTCACACTTTGTATGCTAAAAACTTATTTCACTACCAAGACGGACTATATTCAGCCTGTGAAAACGCAAATGTGTCAGTTACAGCAGGAACACCTGTGATAAAATTTAGTGGTAGAACCTTTTACGCTTTTCAACCTTTAACAGGACAGCAAGATGCTGTAGATAGAACTCCTTAATGCTTTACGACTCAACAGCAATCGCAACAATGCAGACAAAAGCTAGTAATAGTTTTTTAGATACATTGGTTTTTGGTATTCCACAATTTAGCAGATTAGGTGAAATATCTAATGTAAAATTAATATTTTATTGGCAGATGGATGGAGCAGCTCCTAGTACAGCTCATGGTATAGCAGCTTTAGGTGGTGCGTTAAGTTGGACTTGGAGCGATACAAACGCTTACGTTGTAAATGAATTTGACTTTACACCATCTATATCCACAGCCAATAAAGATAGTTGGAACCTAGAGAGTCAGGTTACAGTAACTTTAAATGACAACACTAGCGATGTTGGGCAAAGTCTTTTAATACAAGAAGCTGCAATAGAAGTTGAATATAAACTTGAGCAAGGGTATGGGAAGGTTGTTGAAACTATAGAGTACATACAAAAACCTTATGAGGTTATGATAAGCCCTAGGAATGCTTTTGATGAGAGGGGTGATGTTACATATGAAACTAGATTGCAAACCCATAGAATAGTTACACACCAAGACAAATCAGCTCCAAAAGAAGTTGATTTATTATATATAAATGCAAAGGGAAGAAAATTTGGTAGTTGGATAGATGCTAACTCAAGAGATAATGGATACAATCAAAACGATTTAATAGAAAACCCAATATATATAATTGAAGATATTTTACGCTCAGAGGTTGGTTTAAGTACAAGCGATATTGATTTTGAAACATTTGATAGTATAGGCAACACAACCAATGGCTCATTGGGTACTGCATTTATTGATTCAGTGGCAGATATTAAATTTGCTCTCTCACAGTTTAAATTTATAGATGCAATAAGCTTAATTCAAAAGATATGTAAGCAGTCAGGTTTATATTTCTTTTTTAATTCTGAAGGTAAAGCTACTCTTAGGCAGAGACTTCAAACTAGTCAGTATTCAAGCGCAGACAGAACTATAGATTTTAATGATTGTTTATTTAAAGGATTTTCAAGGACAAATATAAACTCCATAAGAAACGAAGTAGAGATTAATTATAGATATGATTACGGAACTGAACAGACATTATTATCAGACACATCTTCAGATGCTACAAGTAAAGCAAAGTATTCAGCAAGCTCTAAAGCTCAAAAGCTAAAGCTTGACGCTGATTGCATACAGGATACAACTACAGCACAAAAGCTTGGAGATTGCTATTTAAACTGGTTTAAAGACCGCAAGAATAGGATTGAGTTAACAGTGTTAAAACCTAAATATTCTGATTTAGAAATTGGTGATATTGTTAACTTTACTAATTTCCCATCAGACTTAAAAGCATATGGAAATGCAATAACAACTAGCGATTATTTTATTATTAATGACATATCAAAAACACCAAATTCAACAGACATTAAATGTACTGAGGTCTCATAATGGCAAAGAAATTTATATACGATTCATCAGGAACATACAGCTCAACACTAACCGATGGTACAGTCTCAGGTAGCACATTTACTGTGGCAACATCAATTACAAACGAGCTGTATGCAAATGACCAAAGTATATCCAATGCAATCACATCGTATGCAGTGAATGATGCGATACGCTTTGGTTATTCTACAAATCAAACAATCGATACAATCGCACTATATTTTACAGGTGCAAGTTCAGGAAGGCTTGATATATTCCCTGATGGGGGTACCGCAACAAGTCTTGGTTCAACCGCAGGTAATGATGCAGCTCTTGGTGCAGGATGGAATATTATTGATATAACTGAAGCGAGTAACGATAATTGGTTTTTAGTTGCGACTGTAGCTGAAATCACAAATTTATCCGAAGTAATATTAGGCAAAACCTTGACATTTCCATTCAATCCTAATCTAAACAGCAAAGAATCTAAGCAGTTCGGTGTAGATGTGATAGAATCCTATGGTGGTAACGAATACGCAAACAAAAGACACGATGGTAAGCGTATGTGGGAGATATCATTTAGCAATCTAACAGAGACCGATAAAACAAACTTTGAATCTATGCGAGATGCAGTAAGCACAAACTTCTTAAAATTTCTGTATTATGACGATAGCAGTTATCATTGGGTGAGAGCATTAGGTGGAAGCTTTGAGTTTACTGAAGTAGCATACCAGGCATATAATATGAACGTTAAAATGATAGAGCAATTAGCATAATGTCAGCAAATACTTCACTTACAGATACTTCGATCAGTGCAGGTTATACACAGCTTCTACACATAGGAGACACAGATGGTGTACACGCATCCACAAAGCGTGTAGTGTTCGATGGAGATGGCACTACAACAGCGTTAGAGATTAGCGGAGCAACTGTAGGAGCTAAGTCAGGAACATCGTTATTACAAGGGGGAGTGGCTATAACATCAAGCGGTGCGGAGCTAAATATTCTCACAGGTGTAACAGCAGATTCTTCTGAACTGAATATACTTGATGGCTGTACAGCGAGTACGGCAGAGTTAAATCAATTAGCAGGAAATACTGTAGGCGGAACATCTTCAGGGGATATAATAGACTTAGATTCATCGCAAACCTTAACGAATAAGTCTATTAGTTATGCAAGCATAACAGGTGTCGCTGTAACTAGTAGCGATATACAAAACGCTACTATAACAGGCGCAGATATTGCATCCGCTACTATAGGTGGCTCAAATATATCTTCAGCGACAATCACAGCAACAAACATAACAAATTCTACCATTACAGGTGCCAAGATTGCATCTGCTACTATCGCAGGATCAAACATTTCAAGTGGTACCATAACCGCTACGAATATAAACGATGCTACTATTACAGGTGCTAAGATTGCATCTGCTACTATTGCAGGCTCTAATATTAACTCAGGAACTATAACAGCTACAAATATAGCCAATGCTACCATAACTGGTTCTAAAATTTCATCTGCTACCATCGCAGGGTCTAATATTGCATCTGCTACTATCTCTGGTGGTAATATTGCAAGCGGTACTATAACAGCCACAAATATACAAGATGCTGCTATAACTGGTGCAAAAATAAACTCTGCAACAATAACTGCATCTAATATTGTCAGCGGTACTATAACAGCTACGCAGATAGAAGATGGAACAATATCGGCAGATGAAATAGCTTCTGCTGCAATTACCGCAGCGAAAATAGATACAAGTGCTGTAACAGCAGGTAAAATAGCGAGCAACGCAGTCACTACAGGTAAGATACAAGACGGAGCTATCACAGCAGGTAAAATTGGTGACTTATCTATTACCGCAGGTAAGATCGCAAATCTTACAATTACTTCTGCTAATATTGCTAATCT
>TARA_R110002020_G_scaffold173125_1_pt1 | contig 11174 bp, 13 predicted proteins | sample TARA_R110002020 | Tara Oceans TARA_R110002020 (sample SAMEA4396489) | marine metagenome | biome: Westerlies Biome; feature: [MES] marine water layer (ENVO:01000295) within the mesopelagic zone...; material: water (ENVO:00002006), including particulate matter (ENVO:01000060) such...
TTTTAAGAAAGGAGCAACTAAAAAATTAAATAATATAGTAGTTAGGATTGCAAAAATTTAAATTATTTTGATATAATATTAAAATTAAATGAAATAGAGACTCTTGGTTTCTCAGTTAAATTTCTAGTTACCCAATGTTTAAGATAAGAAGGAAATAAATAATAGACTCCCTGAGTAGGCTCAAACCAGTGGCGATTAAAATTTATAAAATCTGTTTCCCAGTGAAAAACTAATTTACAAGCACTAGCATTCTCACAAGGGTAATAAACAGCAGATAAATTACAACCATCATTACCATGACTATGTAAATTACAACTCATATTTTTTTCTTGAATGTGCGCCCAATGAGAAACTAAATTTAAACTATAGCCTTTTACATATTCTTCATAAGATTTAGTTAAGCCATTTACGAGACGATGTAATTCACTAGACATAGATAATGTTGAATCTTCAAAGTGAGAATCTAATGGGTCAGTAGAAACTTTATTTTTAGAAGCATTTAAAGCTTCTAAAGTTAATTTTTTATTGTTAATATTTTTTTCTAATTTTCCAACTAAAATAGATAATTGGTAAACAATAGTATTATCAAGTATCAAAACAATCTCCTAACCATCAGGATATATATACATAAATTGGGCTATAGAATACCTAATCCCACCTTCCCAAGTATTTACAGCTGTCGCTTCATGTTTTACCCACGAAGGAAATAAAACACAACAATTAGTCTCTAAGTTACAATCTATATCGTAATCTGGAAAACCAAAATTACCTCCCTTTATATTTTCTGGGTTGTAATTTAGAACTGTTATAGCCGTATAGTATGCTTCATCGTGATGAGATAAATATTTATTACCTTCCGTATAACGATTTATCATTGTACGATCTTTATTTGGAATCATGTGATTTGATGGATGAGTTTTAGATAGAGCATCAAAAACTTCTGGATCAAATATTTTACGATTATACGTTAATATAGGAGAATAATCTCTATTTTGATAAACAGTCTCTAATAGAATACCATTACCAGTATATAATTTAATATTATCTTTACCAACTGCAGCACTCTCTAACCTATTATCTCTTTGGCCATCGAGATTCATCATAAAATTTAAAATAGATAATTCGGACCAAATCAGTTCTAATTCATCAGAAGTATATACATCTTCGATCATAATATAACCAAAATCTTTTGTTTTTTGAGGTGTAATTTTCATTTTTTTCGTCTGAGTTTAAGTTTAATCCATTTATTATAATCTATATAGGATATACGATAAAATATAGTTTTAATCCATATAAAATAATCTAATAATTTCATGCGCCGAAGTATAATTTTATCCCCATAATATTCCCGCACATGCTTCGGAATAAAATGTCTTGATTGAGCTATAGGTACTACATTTGCTTTACTAATATTTCACCTCCATTTTTATTTAAATGCTGGTCCATCAAACCAATTAACTAATGAATATCTAATTCCTTTTGTTACAAGGTTAACCCGATGTCGAATAAATGAAGGAAAAACAATTACTGTTCCTTGATTCTTAAACACCTCATCTTCTCCAGTTTCGAAAACAAATTCTCCGCCATCATAATTCGCAGAGTCAGATAAAATAACGGTCATACTTAATTTTCTCATTCCATCTTGATGAAATGTTCCATCTTCGTGAAAGTCGTAAAAATAGTCTTTTTCATAAGTGGTAAATTGAGGAGGTTGTTGCCCCTCAATATCAAAATTCCAATCAGCATTAATATTAGCTTTAGTCATATACCCCCATAACATATGGAATAACCAAGCGTCGGTATTGGCATTAAAAAATCCTACTTTAGAATTTCTTACAGAATGATCTACTTTTCCTTCGACATTCTCAAGATTTTCACCTACCGCTGCATCCACTATTTCAAGCTGTAATCCTCGTTTTATAATTGTTTGACAAACAATAGGGGGTATTTCCTTATTCCATTGCCAAAACATAGTTTCTTTTTTAAGCATTTAATTTTAATTTTAGTAATAAATCTTTTAATCGTAATTTCTTTTTTTTCAATGTCTTTATCTTGTTGTTATCTACAGGAAAATTGTTTTCCAATAGTCTTACTTCTGTATCTAATTTACGGTGTTCAGTTTCTACTCTGTTACGATAAATTATACGTTCTATTTCTGCGGTTTCCATAATTTCCCCTTATATTGTATTTTCCACAAGTTTATTTATTATATCAGGACGGTGAAAGAAATTTTTAAAATTACACATAGTCCCCTTGTAAATTACGTTTGGATACATCCATCCAGCTTCCTTATTAAGTAACATTAATTCATACTGAGAATCAACAAATCGAGTTAAATTTTTTTCTATTTTTGAATACAGTTCTCTATACGTCATCTTACTATATTTTGGATCAAAAAATCTAATATTAAATATTTCCCCTATAGCTATTTTTAAAAGATTATGACGAAAGCTGTCGGGTTTATCTTCAGATAAGAAAGTATAAGCCGACCAAATTTGAGATTTTGATTTATAAAGATCAATTGTATTATGCTTATCCAATTTTAACTCGATGTTATACTTCATTTCTCGTAAGTTAGTAGATATCATATTATTTTTTTCTTGATATTCTTTTTTATACGCGGGACTTTGAGGTAATAATTGCCAGTATGAAGAAACTAACCACTGAGGCTTAAAAGACTCATCAAAGTCACACAACATTTCTATCCAGCTTTCTAAAGTTTGTTTTGGAAGACCCACCATAAGCTCTACTGTAAACATAGTAAATGGATATTTAGATTTAATATCTAAAAGATATTGTTTGTGCTCTTCCCATGGAACATCAGGTCTATCTATAGCTTCTAAAACTTCATAATTAGTATCTTGCACACTAACTTTTACACCAAAAGAAGGGTGTTCATTTAAAATTTTATCTATTGTCTCATAAACAATTGATTTGTTAAGCTTAGACCAACTCATTTGCTGCATCGGAAAAGTAGTAAACGGTGAAATGACCAAAGATCTAGCTTTATCTAATATATAGTCAATTACTTTTAAATCTTCTTTTATCATACCAAAATTAGCATCGTTATTAATAATATTACATCCTAACTCTAAAATAAAATCTAATTCTTTTTTCCAATCATGTTTTCTCATGATAACTTTATTATGTAACCCAGAACTCCAATCACAAAACGAACATTTATAAGGGCAACCCCTATTTAACTCCCAACCAATACCTGGAGGGATTACAGATTTAGATGTTCTTTTATAATTATTAATAGTTTCTTTAATCTCTAGTTTATTAGATAAATAGGGGCTAGGTAATTCAGGATAATCTTTATACTTAAAAATTTTATAGGTATTAGTAATTAACTGATTATCTTTTTTATAAATTAAATTAGTAATTTCAGTAAAGTTTAGTTCGTCATCTTCTATTAATACATCTAATAAATGTGTAAAGCCTTCTTCTCCTTCACCATAAATAGCAAAATCAAGTGCCTTTAAAACCCATTTTTCACGAACACTTGGCCCTCCACCAATTATAATAATATGAGGATACTTTTCTCTTACATGTTTTATAAGATTCAGATAAATAGTTACATTCCACGTATAAAGTCCAAAACATAAAACATTAGGCTTTTCATTTTCAATATTAAGTAGAATATCTTTTACTGTCCAAATTGAATCATGTTCACAACCAAGCCATGTTATATAATCATTGTATTTTCCATATGTAAGATAAAAAGTTTTAAGCATCCAATAAGAAGGATTAAAAACATAATGTCCTGGTGTTCCTGAAAGACTGTGTAATAAACCAGACATTATTCTTTTTCCTTCGTCGTCGTCGTCTCTCCTATCATACATTTTATTAGCTTTTTTTACTAATTTAGGATTTTCGGCAGCAATAGATTCTCCACACACAAAAAATTTTATTTTAAGATTTCTCATTCTCTATAATCCGCAGAATAATTAAGTGAATATCGATACCCTGTAGTTTTTGTAATGTGATGTAAAGCTTTAGCAGGAAATACAATTAAAAAATTATCTTCATGAGGATAAGTAACAATCTTTTCTGGAGGTGGAGTCCCACTAATTAAATCACTTAATAAAAAATCTCCTCCTGCTAAAAGTTGTCTATCTTCAAAGGTAAAAACGTATGTAGCACTACAAGTATTACGCTCATCTGTGTGCCATGTCATCCATTCTCCTGTTTCATATTGAGAAAATAGAATGGTACTATCATTAGAATAAGGATAAGTACGAAATAATAAATCATTTGTATCTTCATACGCTTGTCGTAAATCATCTCGCCAGATATTATTTTCTAATATCTCAACACAATCCCTACTAAGTTCAGGTTTTTCATTTAAGAGAGCAAATAACCAAGCTCCTGTTTTAAACATATCAGTATCTTCAGTAGATTTTCGTAAAACTCCATTAGGATCTGTATAGGTAACTCTTTCTAAATAGTTTTCTCTTATAGGTAATAAACTTTCAATTAATTTTTGTCGTGAAGTAATATCTAAAAAATCTCTAACAATAATATGAGTTATAGGATGAGACTTAATTTCTATTACAGACATTTATCCATTCTCCACGAAGAATCTATAGTTATATATTCATTATAACCAAGTCTTGCTATTAAATTCATTTTTACTGTATCCACAATTCCATTTTTAATAAAATTATCGTTGATATAAACATGACCTACCCGACCAATAACAGAATAAAAAGGAATATCATTATTATCATCAGGTAATGGAATAATTTGATGTAATTCACATTCTAAAGAAATAGGAGATTCAATAACTCTCCAGGGTTTTACTACAAAAGAAGATGTCTTTTCAACTTCAGACTCATTAAACTCGCTATCATTGCGAGAAAAACTTTTACCACTTAGATTCATTTTATTGCGCATTTTATAGGTAACAAAATTTACCACAAATTCTCGAGTTTCTTCTATATTTAAAAAAGTGTCTTTTCCTTTACCAATGGTTACTGAAACGTAATAAGGAGGTTCAAAACAACCTCCTATGGTCTGAAAATAACTAAATGGGGCAAGATTATGAACTCCCTTATGCAACGTAGAAATCCATGCAATAGGTCTTGGAATAACTAAAGCGTTCCAAGGATTACTAGGTAACCCATGATTATCTTTAAATGCAGAATAATTCATTGAACTTTTTTCAACCTTATTAATGAAGTATGAACTGGTAAAATTCGCTGATACTTATGAAGAAGAAATTTATCTTCTATATACGGAACAATTTCTTGGTGCCAAAAATCTTTTACAGGTCTATAAAGTTTATTACGCATAATAACATTTGTTTTATTAGCAGAAAATCCTATTGTTGAAGGTAATTGAGAATTAGGTTTATTACCAGGCTGTCCTAACCAATCATTAAGAGCTACTTGCTGACTTAAATCATTAATCTCTTTATAATACTTTGAAGTAGGTCTTTGCATGGCACTGATCTGCATATCAGTAACGGGAAGATTATATCTTTTTAGAACTGTCTCTATAGCCTTTAAACGTAACCAAGTAAGTTTAATATGTAATTCAGGAACCAAATCTGTCATATAAAACCATATAAAATCTGTAGAAGTATCAGGACAATAAGTTATTATAAAATCTCCAAGAGAATGACACCACCAACCTTTTCTGATTTTAAGAAAGGGTTTTTCATAACCTCCTACTGTACAATCTGATTCTTTTAATGAACTAGTTTGAGGTCTACCTCCTTTATAATTAGTATACTCCCCAGGAAAATTCCACATTTCTTTATGAGCTTCATAGGTTCCAGAAAAATCACTCATAAAATGTTCAATAGTTTTTTCTGTAGGAAGATATTGATCAACTATGTGATAATCAAAAAGATGACGTTCTTTATTAGCTTCTTTCATGTAGATAATAAAATCAGGAACTATTAACTTATCCCACTCTACTACTCTAACCGGAGAATACTCAGGAGCACGCCACCATACTACTTGAGCAGGTACTTGTAACCTAGCAAAAGATTGTAACATAGGGTGGCTATCTGTTCCTCCACTATACCAAACAAAAAAGTTTTTATATCTTTCTCTTAATAGTAGAAGATGTTTATCCATATAATAAGTTAAAGGCATTGGAGGTTCTTTTTGCCATTCATACTTAGAATGATTTGTAATAAAATCAAAATTAATGAAAAAACGTATCTTCAGATTCGCTCCATGAGTATTATTCATATAAGTAAGATAGCGAAAAGCATCCACATTACGAGTAAATTTCTTACCCCCTACATCGTAATGATGAAACTTTTGACTATCATGCATTTTAATCTACTAAGTAAGCTTTACTCAACTCTTTAAGAACATCTTCCTGCTCTAAGCGAGATTTTAAGCCATTAGTAATAGAGTATCCAGCGGATCGAAACATCTTAGCATAGGCTTCGTCAGATTCTAAAATCTGTTGAATTACTTTACTAGCTTCAGCAGGGTCTATATTAGCAGCAGCTACATAAAAGATATAAGCAGATTGATTTAATCCACTATTAGTATAATCTTTAGCAATTGCAGCATCACCCCTTCCTTCAGGATCTGTCGTCATTATTACTTCATATTTAGCCTTTGGACGTGAAGTCCAACCATACTGAATTTCTCCAGCTTCTAAAGCTGCAATAATAGCACCGCCGTTCTGATAAGGAACCGCCTTAATCTTTGGATTTATAGCTTCAAATAGCGTCTTAGCTCCTTGAAACATAATAAGTCCTTCATATACTCCGACGAAAACCTCATCATTCGTAAAGCGATTCATATCATTACCGCTGTCTTTTACAGCATAGATATTTAAAAATCCCTCACCTACGATATTAACAAAGGGGAGATCTCCCTCTTTGAAAAAAGTACATTGATCATCTCCTTTAAGAAGAAATCGAGTATGCTCATCTAAATCCATAAGAACTAAAGATGGCTTCGTGGTGTTACGTGCATAATTCGCAGACTCTACACACGTTTTAAACATTTTAATATCTCCTCCCAAAGAAGGTTGAAGAATTTGGGCAGTAACATTAAAAAGACCACCAGGGCCTCCATAACCGATAATATCCCAATTACGGTCCGCCTCTTCGGCGGTAGCAAAACTAGTAAGTAAACCAAAACTTACTAGTAAAGCGCTTAAAAATTTAATCATTGTTTTTCCTTTCTTTTTAAGCTATTGAAGAAATGCATTTCTTCAATACATTGTAGGTATGACCTACAAATTCACAAATTAATTGTCTTTTAAACTATCCCAAAATGAATAGCAATTATGCGTCTAAACGACGATTCTATTGGATATGATAAAACAAAAGCAAATAAACAAGGCATCATATCACATTTTCGTAAAATTACCCCAATGGGTAGAAGACCAAGTAAAACTAGCATATAATACCATTCAGCATACATACCTGATCCTGCAATAAAATTAACTCCTAACATTACTACTGCAACTCCGAGATAAACGTATTTAAAATCAATTTTAGTAATAATACTATTAATTAAATTAGCATATTTTCCTGCTGTAAAAAGTCCCCAAATAGAACTAAGAATAAAAGCTACAGTTAAGAGACCAATCATGGGAGCAAAAAAATTATTACTAGGATCAATTCCACGAGATTCAATCATTTCATACACTAAAGCTTCTGATGCAGTAATTGGTATTCCAGCTAATAATAAAGGGAGCATTTGACTATATACTCCTGCATTATTAGCAGTTTCAGCTGCAATTAAGCAAGGTATGTTACCTTGATTATCTACATATTGTTTTTTACGCCTCTGAATAATCTTTTCTACATAGTAAGCAATAGAAGTGCCAGCTACAAAAGTCATTCCTGGTATAAAACCCGCTATATATCCAATAATAGTAGATCTCGTTAAAGTGCCTTTATAATTACGAAGGTCCCAAAAAGTTTTCTTATAAGAGTCAAATGATAAAATTACATCCTTTTTATTTTTTTCAATGGATTGACGATAAGAAGAAAGTATTTCGGGAACTACAATAAGAGCGATTACTACAGGTATAAGTGGTATACCTCCATATAATTGCGAAATTCCAAAAGTAGCAAAGGTTTCTCCAGAGTTAGTATGATATCCAATATAGGATAAAAAAAACCCAAGCCCAAAAAGTAACAAATTTATATATAATTTGTTTCTAGAGCCTAGGATTATTAAAGCACTTGTTCCTACTAAGATAACCGCTTGTACATGGCTATCAAATAATTTATAAAAAAAGTCTATGTTTGAAAAAGCAATAAGCGAAATTAAAACTGCACAGATACTTGCAATAAAACTACCTGTAGCAGCATACATAATGGCTTTATTACCTAAGCCCCTCTTAAATAAAGCATGCCCTTCTTTTAAAGCTGGAATACTACTTACTTCACCAGGTATAGCAAAAATAGTAGAAGCTACGCTCCCAAAATATTGACTTACACTCATTGCCACTAAATAAAACATGACAACTTGGAAAGGATCTAAAGTCATAAGCCATACGTAAGCTATAACTAATGCAGCAAAAATACCTAACCCTGGAACCAACCCAGTCACTGTTCCCGCTGCTAAAGCAGCGATGAACACTAATACAGTGTCCATATATAACTAACCCCTCATCAAAATATTACTTTATATATTATACTTTATAAAATAATAATAGTCAAGTTAAATATTACTCTATGTCCGCCTCAGAAATAAGTTCCTCCCAAGGGTCATCTATTGATAAAACTGGTTCCTGCCAAACTTTATTAAGTCCATAATCATACTCAGAATCAAAAGATTTTCCTATAAAAGAGTCAGTCCCTGCAGGGGGTGCTTGAGTCGGAATATTTTGCTTTCTCCATTTAGGCCAAAGCTGAGTTTGTACTGTTCTATGTAGAAGTTCTTTAAAGTCTGCTTCTGTTATTTGGTCTTCTGCGTAATCAATATGTATAATTTCTTCTTGCTTTTCAACTTTAGAGTCTGTTGTTTTTACAAGAACAACAAATTGATCATCAACGGTATTAAAATCTAAAACCTGATATGTAAACTTATACATTTTATTTTCTTTCCCACATTTTATTGCGATACAAACTAGCATGAGATGAACGACGTTTTCGAGTCATGTCTAACTTTGCTATATTCTTTTTATTCAAACTTTTGATTTCCGCACCTTTAGAAAAATTTCGTTTATAAGGTATAACTTGTACGAGAGGATATCCAGCCTCCAAAGTTACTCTTCCATTTAAAAGTTTCAAAAATCCTGGAAAGTTAATATATTCAAAATACTTATCAGTCTCTACAATACCAGACATTAAATCTAAATTCTCATCAGGTCTATTTAACGGAGGCACAAATAAACATGACCAACCTGGGGGAGTTTCTATTATCCAATGATTTAAAATTTTAATAGGAATCATAGGAGAATTAGGATGAGTACTGATTTGATTTATAGTATGATTCTCAATCATAGGTCTATAAAATTCAGAGTCCCAAGAAATCCCAGTTCCATTATCTACAATATTAAATTGAACATCAGCTGCAAGAGGAATAATCCACCCAGACGACATAGCATCTAAAAAAGGTGGGCATCGTTTTAAAGTCCTAAAATTAAAGTTTTCATCTGGTGACTCTGCAAAATTAGGTAATTTCTTATACCAATCAGGCATTAATTTTCTAGCTGGATAAGGTTCAGGAATAACATCTTGACACTCAGGATCACAAAAAAATTTTATTTTCGATTTATTTACTTTATTAAAAATCATCGCTTAATAGTTTGAATACTTAACAACCACTTGTCCGTTAGTAGCTCCTGTCCCTACGGTAATACTATAATTAGTTTTACTAATTATACCTGAATTAGAATTACCAATTGGAGTAGCATTTACAACGGAATTAGCTGGAGTAGAGTTACCTCCTGCACCTCCTTCACCACCACTACCTCCCGGATTACCAGAAGCACCATTATTAGCTCCAGTTCCAGCACTACCACCATTACCAGCAGTACCACCATTACCAGCATTTCCAACAGTTCCAGAGCCATTAGGTCCAGTTCCACCAGCTCCTCCACTACCACCATTACCAGCACTTGTACCTTTTCCAGTACCCCCAGTACCCCCAGTACCCCCATTATAATTTGTTTGAGGATTAGTTTGTCCTTTCATCGCAGGATTACCTGGGGTGTATCCTCCAGAACCACCGCCGCCTCCACCGCCTCCGCCTCCGGAACCATCATTTCCAGCAGTTCCGGCATTTCCAGCCTGTCCTCCTGCTCCACCAGTTCCAGCGGTTCCAGCAGTTCCACCAGTTCCAGCGGTTCCTCCAGCTACATTAGCTATATTAGGCGTATTTCCTCCAGCTCCCGAAACACTTGAGACATTACCTGCGTTACCAGCACTTCCACCGGATCCTGCACTTCCATTATTACCAGTAGTTCCAGCTGATCCAGTACCTCCACTAGTTCCAGCGTTTCCTTTCTCTGCATATCCTCCAAGTCCACCAGCTGAGCGAGGACCAGTAGTTCCAGAAGCCGCCGTACCTGCAGTACCTGCAAGACCTCCTCCTAAAGGATCAGGATTATTACTATTTGTGGCATTTCCAGGAGTTCCAGCACTATTTGTACCCCCTGTTCCCCCATTGCCTCCTGATCCTCCATTGCCCGCCTGCCCCGCTGCTCCATTAGTACCAGCATTACCTGAACCACCGGCAGTACCCGCAGTTCCGTCAGTACCAGCGTTACCATTACCTCCTACCGCAGTAATATCTAATCTGCGATACCCATAAGGTAATGCAAGAGTCGCACTGTTATTATGGGTTGAAGTAATCTCTGGTAAAATTGGGTTAATAAAAGGTGCTAGTGTTCCAAGCATTTAATTCCTCCTAAGATACCTTAGCGACTTTATCTATAAAATCGGAAGGTAAGTCATCTGTAGTAATTGCATAAAATAGTTTACTGTATTTATCCTCGCCATCAGGGGATTCCCAAACAATATCCTCATAAGTTAAAATAGGAAGTCCCTCAAAATCAACTGAAGTATCATTATTTTTAAAAGTCCAAGTTTTAAGAGGTTCTACAGCTAATTCTGAAGCTTCTCCAGGCTCATAATCTAATAAACTATAAGCTATTTCCCGAGTATCAAGCCATAATCTCCATTCTGAAGAAGCTTTTTGTTTTCTTTCACAATATAAATATACGTTATCATAACG
>TARA_R110002020_G_scaffold35241_3_pt1 | contig 11172 bp, 20 predicted proteins | sample TARA_R110002020 | Tara Oceans TARA_R110002020 (sample SAMEA4396489) | marine metagenome | biome: Westerlies Biome; feature: [MES] marine water layer (ENVO:01000295) within the mesopelagic zone...; material: water (ENVO:00002006), including particulate matter (ENVO:01000060) such...
ACTTTGAATGCCATACACCTAGCCTTGACTAAGTAATGTTTTCTATAGTGGCTTCTTAATTCATCTATGTCAACACTTTGGTTATCTGCCACCTTGTTGGCAACCATCTTTGCTATTTCTTCTCTATTCATTTGTTTTCATTTAAGTAATCTAAATAATCATCTACGTGGACCTCTTCAATATCCAAGAAAGATAAGGGAGCATCCTCGTCTTTGTACACTATTAGCTTCAGGAAGCAGGCGACATCTTCTATATCATTTATTGTCACCATTATATCGTGAAACGTATCGTTGGGTATGGCATCATAGTCCTTTGCTATCTCCACCATCTTATGTGCCATTCTTATTTTAATAGATGGATCAAGCTCATCCATCTTGTCAACAAATCCCTCCTCAATATTTACCATTGTATACTTCTGTTCTGCACCCATGTTCTTCAAGTTCTTTTAATCTAAATCGCTGTAACGGAGACAGCCTACCATTCGGAGTTTTGATTTCAGAGAAGAGCACGTCAGCTCCCGCTGGAATCGCAATCAAATCAGGTATCCCATTCTTGTTGGTCTTTATAAGTTTGATTACGTAGTATCCCTCTGCCTCTAACTCCTTGATTCTTTTCGATTGTATTTGTTGCTCTCTCATTCTTTAAGATACTAAAGTCCGCAGTAACCAGAGTCGCACTCACCAAAACTATCGTCAAAAAGTTTTATCTGTGGATTCCAACTTATTATCTTTTCGTATGGCATATCTTTTTTAAATGTACCCTTGCCATTTTTCTCAAGCTCTGAGAAGTATTCCATCTTATTTGGAAACTTTGTGTGCATGTGTTTCAACAGTGCTGGTGTTCTCCACCAACAACCAATACAATTATTCATGTAAGCAAAACGAACAGGCTTGTCATGCCAATATTGCTCTATGTTGTCTTTGTATATATTGTCCTGAATCAATGGATACTCAGGGGCACAGTACTGGATTGTCTTCCATTTATTCCTGCCGTCTTTGAGTTTCCCAATTACAATCTTAACTTCAGTCTGACCGTTCTCGTTTAGTTTTCTATTCATAGTATTGGCCCTGCTCTTTTCATTAGCTCTAAAACCAAACCTCATTATCACATCGTCATCTATGGTGTTGTACCTCCAAGATGCAATAGGCTTAGTCTTCATTTCAGACGTACAAAACCTTCGTATTCTATTGGGAAGGTATCCACCAGCCACATCATGTATAGTGCTTTCGAACGTCGGTCCAGTCACCCAAGTTATAGGCCTGCCTATGTACTGCTCTAAATCAAGCATCGTATATATGATTGCGTCATCTTCAGCTGTAGCAATGAATGGTGCTTGAATCCTATCTTCTATTTCTTGAACAATCTTTTTATCCTTTATCCTACAACTATCATCTTCAATTCTTACCAGCGAAAATACATCGTAGTCCGCAGGATAATGTGCTGCGATATAGCTTGAGGTCTTCCCTCCTGATAAACTGTTTACTGTCTTCATAAGTAATCGTTTTTAAAGTGTTTAAGAGTGTAGTCTTTCTTGCTTATCACTGCCTTGTATATACGAGTTTCAATACCCTTGTCTGCGAACACCCAATACACATCATTCTTGAGCCTGTCCTTTGTGGTCATCCTATCCCTTGATTGCCAGTAGCTAGTGGCAGAGAAGTCAATGTTGTAATACACTAGAGCGTCAGCCTCACGTAGACTGATACCCTCCCGGCCACTTACAATCTGCAGCGCAATGTTCTTATCACTGCCATTGAAGTCATCGAGCTCAGTGCATAGCGTATCCCCAAACACATTCTTCAGTGCCGTGAGCTCCGCCTTGAACTTGTAGAAGATGCCAATCTTCTTGCCCTTGAAATGATCGCGTATAAACTCCGCCTTGCTGTGGTCGAACACCATGCTCTTACCACTCTCAAACTTGACAGTGCCACTATACATCTGGTGTATCTTACCCATCAGCTTGACAGCAGTATCTGCTAACACAACTTCATCATTACCCTGAAGCACCAAGTCTTTCTTGAGTCTCTTTATCATGTCGTATGTACTGTTGTGCATCTTCACAAACAAGGGTCGCTCCTTAGTATCAACCACAAATCCAGCATCCTTCTGAGAGAAACTGATCGTGTATGGCTGCATCCTCTTCAGGATTGATTCCTTGCCATTACTGTAGTCAGTTATCGTATGCGTACCCAATCGCTTTTGGCTTTTGAATACCATCTGTTCAGCAAACTTATAGAAGTTCTTGTAGAAATTGAATGGATTGTTTGGGATGCCATACACCTGGTGATACATCTGAGAGTAAGACTCGGGCGTTGGTGTACCTGACAGTAGGATAACCCTCGCTCGTGTCTTAGAGAGCAGCTTAGACACCTCCTTGGCCCTCTTACTAGGCTTAGGGAATGCACCCATACCGTGTGCCTCGTCACATATTATAACATCCCACTTGATATTGGGAATCTTATGAAGACTCTCGTAGTTTATGGTAGTCATCTCATAGTCAGGGCACAGCAACTCATAGTCACCTTCGATTGAACTTATTGCTTTCTTCTTTGTTATAAACAATACGTTCCTTGCGTTAATCCTTTGGCATATACCAAGGCTTGTTAAGGTCTTACCTGTGCGAACCTCCATCGCCAGATACACAAACCCGTGTGTGGTAATTATCTGAGTACCACGCTCAATTATTTCCTTCTGATAATCTCTAAACTCTATCATATTAAAAAGGGGGTTCATCGTTAATAAATCTAAACCATCGGCCACTCGCATCCTTCCCCTCCTCCGGTGGCTTTCCATACTTGAATGTTCCATAAGCTGCGAGCCACTTGTAGAATCGTATACGACTCACTGTCATCTTAGCCTTTGGAGCAAAGTCAGGATACTCATCTGTGAACTTAGCATACATCTCCTGAGCATGTATCCTACCTTCTCGTTCAAGAATCTCAGCAATCTCACTGCCTTTGATAAGGCCACACCACTCAATGAATTCATGGCAGGTCTCAGCACTAAGCTTACGCACCGCAAGGTTGACGAACTCACTCTTGACTAATCCCTCCACCATATACAGCTGGAGACATCCAATCATGTAGTTGTCAAACGAGCACCACTCATCATCATCCCAATCACCAAACATCATACGACCAAACTCATCAAAGGGTGTGTGGTCTTTATTGTAGAACTGATGTAACTCCAGTTCCCACTTACGTCGTTCAAACGAATTACCCTTACCCTTGATGGCATAGTTAGTAGTGATTGAAATCTTAGGAGACTTCTTGAATGGTATCTTGATTGCGTCCTTGTTCTTCTTCTCTAGCGTGAGGCCCTCCGTAACCACAGAGAACAGCCGCTCAAAGTTGAAGGCCTTGCGTACATCATCGAAGCATAGTATCTGAGTATCTGCTGACACCAGTTGATAAGCAAACGAACTCTCGAACGTGAATGACTTACCATCGATAGTGACCAGCTTCTTCATATGCGAAAGGGCATTCATAAGAAGTCCCTTGCCTGTACCTCCTTCAGGGTTGTCTGATATAACCTCGTCGTTCAGGATCACAGCAGGGCAGTAAGACATATTCTTATGGCCATGCATCAGGTATCCTATAGTAGACTCCATCGACTGCCTTCTCTTGCTATCCTTAGCACAGATGTTACTTACGAATGTCTTGAAGTCACAGGTCCCTGGCTCACACATAGTGAAGTTCCTGTCAATGACGTGGTCCTTCCATACGTAACCACCCAAGTCTAGGTAGTCAATAGGTATCACCTCAGTAGGAGTAATCTTTACAGCGCAGTTGCGGTAGTACAGATAGCTCACCTGCTTCTCATCCTCGATGAAGTACACATCAATAGATGCAAGCAGCGTAAGGAACTCCTCCCTGAAGTATCGAACGTTGTCAGCGAAGTAGTTATACAGCGTGGCATCCTCCAACTCTAGCAGGTAGTTGAGAACAAAGTCCTTTATCTCCTTCTCTGAGGTGTGGTCAATCAGGTTGTTAGTCACCCTGACAAAGACATAGTTCTTACTACCCTCAGGGTTGTACTTGTAGAAGCCGTGTTCCTCCAAGAAGTTCTTGAATGATAGATGCATTATCTTGATGCGCCCCTTGTCATCCTTTGTCCAGAACTTCATATTGCTCTGCTCCTCCTCAATGCGACTAACCACAGAGTCAACCACACCCGGAGATATCTCCGAGGTCTCAACCTCAGTACGTATCTCCTTGCGAGACATACCTGCCTTGACCATATCACGTATCTTGCTGACCTTCTCTTGGTCTTCGTATGATCGCGTGTTGAACTTATCTACATGGCGATAAGCAGAAGCGACAGTGGCCTTTATCTCCTCCTCACTGAAGTCCTCCGCCTCATACCTGGTCAACACATACTCAGCCAACGAACGCTGAATACCAAAGTCATTGAACGCTGCTGCAAGAATATAGATATTGTGATTGCGTTGGCCTGATACCATAGGGTACTTACGCTCCCACCACGACACTAAGATGTCAACTATCTTGCCTTCGTTTGTGATTGGTATTGTAACGTCACCAGTAATTACCTCCTTGTGCTCATCCTCCGCTATCGAATCCCATACTGAGCTGTTCTCGTTGATGTGAATCAATGGATCATAGCTTTCGTAGCACACCCGACTCACATTCTTACAGGACACATCGAACTTATCTGAGTTGAAGTACCCTTTGAGTGAGTTGAAATAGTTTACGTGGTTGTGTGGCTCAGGTGGTATCTTGACAATAACCTTTAAGCCATTGCCTGAAGGAGAAACAAATACCGAATAGACGAACTTGTTCTTCTTCATCTGCTCCTTATCCTGAAGCATGTCCTTCTGCCTGTCGTACCCATCGAAGTCAAGCCCAATGAAACCACTGTGCTCAACCAACGCAGAGTCAGACCTGCGGGAGAACTTACCACTAAAACAAATAGCAGGTAGTCCTTGCTTTAATTCATTACGCCTGGACTTATCTTTCTCCGACCTTATATTCTTAATTAAATCTTTCGATGCACCATCTTTAATCCTGTGTAAGATGTAGACGATGTCCTTGTAGAATGGCTGGTCGGTATCTTTTATGTTTCGAAATATTGTTATCATGTGATTTGATTACCCGACAAAAAAAAGGGGGAGGACAACCCTCCCCCAATGAACCAAACCACAATTTAAAAGGATTGCTCCTCTTTCTTCTTGGGTTCATAAGTGTCGAGCTCCACATAGAAGCTGCCACTCTTTGCTTGGTTGATGTTGAGGTTTACCCATCCGTTCTTTGTACGGTCTTTGATAAACTGAATAGCCTCTTCAGCCTTGAGGCTGAGGTTACCTACAACAAAATCAGGAGCGTTATCACGTCGCTTGAAATTGAAACCGTCTGCGAAAATTTTCTCTTTATTCATATTAATTTAATTTAAAGTTCCTCCACAATATAATGATTCTCGATTGATTCGGTAGAGGATTTCCCGAAAAATCTTTTATAAATTTCTGATGCCTCCTTCACCTTCTGCTCACCAGACCGCAGAAAATCATCCGAGCAATGGAACTGACCCATCGCTAGGGTTGTCTTATCAATAGCCCAAAACTCCATCGGCTTGCCGAATAACTTCTGATACAGGTACGCCTGACTATCATAGTTAAACTTGTATGCCGACTGCCTGAAGCTGTTAAGATTAGACGTGGTCTTCAGGTCAATGATCCGGGAGGATGCTACGATGTCTGCCTTGCCCTTCCAATCTAGGTCAAACAATTCAGTAGTCGCAGGCTGCTCGAACACATTGCCCTCTTCATAGATACCCTCAAAGAACTCGAAGTTTCCCTTTACAGTGTTAACCATCTTGTCTACATGGGCCTGCTCGTGACATAGTAACATCACACTGCCGTCCTGTGTAGCCTCCTTGTACGCCTTCGTTGACCTTGTAGTTGCATCAATGCATTGTATTTCCTTGGCCTTCTCGGGTTCGAGTATAGACCAATGAAAGTATCTGCCCATTATCAGAGCCTTGTTATCTGACCTAGCCTTCCTGAAGTTTCCAGGATTAACTAAGAGAGATGAGATGTCGGAGTTGGACAGCCACTGCTGCCCATACTCCCCGTAGTACATCTCGTCAACCTTTAGATTATTTAAGACCTCACTCATACCTTAGCTCTTAGCGCAGTCTTAGTCTTAGCATCTATCTTATACTTAGTAGACAGTTGCTTTATGATGTCATCGAACTTATGCGTGCTCTTGTTAGACTCTACGTACTTGCAGACCTTAGCCCAGTTCTTATCATCCACCTTCAGGGGTTGCAACTTAGTAGTAGGTGCAGGCTCAGGAGTACTCTCTCCCGGCAAGTCCTCACCCGTCCATAACTGCAAGCCCAATCCGTGCATGGCAATCGCCTTAGCAGTTGACCGCTGGATAGTCTTGTTGACATCGAATGCCGTCATGCTATCTACAGGTATGGCCTTGTTGCGGTAGTCCATCACAGGCAGCATATCAATATGCTCTAGCCCATCAATAGTAATACCGACCTTGACATATGAAGTCTGCCCATCACTGAAGAAGTTGAGACCTGTGTGCTCGTGCTCATATATTGTGCGCTGTGCCTCAGGGTAATGCTTCTTTACTAATGACCAGGCATCTGCCCATGATACATAATCTAACTGACCTTTGCGCTTGACCCTATCCTTGAAAGGGATTGCGCTTAACTTTTGAAATACACTCATAATGATTTTATTTTTTCATTGTAATTGTTAATGAGCTTCTTAATTCTAGGATGGACTGACTCCTCGCGAAGCCCATTTTGCATGGAGTCAATCATTACATCGAGACGTTCGGTGCAAGCATTTAAGTATGTCAGTATTATGGCTTTATGCCATCCGTATTTTAGGAAGACGCTAGCGTCCTGCTCCTGATAGTGTTCTGACGTACACTTATATACCTTCAACTCCTCGTCCTTGATGTATACTTTAAAGGTTTTGTTCAGCACGAAGGCAGGATCTTTGCCCATCGCCTTGACGAAGGTGGATGATCCATCCTGTCGCGCATCCTTCCAAACTTGATTTATTGTATACATTCTTCGATGATTTCTTTTACTAACGAGTCGACGTTCTTATCGTCAGCCATCATACGCTGGATGCGTTCGATGCCATACTTAATAAGACCTGTCTGAGGAGAGTTAACCCCACCTGTGTAGAGTTTGACATACTCCCTGACATATGGAGGGTCTACACCTACCTCGTTACATGTATAGAAAAACAGATGTCGAGCATCTGATACCAGCCGTGACTTGTCCTTAGCAAGGATGTTGTCAGTGGGTATCTCCGTCTTCTCGGAGACAACCCTCAAACAGTTATCGAATGTTATCTTCTTTAACATTTAATTTGATTTGTGCTCAACGTCTTGAGCGTTTACATTAACGTCATCAGACTCGTCAGTCTCGATGCGATTAGAGTTAACAACTGCGTACATAACGGCTGCGTGGTGCATGTTATCATCAACTGTCTTTACGAATTCTAAATACCTTGTATAGAATTCTACGGTCTGTTCCACTTTCTGCTTATTCATTTACTTAATTTCAAATTGCCATTTACTCGCCATAAGAATTGCATTGAGCTCATCCTTGACATTACTAATATTATCTCTAACCTCTAACCTGGTATCGTGATCCATGACATCCATCAATTGATACATGTCTAATAGGTTATCCTTTATGATGCCAACGTGTGACTTTATGCTGGTCAGCCTTTCTTTCTTCTGATGTTTACTTAATTCCATTTGATTTATTGAGGTTAACTAATCCAATCTTTCGATTGCTTTGAATATAGGATACACTACCTGCGGTACTATTGCGTTGCCGTATCCTTTGATTGATTCTTTTCTCCACTTAGGAAAGGTGATACCGTCCAGCTCGCGGGGAATCCCATCATCTCCGCACAGAACAGGGGGTTGAGATGGGAAGGAGTCCCAAGGCGTTGATATCCAACCTCCGCCATCTCTTCCCCGAGGTTGCTCTTGCCCCTGTCCCTCAGTGCATGGCGTTCGTCCTGAACCTTGGGCGTTGGTAGCATCCCGTTCTCCGCTACGTCCCTGAGCTTCACTCCCCATCGTTCGCCCTTCTTGTTCTCCCGATACCATCCGTTGCCGTCGTTCTTCACTCCGCTGGCCTTGCCCCCCTCCACGTCCGTCGTCCGTGGTGTCGGTAGCATTCCGTTCACCTGCGTTGCTAGGTTTGGCATCTTCGTTCCGTTGGGATACTTCTCCATTCGCTTTTGGAATGTCTCCAAGTTTACCACGTCCTCCCTGGTCGTTGGCGTGAGCAATAAACCATACCCTGTCCCTTTTGTGCGGGGCGTTGACGCTTGCAGCTGGAAGTATAAACGGGATGACTTCGAAGCCTTCATTTTCCAAGTCAGCTTGCACCTCATCGAAAACCAATCCTCCATTCCAACTAAGCAGGCCACGAACGTTTTCGCCCACGACGTACCTTGGTTTAATTTCTCGTATTGCTCGTAGCATTTCAGGCCAGAGATGTCTATCGTCGTTTTTACCTTCTCTCTTACCTGCGACGGAGTAAGGTTGGCAAGGGAATCCCCCTGAGAGGATGTCGATTTGTCCCCTGTGAATAGTAAAGTCTGTTTCTTTGATGTCTCCATATGATATTGATTTAGGAAAGTGATGATTTAATACCTTGCGTGGGAACTCTTCCCACTCGCAGTGGAATACGTTTGTCCAGCCCATCCATTGGGCAGCCAAATCGAATCCACCTATACCTGAAAATAAACTACCATGTCTCATCATCGTCTTCATTTTCATCGTAATAAAAATACCCTTGGTCAGGGCACATCTCATTGTGCTGGTTCTTTAGCCAAGGCACGCCAGGGTTCTCGTTAAGTGACGGTGATATGTATAGTAGCGAACCACTGAACGCCAAGTCTATACCAAGCTGCCGATCATTGTCTACGTCACCCGTCAACCCATCAAGCTCGTTCATCTCTGCGAGCAACTGATAATAGTCCTTGCCACCGAACACACCATACCCATCATAGTTATCCTCCCTCCATACGTTACCCTTGTTGTCTGTCATGTGTACCACCTGCGAACAGTAGCCCTCGACATGTCTGTTTCGGATACTTCTTCCCGTATCCATTGCAATCCAACTAAACATTCCCATAGATTCTATTTTAAAATTTTAATTAAATAATCCTTGACGAAATCCTCTAGGTATCCGTCCTTTACCTCATCCCAAAAATCAACAGTCCATTCCTGTTGACGATGCCCGCCCTCGAAGAAAGGGTTAGAGCTATCAAGCATTCGATACTGCAACCCCTCGTCGTAGTAGAACTGCTCTATCGTTTCGATTGGTATTACTTTCTTTTCCCATTTGATAGGGGCTGCATCAGCATCCTGCGTGAACTCAACTTCAAGGTCGACTGTGTAATCAGGGTTACCAATCTCCTTGATCTCCTCAATAAATAACTTTGTCATAATTTGTAATTTAGTTTGACAATAATAAATAATAAAATGTTAATATCAAAATATTTAACACCTGTTAACATTCTGCGTCTGCTATTTTTAACATTGTACTCCACAATAGAGTGTTGTCCTCCCTACTCATGGCATCCCACCACTCTGAGTTGTCGTCGAGAAACTCGTCAAAGTCAAACGACAATGCCGTTGGGCAGTTAAGATCTGGCGTACCATCATTGTTTGCCGGATACACTACAGAGTTTATAACGTCTACAAAACTCCCAACTGATTTAAGTTCTACTAAATGCTTTTTGTACTTCATGATTTCTAATTTAAAAGTGTTGACCAAATCCATAACACAATAGTTACTATGGCTACCCATCTCCAATCTATAATTTGTACTCTATCTTTCACGATTACTTATTTAATTGTTTGATACTGTTACTCTGGACACGTTATTATCGCAATCCTATCTCCGTTCTTGTGCAACCATATGTGTGACCCGCCTCTACCGAATTCATAAGTTCCTTTGCTACACTCAGCAATTTCGTGGGCGTAACTCATTACGTATTTACAATCACTATATAGCCTGTCCATTAACCACTCGCTTGTAGGGTTCTGTGCCGCACCCTCACGATTGGAAACGAACCATCCATTGTTGCTTTTGAATACCCAATCGCCTTCCTTATTCCAATACGCAATACAATCGAGTATTCTACTAACAACTATGTCGTATTTGACATCTTCTAATTTGCAATTCAATCTAAATTCTTTCACGATTCCTTATTTAATTATTTAATCGACTATCGTGTAGCCTTTTTCCCAAAGAATATATTCGTAGTAAGACTCGTCAAAATCCAACCACTCACTATCCTTGTCTTCAACCATCTTGGTTTTTACTGCCACATCCCACGCCTCATTACGCATGCTGTGATATTCTTGAATTGATATCTCTTTCATTCGTCCTTCTCTTTATATCCTAAAAATTCACACCTATCGAGTATGCGTCTATCGATTGTATCGCATAGCTCATTGTATACATCATCCAATATATCCCTGGCCTCCTCATCTGTACACTCGTACCGATCAGTGACCGTGCATATGTGACAAACATCTATCACATGCCCTAAATCCTCAAGCGTTTTCTTGGCTTGACTAAACTGCTCTGTCTCAGTACTGAGCAGCGTTACTATTCTTGCTAAAAGTTTCTTCATGATTACTTATTTAATTGTTGTGAAATAATTTGCTGATTGCGAATGGATAGGTCTTCAATCGATACAACCTCTTCGTTTCCGTACAAGTCATCAATTGCCTCTTGCTCGTTGCCATAGATGATTACCTCTCCACTCTTCTCGAAACGCAACATTGTATCGTTCGCTCTGTCGTAAATAATATATTCATTCATGATTCTTTATTTAAAATTATAGTTATCGTAATGCGGGATTGTTTCTACAACTGGGGTGCACTGCACAAGATGTAGACCCGATACCAACTGCCAACGCAGCAACAATGATTAATAATAATGCTCTCTTTTTCATAATTATATTTAAGAGTTAAAAATAAATGGGCTGTCTACTACAAAGCCAAGCTGGATGCCCTCTTCCAACCTAGCCTTAGTTCCTTTGAACCGAAGTCCGAGTATGTACTTACCTCTCTTACCTATCATGATGTCATCCGCCACGTCACCATCCACGACATCGAACCCTCGCCAGGTCTTTGGTAGTGC
>TARA_R110002020_G_scaffold156127_3_pt1 | contig 11170 bp, 3 predicted proteins | sample TARA_R110002020 | Tara Oceans TARA_R110002020 (sample SAMEA4396489) | marine metagenome | biome: Westerlies Biome; feature: [MES] marine water layer (ENVO:01000295) within the mesopelagic zone...; material: water (ENVO:00002006), including particulate matter (ENVO:01000060) such...
ATGAACATAGGCGAGCTTACAGAGACAGCTATGGAGCAGAAGATGCTCGCAATGACCGTCAACGCTGGAGAGAAATTTTCAAAGGCGTTTGTAGCCACTCAATTGATGGAGGGTAATATAACCGAAGAGCAAGCTGAAAAGGCTACATCGGCTATCGAGAGTAGTGTCGCTACCATTGAGAAAGGGAAGGAGTACAATTTAGACAACAAGAATAATTACATTCTTGCTACACTTGACTTAAAGCTAAAGGCTGCAAAAGCAAGAGCTGAGGCAGAGTCTGACCCTATGATGAAGGGCATTGCCGAAAAAAAGGTTAAGAAAATAGAGAAGCAAGCGCAGCAACTTATGGAGACAGGTAATGTTGACGTTGCCGTTGTTACCTACCCAGACGGAAGCTTTGATATACTTACTCACGATGAGGCAAGGCTTTCTATGTCTAATGATAAGTTTATGGAATCCTTTTCAAGCGGAGACTTAAAGGTTGAGGCTATGGGTGAGGGTCAGGCAAAGCTTATGTCTGAACTTCAAGAGAAATCCAAGGCTATGGAGCCTGAAGCTGCTCCTGTCGAAGAAAAACCAACTCCAAGAGTGTTTGAAACCCCTACAGATGAAAAGTACGCTGTAGTAAACGAAGGCAAAGGAGAGGGAGACAGGGTTCTTACACGCCAGGAATACGAAGATTATGTGGCTCCTGCCCAAGAAGAAAAAATAAAAGAGGATAAGTTAGCTAAAGATAAAGATAGAAACGAACGTATAGAGAAAGCTCTTGCGATACTTGAGCCTATAGCATCTTCGAGAGAGGAAGTTACTGTAGAACAACTGGCTGAAGTGTCTGAAATCTTGGGCGAAGAACTCGCTGGAGAGTTGATATCAGATCAAATCAGCAAGGCTCCTGACGCTGTAGACCTATATAACCTATTAGATGACAATAAAGTAAAGATAGATGATACGCAAACTACCGAACAAGAAGGTGTGGGTACTGAAGAGCAAGTCGGGGAAGAAGGAGCTGGGCAGGTTCAAGAGCCTGAAGTCAGCCAAGAAGAGGGAGCAGCAGATCCAGTACTTCAAGAGGAAGAAGAAGTAGAAAGCACCACAGAGGAGGATCTTGACGCTATAGATAAAGAGTTGAGCGACCAAGGAGTTGTAGAGGGCGCACTTACAGGTCGTTCAAGAAAGAGAAAGGTCGTTAAGGCTGTCAGGAACGGCATCAAGGCTATATCGAAGGCACTTCCTAACGTGACAATAAAACTGTACGAGACTCAGGCAGAGTTTGAGGAGGCTACAGGTAAAAAGGGGAATGGATACTACAACTTTAAGGAGAAAAGCATAAACATAAACCTTGATACGGCTAACGCAAGGACGGTAGCTCACGAGATATTTCACGCATTCTTATTCGATAAGATATCTACAAACGAAGAAGCTGCAAGCATATCTGCAAAGTTATTCTTAGAGCTTAACAAGGTAGAGGGAGATAACGCTAAACTTGTAAAAGAGCTTAGTGATTTCGCCAGTATGTATAAGGAGGAAGGTGTCGGTGTTATGACCGAGGAAATGTTAGCCGAGTATCTTGGAAAGGTAGCCGAGAACTACGACTCTCTATCTGCAAAGGGAAAGAGAGCTGTAAGAGAGTTCGTCAATAATATGCTCGAACTTATAGGTAAGGCAAACCCAGAAACGAAAGGGTTCCTGCCGTCAAGAGTCTCTGGAAACGAGGTTGTAGATATGCTACTTGGAATAGGAGAGAGAGTTGCGGCTGGAGAGGTTATCGAGGCTGAACAAGTTGAAGGTCTTTTCACTCCTGAGATCAGTGTTGAAGTTTCTGAGTCTTCAGAAATGACAGGTAGAGAGCAATTAAATCCTAAAGAGGTTAAAAGCAAAAATGTAAAAGGTAAGAAAGTTGGTAAAGGCTTATCTGTAAGGCAAGTAAAAGGTAAAAAAGTAAAAGAAGGAATTGATAATATATCGGTAAAAAAAGCAAGAGAAGGTAATCCTAAACTTTACATAAAGAACGCTAACATCTTAAAAGATTATGATGTAGTTAAAGGTGTAAAGAAATTTAGAGATATTAAAAACTTAAAACAAGCTGATGAGGTTTACGATATTTTTGTAAATGAAGCTGCTGAAAACCTTATATATCTTCACGATAAATTTAACCAAGACTTACTTGATTACGCTACATTATGGTACGATGGAGCCAATCAAATAGCTCAGGATCTTGCATCTAATTATGATATATCTCTGGAGCAAGCTTCTGGAATTATTGCTGCTCAATCACCACAAAAAGATTGGTATCAGAATGTCCGTCTTGCAGAGATGGTTTTGGAGCAATTCAAATCTAATCCTGTTTTTACTCAAGAAGCTCTTGATTTTCAAAAAGAAATAAACGAAAGAGGTTATAAAGACAAGTCTGGAGATAAGTTAAGAAAAGCAAGAGAAAGAGGTGATAAGCTAATTGCTGCTTTAGAATCTTTTGTAGGTCAAAATCTAAACGACATTCCTGATGCTTTTAAACCCTATGTTGTTAGAACTACACAGGAGATTTCTGGCAGCAAGGATTATGAAGTAATAAGTCCTGACGGAAGGAAGGTAGGTCTTGCTAAAAATAATGACGGTTCAAACGCTAAAGTCGCTTGGGGTAGTTATACTGAAATAGGTAAATCTGTAGCTATATATTTAAATGGATCTGAAAAGAATATATCAGATCAATTAGGGGTTATGCATAAAATACGTAACTTCTTTAACAATATATCAGACCCTATGTCTGAGGATAATGACGTTACAATGGACACTCACGCAGTTGTTGCTGCGTTATTAAAGCCTCTTAGTGGTAAATCAAAACAAGTAGGTCAAAATTTTGGCACTGGAACATCTAATTCGGGTCCACTTGGTCTTAAAGGTGTTTATTATGCATTTGCAGATGCTTATGTAAAAGCAGCTAAAGAAAAAGGTATATTGCCAAGAGAAATGCAGAGCATTACTTGGGAAGCTGCAAGAGGATTATTTACAGACTCTTACAAAGCCAACAAGGCTAATGTTAAAGAAGTAAACGATATATTTAAGGATTACACTAACGGTAAAATAACTAAAGATGAGGCAAGAGAAAAAGTACTCGAAGCAGCAGGAGGAGTCAACGACCCAACTTGGTCAGGACCTATTCTATCAGAGCTTGGAAAAGATTCTAAAAAGAAAGCCGACACTGGAAGACTACCTGGAGATGAGCGAGGTGGTAAGCGGTCAGAAGCTAAACCCAGAGACAGAGGAAGAGATACGGGAGATGTATCGGGCGTAACTGGTAGAGAGTCGAAAAATCTTATAAGGGCATTGGAACGAAAGAGAAAGCCTTATCGACTCGGAAACATGATTAAAAGGGAAAAGGTAAAAGGTGTTTTTAAAAAACATCCTGAACTTTCAAGAATAGGAACAGAGGAACAATATTCCGAGTATTTAGAATCTATCTTCCCAAATAGTAAGCTTAAAGAAATTCTTTATAGAGGAGATCGTGGCAAAAGAATAGGTCAATATTACTCTTTTGATGAAGATTATGCCAGTACTTTTGGAGATACAAGATATTCTGTAATTATAAACACAGAAAACCCTTTAGATATAACATCAACTGAATTACAGTTAGACTCTAATTTAATTTCATCTGCTGACACTGGAATTGGGTGGGAGGCAGTAAAAGAGGAGGTGTTAGACGAAACAGGTTTTGATTTTGATAAGGATTTTAAAAAAGGCGATTCTGTAATAGGATTAGACGCAGGAAGCAGCACAAAAGCTATTTATGTAAAAAACACAGATCAAGTTTTTGTTTTAGGATCTAAAAAAGACACTCAGGGTTTTAAAGATTTCTTAGAAAAATCTCCAGCAGGTAGAGAGCAGAAGACAGCGGCACAGATAAAAAAAGAAAAGCAGAAGCGAGAAGAAAAGAAGCTATATGCTAAAATTGGGATGACTCCAGAGGAGGTTTCTGATTGGAAGAAGTCCAATAAGAAAGGAATTAAAATGCCTCACCCTGCTAAAGCTTTAGAGGCGGCAAAGAAGTATGCAGCAAATGAAATATCCTTAAAGAAATACGATCAGGAAATAAAGAAGCATATGCCTATATTCCCCTACAAACAGGTTCCTACCCCTGCCACAGTAGAGGAAATCGTGCTTGCTTTGTCTGGGGATAAAGCCATAAAAGGAATAGTTGGATTAACAATATCTATAGAAGACGGAACAATAGTATCATCTCGCTTAGATATCCCTGCCTATATGAATTTTGGTATTTATGTAGATACCATTCATGGACCTGGGGGAAAAGGCGTATTGGGTTATGGTGAAACCGTGGTCTTAGAAAATGTAGATTTTAGAAGCAAGGCTAATTTAGCTTTAAAGATTGCCACAACTTCTGATTTACCACAAGCACCTTCTAAGGTGTCAGATAGAGTTCCTGGGCAAGAATACAAGGCGAATAAATCACCATTTGCTGTAATGGAGGGCGCATTTAAGAATGAAAGCACTGAAAGCGCAGTAAAAAGGGCAGAAGAGGCTCTAAAAAGTGATGAGTGGGTTCAGGTTGGATTTAATCCTTACAGACACGCATACTTCTACGACAAGGCAAATAGCAAGCCTGTGGTGAGTGCTAAAGAAGTTATTCAGGTTGGTCCTTTAGTAATGGCTAAAGGGGTAGTTTACGGTGAACCATTAGAATTTAAAGACAAGAAAACAGGTGAAATAGTAAGATTCCAAAAGGATGAAAGTAATCCTCTTGGAAATTATGAGATGCAAAAAAATGCCCTAAAGGGTAAGATAAAGGCTATCATAGACTTCAAGAACAAATACGGTAGGTACTTTAACGTACAGAAGGAGTTCAACGATCAACGTCACATGAACAATTACATCTCCTTCATGGAGCGTAAGGGCAACAAAGAGATCGGGATCGAAAGAGTTGCTGAGGTTCCTGACGTATCACCTACTCAGCCGTTCGCAGGTAGAGAGCAGAAGAACGCACCACTGTTTAGCGGTAAGAATAGAAAGATAATAGACCTGGCTAATAAATACATAGCCAAGAAAGGTCTTGCAGCACCTGAAGATACAGAGATAAGAAGGCTCAACACAGATTACTCTAAGGCTATGGCTGATGCGTATGAAGCTGCTAAAAATACACCTCTCGATAAGGATGTTCAAAGAGCTTATAAGGCACTTGCAAAGGAGTCAAAGGATCAGTTTGAAGCACTAAAGAAAGACGGATACGTGGTAGAGCTTTGGGATGGGGCTAACCAACCTTACGAGAACTCTACAGAGATGGTTGCAGACCTAAAGGACAACAAGCACCTGTACGTATTCTCTACAGAGGAGGGCTTTGGAGAGACAGGAATAACACCGCAGGATAGGAGAGAGAACCCTATGCTCGCAGACTCTGGATACAAGGACGCAAACGGCAAGAAACTTCTACTGAACGACCTTTTTAGATTTGTCCATGACGCTTTCGGACACGGTAAGCTTGGAAATAGCTTCGGTCCTGTAGGTGAAGAGAATGCGTGGTACGTACACAGTCAAATGTTTAGCCCAGATGCAAGGAGAGCGATGACCTCTGAGACAAGAGGGCAGAACTCTTGGGTAAACTTCGGTCCTCAACTTAGAAACAAGGACGGATCGCTACCTAAGAGGGGAGATAAGAACTACGTCCCTATGTCTCAAAGAGAGTTTGCACCTCAAAAGAACTTCCTATTTCCAGAGGAGTATGTCTTCGATAGACCTAACACTCAAGGTAGGTTTGAGGGAAGAGAGCAGAAGGTTAAGGTAGATAAATCTACTATCAAGAAGAACGTGGTAGCTGCCGTTGAATTTATAAAGAAGGCGGCACTGAAGGTAGAGGACGGTGTGACTCTAAATATAGACGGAACGAGGTACGATGGCGGTGGTCTTGTCGTTCCTATTTCGTCTATGAACGTAGAGCAAGGCACTTTAAAGCCATCCTCTGTATCTAACTTTGTTGAGATGAACAAAGGAAAGCTGTCTAACGACACGTTCAAGCTCGGTCTTTACAAGTTCCCTAAAGAGAGTACCGTATCTATAGATCTTAGCGTCATCGTTCCTAACGAGAACAGAAAGCTTGCTCTAAAGGTAGGTAAGAAACTAAATCAAGAGTCTCTGTTTGATCTCAACAGTGGAGAAAACATCAAGACAGGCGGAACAGGTCAGAACACTGTAGAGCTTACAGATAAACAGGCTGCCGAACTTGCAACGAGCCTGTCTGAAAACAAAGAGCCAGAGTTTCTTGGAAGAGAGAGTAAGACCAAGGAGAAGAGGCGTGGATTCTTAGGCAGGAACATAGAGAAGTTAAAGTTCAACTCAAACCTGTCTGAGTCTGTATTTGAAGATCCAGAGGCTTTCTACGAGCCGCAGGTGCTTGCAGAGATAAAGGAGAACGCAAAATATATGTCAGACTCCGAGCTTATAGAGGCTATGTCTTTAGATGGTCTTAACTCAATAATGAACATAAGCGGCTCTACCAATACAAATATGGCTGTACTTGCCGCTGCCGAGCTTATCAATAGAAAGTTAGCGGCAGGTCAAGATGTAGACTCTGTAGTCTTACAGCTAAACAAGATGGGTACGGCTATAGGTCAGTTGATGAGACAGTTCGGTGAGCTGAAGAAATCTACACCTGCTGGCTATATGCTCGCTGTAGAGAGATTGGCTGAGAATAACAATATAAAACTAAAGGACAGCGATAAGAAAAAGATATCTAAACTCATACAGGCTAAGACGGATCTTATAAATGACCTTAACGAGGCTACAGAGAAGAGGCTCGATCCTAACCTATCCTTAGACGAGAGAAAGAAGCTCGACAAGGAGGTTAAAAAAATCAGCGACAAGCTTTACAAGGTAGACTCTGATCTGAACAGATTTGTTCAGACGAAGATCCCTTTAAAAATGACAGATACACTGATTCAGATAATGCAGGGTAACCTTTTAACGACAGCATCTCTCGCTGTCAATATACTTGGAAACGTATCTCAACTTTCCTTGATGTTCCCTGTAAAACTTATTGCAGCTACCTTCGATTCTCTAAGAAGATTTCTCATAGGCGGAGAAAGAACCACGAGCTTTAGCATCCCTGCCTATTGGTATGGTGCTAAATCCTTCGCAAAGACTCTACCAGACGCTGCGAGGATTCTTTTTTGGAAAGGTCCGAGAGATGACTTCAATGAGATGTTGAAGGGCGAGATAAATAACGGTCTTCTCGGTCTTAGGGCTTGGATGGTATTGATGTCTAAGGGTGGTATCCCTGAGCCAGCGAAGATGTCTGGGTTTGACAAGATGCTGTCTATGGTAAGTAAGAAGGCTGGAGAAAAGAAATTAGGGGCTAAAACTAACATAGCACTAAACCTTATAATTCAAGGTACGTTTGGTGTCACTGCCGACATTATGTTCAGAGCTTTACAGGCTGGCGATATAATATTTAAAAGACCTTACAGGGATATGTCTCTATATGAGATGGGTAAGAGAAAGGGGCTTTCAGGAGAGAGGCTTGAGAATACACTCAAGTATCCGAGCAAGAAAGAGCTTCAGATGGCTGAAGAGATAGCTAAGGAGGGAACATTTCAGGAGGATTCAGCACTTGCGAAGTCATCTAAACTTATGACTGACGCAATGGTAAAAGCTGCCGAGACTCTTGGAGGTAAGGTGTTTGCTAAAAACATAGCTAAACTTCTCGCAAGATCTCAGTTCCCTTACGTGAAGACTCCAGCAAACATTGCAAGCTTCACCTTCAAGATGAACGTACCTGCTATCGCCTTTATAGCGTCATTAAAATATCTAAAACAGGGCAACAACAGAAAGGCAGCTCTAAACTTCGGTATAGGAGTAACTGGATCAATGATCTCAACTGTAGCTATAGGTCTTGTAGGAAACGGTCTTATTCAGTCTATGGGAGATGATGACGATCCGAGAGAGAGAGCGTTGAAGTACTCTACATTTCCTCCAGGCACTATAAACAAGAGCGCACTTATGAGGGTCTTTGATTATATTAAAGAGGGATACGACAAAGGAGGCAGCTCCGAGATGGGAGAGCGTCTAAGACAGTTTTATGTCGGTGAGATACCAGAAGAGATTACAATTCCAAGAAGCGGTGAAGATAAATTTATGAGCTACCTAAAGTTGGGTATCCCTGGTTTTGTTATGGGTGTCTACGCTATGGAAGATAAAGAAACCGCCAAGAAAAAAGCTGTCAACCCAGCGAAGGAAAACTTTATAGAGTCAATGATGGGCGGAACATTGAAGCTCCCTCAGTCTATTAAGTTTATATCTCAGCAATCTTTCTTGCAGGGTACGTCTGCGCTACTTAACGCCCTTACGGGTTCTGAGTATGAGACAGACAGATGGCTTACAAACACATTCAGGGCTGTAAGTTCTATACCGCTTCCTAACCAGCTCGCATCTATAGCGAGGGCGCAAAGAAATTACCTTCCTGACTATAGAGATGAGGATCTGTCTGTTCAATTCAAAAACGTAATGGACGATAAGATATTCTTCCTTAGAAAGGAGACTCCATCGGATCAGATACGTGTAGATCTTTGGGGAAGAAAGATAGCTCAAACTCCAGAGGGTGCTGACCCTTATATGTATCATCTTGGTCTTGATCCTTTAAGGAATACCACTGCAAGGGAAGATAATCTAAGCTTCGAGATATACGAGCTTTATAAGAGAACTGGAGATGCCAGGTCTATACCGAGCATGGTAGACGATAACTTCCTACACACTTACAAGGGAGAAAAAAGAAGATTCAACATGACCGTTGCAGAGACAAATAGGCTCCAAGGTATTGTAGGTTCAGTAAGACAAATTAAGGCTCAGAAACTTGTAGAGAGTCCAAGGTGGCAAGCTATGGACGATGAGCAAAGAATAGATAAGCTTTCTTCTATATATAGAGATGCCACAAAGAACAGCTTAGTAGAAAAAGAGAAAAAAATAATAGCTTACAATATCGCACTTGGCTTATCTGAAGATAAAGACTAATAACGCTCCTGACGTACACAATGTTATATCCTCAAAATTCCGTACCTTTGAGTTATGCCGAAAGATGCTTGCTATAAGAAGGTAAAATCCAAGTATAAGGTTTTCCCAAGTGCAAGGGCATCTCAGGCTATTGCCAAATGTCGAAAGGCAAGCGGTAAGGTTAAGAAGGGTAAGAAGGGAGCGAGCCTAAAAAGGTGGGAAAAGGAAAAATGGGTTGATACCCGAACAGGTAAGGCTTGTGGTTCTGGTGGTAAGAACGAGTATTGCAGACCTACCAAGCGTGTTTCTAAAAAGACTCCGAAGACTAAATCGGAAATGTCTAAAGCAGAACTCGCAAGGAAGAAGAGAGAGAAGGCTAAGAAGGGTATGGGTAAACGAGTAAAAGCTGTAAAGCGTGGCGGCAAAAAAAGGTAGTTGTAATGTGAGTAGGGCGAAAGCCACTATGAAGCGTTTAGGTATTAAAGGTTTTAATAAACCTAAAAGAACACCTTCAAATGCCAAAAAAAGCCACGTAGTTATGGCTAAAGATGGTTGTAAGACCAAGCTAATCCGTTTTGGAGAGCAAGGTGCATCAACTGCTGGCAAGCCTAAGAAAGGTGAGTCAGAGAAAATGAAGGCGAAGAGGAAGAGTTTTAAAGCTCGTCACGGAAGGAACATAAAAAAAGGCAAAATGTCTGCCGCCTATTGGGCTGACAAAGTAAAATGGTAAAGATATGCATTACGGTAAAAAGAAAACTAAAAAGAAGTCAGCTAAGAAGTCAGCTAAGAAGTCAGCTAAGAAGCCAGCTATAAGGATGAAAAAAGCGAATAGCACAAAATATTAAGTAATGGACGTAAAGAAGATGCGAGAAATCGTAAAACAACTTAAAGGAGCGTCTAAAATGCACGCTCAACAAGCTGCAAAGATTGAAAAGATTATAAAGGCATCAAAGCCTAAAAAGAAGTAAGCAATGGCTATATCGCAACTTTCACATAGTGTATGCATTGACTGTTCAGAGAATCTGTACACGATTACAGATACTTCATCAGGAACGGTGACAGCACCAATAAGTGCTGAGACTGTAAAGGTGACATATCCGAATAGTGATAGTGCTACTTTTAATTTGTTCTCAAACACTACAGATTCATTGTTCGGTCACACAATGGGATTTAGTGCGTTAGGCTGTACGTCAGCTTCGTTGTCTTTTGCTCCTGCCCCTTCTGGAACTCACTACTACCACTTCTATATAATATACACTAATGCAAGTGGGGTGTTGACTGTAAAGCCTGAGTATTTCAGCAGTACATCGTCTTCATTTTCCACAGTAGGTGGACTAATAGTAACCGCTATAAATAATGGAACTGCAACAACAGGAGTAAGCGCAACATACAATTCAGCTACAAGAAATGTTGATTTGACAGGTTCGTCATTCGGCATTGCAGCAGTAAAAAATGGCAATGCTAATTTTACTATTAGCAATGTAAGTGCTGAACTTGCCACAGACGGAAAGTATAACATTTACTGGAGTCTAACAGACGCTGACGCAACATACGATTCAATTACGGAGTCTTACTTTTTATGCAACGTAGAGTGTTGTGTAAGGGGCAAGATGTCAGCTATTGATGTAGACTGTGACTGTACAGGAGATAAGGCAACAGACGCTGCTATAGAGTCTATGATAATGTTGCAAGGAATAAAAGCTGCTGCCGCTTGCGGAAAAGATGCAAAGGCAGACAAACTGCTTGTAGGATTACAGGCTATATGTAATAATGATTGTAAAAGCTGTTAAAAATGAGTTGTAATTCTTGTTCAAACGTAACACTGCCTGGAGTTGCAGGACCACAAGGTCCAGCAGGGACCAATGGTACAAATGGAACCGATGGAGATAGCATTGTTGTTTTAAAGATATACAAGAGATCCGCAGGTATGCCATCTAACCCTATTGGTGGTAGCTATGTGTTTGATACTAATACACTTACGCCTCCTTCGGGTTGGAGTAGTGGAGTACCTTCTGGAACTGACCCTTGTTGGGTTTCTCACGGAACTGCTTCTGTTACTGGAACTACAGGAACGGACGCTTCAATTACTTGGAGTACTCCTCCTGTAATTGCATTTGAAAACGGTGCAGATGGAATAACGCTACTACAAACACTCACATCTGCTTCGTCAGATATAACCTCTGCG
>TARA_R110002020_G_scaffold15140_69_pt1 | contig 11167 bp, 8 predicted proteins | sample TARA_R110002020 | Tara Oceans TARA_R110002020 (sample SAMEA4396489) | marine metagenome | biome: Westerlies Biome; feature: [MES] marine water layer (ENVO:01000295) within the mesopelagic zone...; material: water (ENVO:00002006), including particulate matter (ENVO:01000060) such...
TCTCGCCCACCAGGCCGTGCGCGCCCACGTGGGGGCCGGCCTCGCCAGGCTGAAGGGCGAGGGCGGCGGTAGCTCGCGCTACGCGGCGCGGGCCCGGCTGCTCGACCATCCGGCGCTCGTCGATGCCGGGGAGATCACCGACAAGGGTTACATCAACCAGCGCGCGGTGCTGGCCCGGCGCGCGGCGGACGTCGACGCGCTCTACGGCGACGACCCGGCGGGCTTCATCCCGCTCTAGGACACGCACCGATCCACCGGCCGCCGCGGCCCGATGCGCGGCGGCCGATCCCATTCCTCCGAACCGAGCGGCACCTCCCTTGGACGGCACAATCGCCCTCTTCCTGATCCAGGACGGCATCACCAACGGCGCCATCTACGCGCTCTTGGCGGTGGCGCTGGTCCTGGTCTTCGCCGTGACCCGGGTGATCCTCATCCCCCAGGGCGACTTCGTGACCTATGGCGGGCTGTCGCTGGCGGCGCTGGAGATGGGCCGGGTGCCTGGCTCCGCCGCGATGCTGCTGGCGCTGGCCGCCGCCGCCATGCTGATGGACCTTGTCGCGGCACGGCGTGACATGCGGCTTCGCCGGATCGGTGGCATCCTGCTGCGCACCATCGTGCCCGCCGGCATCATCGCCGGCGCCGTCTACCTGCTGGCTCCGCTGAAGCTCGGACCGCTGGTCAGCATCCTGCTCAGCATCCTGCTGGTGGTGCCGATGGGGCCGTTCCTCTACCGGATCGCCTTCCAGCCGCTGGCGCGCGCCTCGGTGCTCGTGCTGCTCATCGCCTCGGTTGGTGCCCACCTCGCCCTCACCGGGCTCGGCCTCGTCTTCTTCGGCGCGGAGGGCTATCGCACCGCGCCGCTGATCGACGCGAACTTCCAGATCGGCCCGCTGTTCGTCTCGGCCCAGAGCCTGCTCGTCCTGGCGGCGACCTTCGTGCTGCTGGCGCTGCTGTCGGTGTTCTTCGGACGCACCCTGATCGGCAAGGCGCTCAGGGCCTCGGCGATCAACCAGCGCGGCGCCCGCATCGTCGGCATCTCCACCGAGATGTCGGGAAAGATCGCCTTCGCCATGGCCGCCGCCATCGGCATCGTGTCGGCGATCCTGATCGCACCGCTGACGACGCTCTACTACGACTCCGGCTTCCTGATCGGCCTGAAGGGCTTCGTCGCGGCGATCATCGGCGGGCTGTCGGCCTATGTGCCGGCCGTCGGGGCCGCCTTCCTGCTCGGCATCGTGGAGAGCTTCTCCTCCTTCTGGGCCAGCGCCTTCAAGGAAGTGATCGTGTTCATGTCGATCCTGCCCTTCCTTCTCTGGCGCTCCTTCTCCAGCCCGCCCCACGACGACGAGGAGGAGTAGTCCCATGTCGCGCAAATGGATCGGCTTCGCCGTCTTCGCCGTCGTGATGCTCGCCATCCCGCTGGTGCCGGGCATCCCCGACTACTGGGTGACGCTGCTGGACTTCGTCGGCGTGGCGAGCCTCGTCTCGCTGGGCCTGGTGCTGCTCACGGGCGTCGGCGGCATGACCTCGTTCGGCCAGGCGGCGTTCGTCGGCTTCGGCGCCTACGCCACCGCGTTGCTGACCACAAGCTACGGCTGGTCGCCGTGGATGGCGCTGTTCGCCTCGGTCGCGCTGACCGCCTTCGCCGCGCTGATCATCGGGCTGGTCACCGTGCGCCTGTCCGGCCATTTCCTGCCGCTCGGCACCATCGCCTGGGGCATCAGCTTCTATTACCTGTTCGGCAACCTGAAGGTCATCGGCGCCTATGACGGCATCCAGGGGGTCCCGCCGCTGTCCTTCTTCGGCACCGAGCTGCTGTCCGGCCGCGCCTTCTATCCGGTGGTCTGGGTGATCGTCCTGTTGGCGATCGCCCTGACGCTGAACCTCCTGGATTCGCGCATCGGACGAGCCATCCGGGCCTTGCGAAGCGGCGCGGCGGCGGCGGAATCGGTGGGCATCAACATCTGGACCGCCAAGCTCGCGGTGTTCGTCTACGCCGCCGTGCTGGCCGGCGTGGCCGGCTGGCTCTACGCCCATTTCCAGCGCGCGGTGACCCCGGGGGCCTTCGGCCTGAACGTCGGCATCGAGTACCTGCTGATGGCGGTGGTGGGCGGCGCCGGCCACGTCTACGGCGCGGTGCTTGGCGCCGGCATCGTGACCATCCTCAAGGACCTGCTGCAGGACTGGCTGCCGCTGGTGTTCGGCCAGGGCGGCAACTACGAGGGCATCGTCTTCGGCATCTTCCTTGTGGCGCTTCTGCAGGGCGCGCGCACCGGCTTCTGGCCGCTGATCGCCGGAATGTTCCCCAAGGGCAGCCCGCGACCGATCGCCGACGCACCGCCCCTCCCCCACGACGACAGCCGCCGGGAGAACCCGCTGCTTGAGGTGCGCGAGGCCCGTAAGACCTTCGGCGGGCTGGTCGCCGTCAACGACGTCTCGTTCCGGGTGCGGCCCGGCGAGATCGTCGGCCTGATCGGGCCGAACGGCGCCGGCAAGAGCACCACCTTCAACCTGGTCACCGGGGTGACGAAGCTGACCGCCGGCGAGATCATCTTCCGGGACCAGACGGTGACCGGGCTCGCGCCGGCGCGAATCGCCAGGCGGCGGATTGCCCGCACCTTCCAGCACGTGAAGCTCTCGCCGACGATGACGGTGCTCGACAACGTCGCCATCGGCGCGCATCTGCGCACCCGCTCCGGCTTCTTCGGCGGCATGCTGGCGCTGGACCGGGCGGAGGAGCGGCGCATATTCGCCGAGGCGGCGCGTCAGCTGGCCCGCGTCGGGCTGGCCGACCGCATGCACATCGAGGCGGGAGCGCTGTCGCTGGGCGAGCAGCGGCTGGCCGAGATCGCCCGCGCGCTCTGCCTGGATCCGGTGCTGCTCCTTCTCGACGAGCCGGCGGCGGGCCTGCGCCACAACGAGAAACAGGCTCTCGCCCGGCTGATCGAGACCCTGCGCGACGACGGCATGAGCGTGCTGCTCGTGGAACACGACATGGACTTCGTGATGCGCCTGACCAACCACATCGTCGTCCTCGACTTCGGATCGAAGATCGCCGAGGGCCCTCCGGCCGAGGTGCGCAAGAACCCGGCCGTCATCGAGGCCTACCTGGGAGCGGACCTGTGAGCGCGCTTCTCGACGTCGCCGATCTCCGGGTGGCCTACGGCCAGGTGGAGGCCGTCCAGGGCGTGTCGCTGTCGGTCGAGCCCGGCACCATCGCCACGGTCATCGGCGCCAACGGCGCCGGCAAGACGACCCTGCTGGCGGCCGTCATGGGGCTGCTGCCATCCCGCGGCCGCGTCGCCTTCGACGGCGACGACCTCGCCTACGTGCCGGCGGAGGACCGGGTCGGGCGGGGCATCAGCCTGGTGCCGGAACAGCGCGACCTGTTCGCCACCATGACCGTCGGCGAAAACCTCGAGCTCGGCGCCTTCCGGCGCGGCCGCGCCGAGATCCCGGCACGAATGGAGGAGGTGTTCGCCCTCTTCCCGCGCCTGAAGGAGCGGCGAAGGCAGGAGGCCGGCACCCTGTCGGGCGGCGAGCGGCAGATGCTGGCGATGGGACGCGCCCTGATGGCCCACCCCCGGCTGCTGATGCTCGACGAGCCGAGCCTCGGGCTGGCGCCCCTGATCGTGCGCGACATCCTGCAGACCGTCAGCCGGCTGCGCGACACCGGCGTCTCCATCCTGCTGGTGGAGCAGAACGCACGCGCCGCCCTTGCCGTCGCCGATACGGCCTACGTGATGGAGCTCGGCACTATCACCCTCTCCGGCCCGGCCCGCGAGATCGCCGCCGACCCGAAGGTCTCAGAGATCTATCTCGGCGGCGCCGGCTGACGCAGGCCAGGGTCGCCGCAGACAGCCCGAAAGGATCCCCATGAAGGCCTACATCCCCTATGGCGGCTGCTTCGCGACGCCGTTCGCCCGCTGGGGCGGCGAACTGGCCCACCTTCACGCCATCGAGTTCGCCGCCCACGTGACGCGGGCAGCCCTGGCCGAACGCGACATCGGACCGGACAGCTTCGACTACGCGGCGTACGGGCTCACCGTGCCGCAGAAGTCGAGCTTCTACGGCGTGCCGTGGTTTGCCGGCATGATCGGCGCCGACGCGCTGACCGGCCCCACCATCAACCAGGCCTGCGCGACCGGCGCGCGGCTGTTCGCGGCGGCGGCCGGCGAGATCGCCATCGGCGCCGCGTCGACCTGCCTGATCGTCTCCGGCGACCGCTGCTCCAACGGCGCCCACCTCTATTATCCGGCGCCACACGCCCCCGGCGGGACCGGCGACAGCGAGAACTGGGTTCTCGACAATTTCTCCAACGACCCGTGGGCAAAGTGCACCATGGTCAACACGGCGGAGAACGTGGCCGCGCGGGAAGGGATCACGACCGAAGAACAGCACGAGGTGGTGCTGCACCGGCTGTCCCAGTACGACGACGCGCTGGCCGACGACTCGGCGTTCCTGAAGCGCTTCATGACGTTGCCGTTCGAGGTGCCGGACGCGCGCTTCCGCAAGACGCAGGCCACGATGACCGGCGACAGCGGCATCGTCCGCTCGACGGCCGAGGGCCTGGCCAGGCTGAAGCCGGTCGTGCCGGGCGGCACCGTCACCTTCGGCGGACAGACTCATCCGGCCGACGGGGTGGCCGGAGCCATCGTCGTCGACGATCCGGGTCGCGCGGCCGAGCTGTCCCGCGATCCGTCGATCGTCATCGAGCTCGTCTCGTTCGGGCTGGCGCGGGTGGAGAAGGCGCACATGCCGGCGGCCCCCATCCCGGCCTCGAAGATCGCGCTGGAGCGGGCGGGCCTCGGCATCGACGACATGACGGCCACCAAGTCCCACAACCCGTTCGCGGTGAACGACATCGCGTTCGCCCGCGCCTTCGGCATCGACTGGCGGACGATGAACAATTTCGGCTCGTCGCTGATCTGGGGGCATCCGCAGGGCCCGACCGGGCTCAGGTCGATCATCGAGCTCATCGAGGAACTGGTGATGAAGGGCGGCGGCTACGGTCTGTTCCAGGGGTGCGCGGCGGGTGACAGCTCCACCGCCGTCGTGCTCCGCGTCGGTGACCGCTAACGCCGCTTCCGGCCGATCCCTCAGTCGGCCTCGACCCGGTCCCACAGCGAGACATAGCGGGCGCCGTCGCCGCCGCCGTCCAGCAGGCCCTGGGTGCGGATGGTCTCCAGCACGTCCGCGAGGCTTTCCTCGATGGTCTTGCCGGAGGTGTCGACCACGGCCTCGGCGCGCGCGTAGAGCGCCTCGCGGCTGGTGAGGATGCTGCGCAGTTCGTCCATCGCCGCCGGGCTTCCGGCCATCGGCCGCTCGTCGCCCTGGGCGCGCACCCGGGTCATGTGCTCCTCCGGCTGGGCCTTCAGCCAGATCGTGTGAAAATGGCGGAGCAGGTAAGTGAATGTGTCGGGCTCCGAGACGATGCCGCCAGCGACCGCCAGCACGATGGCGTCATGGGTGGCGGCGACCCGCTCCACCGACTGCTGCTCCAGCCGGCGGTACCCCTCCTGGCCGTAGAGCGCGATGACGTCGTTGACCGGCATGCCGCTCGCCTGCTCGATCTCCTCGTTGAGTTCCAGGAACGGCATGCCGACGGCGCCGGCGGTGAGGCGGCCGATGGTCGACTTGCCGGCCCCGCGCAGGCCGATCAGCGCGATGCGCGAGGCGCGGCGGAGATCGGGATGTTCGGGATCGAGCACTTCCAGCACCCGGCGGCGCTGCTCGCGCGTGGCGGTGCGGTAGAGCGCCGCCATGGCCGGGATGTCGGAGACGAACGGATCGTCCTCGCCGACCAGCCATTCGATGCGAAAGTCGAGCGCCTCGGCGATGCGGCGCAGGAGCGCGATGGAGATGTTGCCGGAGCCGCTCTCCAGTTGGGCCAGATAGCGCTGGGACACATCGGAGGCTTCCGACAGCGCCTTGCGCGACATGCCGCGCCGGGCGCGGCCGTTGCGGACCCGCTCGCCGACCATCTCCAGGAACGCGGTTCCGTCGTCGAGGGCGGCGCTTTCCGCACTCGAGACCCGGCCGCTGAAGGTGACGATTTCACTGGCGCTGGAAGAGCTCATCTTGAGCGCGAGTATGCATTATATTTCATATCGCCTCAAGCAGCGTCGGCACGCTACCCCCCGATTTTCGCAACTCGCCCGCGGCTTCGCAAGACGGCCCCGGCTGCGGGCCCTCAGCCGGCCTCCGCCGACGCGGCGTCCGGCAGGTGCGGAACGATCAGCTCCCGGATGTCGTCAACCGGCGGGGTCTTGCGGAAGCCGCTGGTGGTGACGAAGACGCTGACGAACTCGCCGGCGAAGCAGCGCGTGCCGTCCTGGGAGCCGACCACCTCGAAGCGGATCGACGTGTCGCCCAGCCGCAAGGGCCGGACCGCGCATTCCAGCACGTGCCGCGGCGTCACCGGTGCGATGAAATCGATCGACATGTGGACGAACGGCGTGGAGTAGCCGCGATCGGCGTTGAGACGGAACCAGTCGTAGCCGACGGTCGCCGCCCACCAGGCGTCGATCGCCTCCAGCGCGAAGTTGGGGATGCGCCCGGTATAGGCGATGAAGGCCGGGTCGCAGTCGGCCCAGCGCACGGAAATCGGGTGAACGAACGCCGGCGCGTCCGACGGCGCCAGGCCGTCCGGCCGGGCGTCAGTAGGTTTCAACGTGGTAGCGACCTTCCTCGCGCATCTGGGTGCGCAGGGTCGGCCAGTCGAACGCGCCCTCCTTGGCGATTTCGCCAAGCGCCGCGTCGACGCCCTCCTCCATGCCCTTCAGGCCACAGACATAGATGTGGGTGCGGTCCGACTTGAGCAGCTGGAGGACCCGGGCGTGTTCAGTGCGCAGCCGGTCCTGGACGTACTCCTTCGGCCCTTCGGGCGAGCGCGAGAAGCAGAGTTCCTTCTGCAGCACCTTGTCGGGCACCTTCTTCAGCGGCCCGAAATAAGGCAGCGCGTCTGCGGTGCGGGCGCCGAAGAACAGCACCATGCGGCCGTCGGCATCGGGCGAGGTGCGCTGGCGCCGCATCGTGAACGCGCGGAACGGGGCGGATCCCGTGCCGGTGCAGATCATGATGACGTTGGCCTGCGGATCGTTCGGCATCAGGAACGTCGCGCCGAACGGCCCGGTCACCTGCACCTTGTCGCCTTTCTTCAGGTCGCAGACATAGTTGGAGCAGATGCCGTGCTCCTCGCGCTTGACGGTGAGCGAGAGGTTGTTGGTCTGCGGCCGCTCGCCGTCGCGCGGGCTGGAGACGGAATAGAGGCGCGGCAGGTAGGGCTTGCCGTCGGCATCGGTGCCGGGCGGAAGGATGCCGATCGACTGGCCCTCCAGCACCGGGAACGACACGTCGGCGAAATCGAGGATGATGTGGCGGACGTCGCTGTCGGCGGTGTCGCTGGTCAGGCGGAAGTTGCCCTGGACGGTCGCCGTGGTCGGATGGCCGAGGTTGAACAGGTTGACGCTGGGCTTGGAGGCCGACGCCGGCGGCTTCGACTTGCCGCCCGCGCCCGCATGGGCCTCGTTGAGCAGCCGCTCCATCTCGTCGTCGAGGGCCTCGACGGCGCTGGAACCGGTATCGCCGGCTTCCAGCTCCTGCTGCTCGGGCAGCTCGTCCCAGGAGAACTGGTCGTCGAGGCTGTAGGGCTCGAGCACCACGCGCCAGTTGTCGATGGCCCCGGTCGGGCACGGCGAGATGCATGCCATGCAGTAGTCGCAGATCGAGGCGTCGACCACGACGTTGTTGTCGTCGTGGGTGATCGCGTCGATTGGGCAGCACTCCTCGCAGGTGTAGCAGCGGATGCACGTCTCCGGATCGATGACGTGCTGCTTCAGCGGCTTCTGCAGCGAGGCGGTGTCGGCGAGGGGCTTGTTCATGGGCTCTCGGCCTCCAGGTCAGTCTCCGGAACGCACGGCGGCGGGGATGCGCGGGCGCCCCCGCCGGCCACGCGGTTCCGGACGGCGATCAGGCCATGTGCAGCTGAACGTACTCGAAGTCGCCCGGCTTGTTGTCGATGCCGACACGCGGCGGGGCGATCCAGCCGGCATACTTGCCCGGCTCGGTCACCGGCACCATCAGCGACTTGATGTAGTCGCCGTCGGCGGTGGTCGGCAGCCATTCGTCGCGCCGGCGATCCCACTCCTCGCGGGAGATGGTCTCGCCCTCGGGCGTGATCGGCAGGCCGGCGAAGACGCCGATCTGGCGGTGGAAGCCCTGGTGCGGCAGCGTCATCTCGAAGTTGACGCCGGTCTTGCGGATCATCGTGTTCCAGCGGCCGACGCCACCCGAGGCGTCCTTCACGTAGTCGTCGCGCAGGCGCATGTTGATCGCCGACAGGGCCGGCACCTCGACGGTGAAGATCTTGCCGTCCTCGAAGCGCACGACCGGGTAGGTCTCGTCGTGGAGGCGATGGTCGTCCTCCAGCTTGACCTCGTGGTAGCGGCCCTTGACGCCGGCGTTGAAGGCGTTGGCGGCGTTGGTGGACTCCTCGGCGCCGAACAGGTCCAGCGACAGGGTGTAGTGCAGGTTCAGCTTCTTCTGGATCGTCGGCAGATCGATGACGCCGAGATTGCGGACCGCCTGGATGTCGTAGGGGTCCTCGATGCCGGCCTCGCGCATCGCCTCGCAGGTGCGCTGGATGGTGCGGCCGACGCCGGTCTCGCCCACGAACATGTGGTGGGCTTCCTCGGTCAGCATGAAGCGGCAGGTGCGCGACAGCGGGTCGAAGCCGGACTGGGCCAGGCTCTCCAGCTGCATCTTGCCGTCACGGTCGGTGAAGTAGGTGAACATGAAGAAGGACAGCCAGTCCGGCGTCGCCTCATTGAAGGCGCCGAGCATGCGCGGGCTTTCCTCCGACCCCGACTGGCGGCGCAGCAGGTCGTCGGCTTCCTCGCGGCCGTCGGCGCCGAAATACTTGTGCAGCAGGTAGACCATCGCCCACAGGTGACGGCCCTCCTCGACGTTGACCTGGAACAGGTTGCGCATGTCGTAGAGCGACGGCGCGGTCATGCCCAGATAGCGCTGCTGCTCGACCGACGCCGGCTCGGTGTCGCCCTGGATGACGATCAGGCGCTTGAGCATGTTGCGGTATTCGCCCGGCACCTCCTGCCAGGCCGGCTGGCCGGCATGCTCGCCGCACGGGATCGTCCGGTCCTCGACCTCGGGCGCCAGCAGAATGCCCCAGCGATATTCCGGCATCTTCACGTAGTCGAACTTGGCCCAGCCCTTCGGGTCGACGCTGACGGCCGTGCGCAGGTAGACCAGCGACTCCTGGAAGTTCTGGGGGATCAGGTCGTTCCACCAGTTGATGTAGCCCGGATGCCAGCGCTCGAGCGCCTTCAGCACGCGCTTGTCGGACGACAGGCCGACATTGTTCGGGATCTGGGTGTCGTAGGCGACGTTGATGAGATCGAGCATGTTTCTCTCCCTGAGATGGCCATGCCGGCGCGGTCTGCGGGGACGACCGGTCGTCCCGCCGGTTCGCGCGCCGGCCAACGTTTCACGAACACCGTGGCTGGATCCCGCCGGCGGAACCGGCGCGGAGCCCTAGACCCGGCGCAGGTCGTAATCGCCGCGCACGCCGGTGCCGTAGCGCCGCAGCGCGCCGTCCTCACCGACCGCGTTCGGGCGCTGGAAGATCCAGTTCTGCCACGCGGTGAGGCGTCCGAAAATGCGGGTTTCCATGGTTTCCGGCCCGGGGAAGCGGAGGTTGGCCTCCATGCCGGTCAGCGCGTCCGGCGAGAAGCTCGCCCGCTCTTCCAGGAAGATGCGGACCTCGTCCTCCCAGTCGATGTCGTCGAAGGCGAAGGTCACCAGGCCGAGTTCGTTGGCGTCGAACGCCTCCAGCGTTTCGCCCATCCGCTCCTTCGCCGCGTCGACCTTCTCCGGTGCGCCCAGGAAGCGCGTCTGCAGACGGGTGAGGTCGTTGGCCATCGGGAACGGCCCGAAGTTCGCCTGGGTCAGCGTCACCGAGGCGACGTGGCGGTTGTCGCCCTCGAAGTCGCCTTCGGCCATGTAGGAGCGGTCGACCGAGAACAGCAGCTCGGCGAGCACGCCGGTGAAGCAGGAGCCCGGCTCGACCAGCGCGACGAGGGAACGCGAGGTCATGTCCACGCGCTTCAGGATGCGCTTCCAGTAGAGCAGGATCTCGTTGGCGAACCAGTCGGAGCGGTTGTCGAAGAGGACGGCCTCGTGGGCGGCCACCTTCTCCGGATCGCCCTGGCTGCGGAACACCAGCACGCCGAGTTCCAGCTCGTTGAGCCGGATGTGCAGGATCGCGTCGTCGAGCTCGCGGGCGGCACGCAGCATCCACGTGTCGGCGCCCTCGGCGTGCAGCTGGTCGACGCCGGCCGGCGCCGGATCGGTCGGGCCGTTGATGGTCAGGTAGGCGATCCGCTTCTCGCGATCGACTTCGAGCTCCACCGTCGAATAGGTGACGCCGCCATCCTCGTTGAAGGTGCGCTTGAGCGGGGTCAGTTCGACGCCCTTGGCATCGGACGGCCGGGGCGACTTGGCCGCGTACTCGGCGGCGCGGGCGGCGACGGTTTCCTCGAACTTCGAGTTCGGGACCGAATCGTCGACCAGCTGCCAGTCGAGGGCCTTCTTGCCGCGCACGCCCTCTTCCATGGCGCAGAACACGTCGGCGAGGTCGCGGCGGACCTTGCGCTTGTCGGTGACGCGGGTCAGGCCGCCGGTGCCCGGCAGCACGGCCAGCAGCGGAACTTCCGGCAGCGCGACGTTGGAATTGCCGTCGTCGGCCAGGATGATGTGGTCGCAGGCCAGCGCCAGCTCGTAGCCGCCACCGGCACAGGCGCCCTTGATGGCGCAGATATAATACTGGCCGGACTCGGCGCCCGCCGCCTCGAAGGTGTTGCGCGTCTCGTTGGTGAACTTGCAGAAGTTCACCTTGTGGGCGTGGGCGGCCCCCGCGAGCATGCGGATGTTGGCGCCGGCGCAGAAAACCCGGTCCTTGCCGGACTGCATCACCACGACCTTCACTTCCGGATGCTCGAAGCGCAGCCGCTGGACGGCGTCGGCAAGCTCGATGTCGACGCCGAGGTCGTAGGAATTGAGCTTCAGCTCGTAGCCGTCGAAGAGACCGGCGGACGGATCGACGTCCATCGTGAGATGGGCGACCTCGCCTTCGCAGGACACCCGCCAG